>Ga0160472_100898_pt1 | contig 11682 bp, 10 predicted proteins | sample HID1973M_E11MG_FD_108267 | JGI IMG/M metagenome (GOLD analysis project Ga0160472, IMG submission 108267) | Enriched mosquito-associated microbial communities from UW Madison campus, WI, USA - HID1973M_E11 MG | ecosystem: Host-associated > Arthropoda: Insects > Digestive system > Unclassified ...
AACAGGCTATGTCGGCTTGTCCAACGCTGTCTTGTTTGCGCAGCACCACGAAGTGGTAGCACTGGATATTGCCTCGGAAAAAGTGATATTAATTAACAAGCGCCAGTCGCCTATAGCTGATCAGGAAATCGAAGAATATCTGGCTACTCGCGACCTGAACTTGCGAGCCACGCTGGACAAGGAAGATGCCTACGGAGGGGCTGCCTTCGTCGTCATCGCCACACCGACCGACTACGACCCCGAAACCAATTACTTCAATACCAAGTCTGTCGAAGCCGTGATCCGAGATGTCAAGGCGCACAACCCTGGCGCGGTGATGGTGATCAAGTCCACCGTCCCGGTCGGCTTTACCGTCAAGGCGCGCGAACAGTACGGCACTGCCAATCTGATTTTTTCTCCGGAGTTCTTGCGCGAAGGCCGCGCCCTGCACGACAACCTTTACCCGAATCGGATCATCGTCGGAGAGCGTTCGGCCCGTGCGGAAACCTTCGCCAAACTGCTCCAGGAAGGCGCGATTAAGAAGGACGTGCCGGTGCTATTCACCGACTCTGCCGAGGCCGAGGCGATCAAGCTGTTCGCCAACACCTATCTTGCTATGCGCGTGGCCTTCTTCAATGAATTGGATACTTACGCCGCCAGCCATGGCCTGGACACTCGTCAGGTGATTGAAGGGGTCGGCCTGGACCCCCGCGTAGGCACCCACTACAACAATCCCAGCTTCGGCTACGGTGGTTACTGCCTGCCCAAGGACACTAAGCAACTGCTAGCCAATTACAACGACGTGCCGCAGAACCTGATCCGCGCCATCGTCGATTCGAACACTACTCGCAAAGACTTCATTGCCGAAGACATCCTCCGTCGTAAACCCAAAGTCGTGGGTATTTACCGGCTGGTGATGAAGGCTGGGTCGGACAATTTCCGAGATTCGAGCATTCAAGGCGTGATGAAGAGGGTAAAGGCTAAAGGCATCGAGGTGATCGTCTATGAGCCCGTGCTGCATGACTCGACCTTCTATCGCTCGACGGTGGTCGAGGATCTGTTTGCGTTCAAGCAGAAGGCCGACCTGATCGTAGCAAACCGGATTACCGACGAATTGCGAGATGTGGCCCACAAGGTATACACTCGCGACTTGTTCGGAGCCGATTGAACTCACGGGATATGAGCTCGCTCCGGCAACAAAACGCAGCCAGCTTGAAAAGCAAAACCGTCAAAGGTGGTGCCATAACGTTGTCTGCGCAGATGGCTACCATCCTCATCCAGTTGGTTTCCATCGTCACGCTTTCGCGGCTATTGCCACCGGAAGACTTTGGCGTCATCGCCATGATCATGTCGGTGATCGCTTTTATGGCGCTGTTCCGCGACATGGGGCTGTCGACAGCATCGATCCAGAAGGGGCTGCTCAACCACGACCAGATTAGCTTGCTGTTCTGGCTTAATGTGTTGGCGGGGCTGGTGCTGACCCTGGTGGTGCTAGCGCTTTCGCCTTCAGTTGCGTGGTTCTATGGCCGGCCGGAGCTTCAGCCGATATGCGCCTTGCTTTCTGTGTCCTTCATCATTACCAGCATCGGTGCACAGCATGGCGCGATGATGCAGCGCGAACTTCGCTTTAAGCCAAAGGCCATTGCCGATGTGGCTGGCGCGCTGGTCAATTTGGCGGTTGCCATACTGCTAGCTATGCGCGGTGCGGGCTATTGGTCGTTGGCTTGGGGCACGGTCTGTGGCGCGTTGGTCACTACTTTGCTGTACTTGATGCTGGGCGGTTTCTGGCCAGGGCGCCCGCGAAAGGCACAAGGTGTCCGTGAAATGCTCGGCTTTGGCGCGGATGTGACCGCCTTCGAGATTGTCAATTACTTCAGTCGCAACTTGGACAATATTCTGCTTGGCCGGGTGTGGGGCGCATCGGTGTTGGGTATGTATAGCCGCGCATATCAAATGATGATGTTGCCCATCAACAGTCTGCGCACACCTATTAACGCAGTGGCCTTCCCGGTGCTCAGTCGGTTGCGCGACGATCCCATTTCCTTTCGGCGCTATTACTGTCGGGTCGCCTCGATGCTGGCTTTCTTGTCTATGCCTCTAATGGCTTTTCTGACAGTGAACGCGGAGAACGTGGTGGTTGTGTCCATAGGCGAGCGATGGCGTCAAGTGACTCCCATTTTTGTTTTGCTCGGCGTGACTGGTTTTATCCAGCCGGTAGCCAGCTTGCGCGGCATGGTGTTGTTGAGCCTAGGAAGATCCCGCCGCTACCTTGGTTGGGGAGTGTTCAATGCGATAGCGGTATGCATTAGCTTCACGGCGGGAGTGCCTTGGGGCGCGGAGGGAATTGCGCTGGCCTATGCGATTTCCAATTACGCGATTTTGTATCCATCTCTGATCTACAGTTTTCACGACTCGCCACTGAAACTCAGTGATTTCTTTACGACGATTGCCATGCCGTTCTTTGCCTCGCTGGTGGCCGCTACGATTAACTTCACCATGCTTCGTCCGCTCGCGCCAATCGGGGCGTTGCCAGGTCTTGCTGTCGCCTTCATCACATTCATCGGGACTTACCTGTTGTGCTTCGTCGCCATACCCCGTGGCCGAGAAACCCTGCGCTCTTACGTGAGCCTTGTCCACACTCTTCGGAGGTAGACCATCCATGAAAAGTGTCCTGCGTCGCTTCAAGAGCATGGTCCGACGCGCCATGCATTATGTTGACGGGCAACTCATCCGTGCCGGTGCCAAGAACCGACGGATGGCGGTCTTTTATTACATCCTGCGCGGGCGATTTTCTCGAGAGCAGCAATCAGTGCTGGCCGGAAAACTGGCTTACAAGCAGTCCCTGCACGATCCATCCATCCACTTTAGCTTGCTCCGGCGTAACGTCCATCGCTTGGAGAAGGGCATGCTGATGCGACCGCGCCGAGTGCCTTTCGGCCTTAACTACATTGCTGAGACTGTTGATGCCTACGCGAAAGCCGTGCGCGCAGGAATCGAGAGGAACGAACTTGCGTGGGCTCACGATGTGCTTAGCGAATACATGAATATCACGCCAGAGCATCCAGCCATTGAGCCATTGCGTGAAGTTGTTCGGCATTGTTCAGATGCAACGCACGCGAGCCCGCTATCCACAGACATGGAGAGTGCACGTATTCCTTACCGGCGTCTGGATTCGGACGCACCTAACATCGCTTACGAAGAATTTCTACGCCTTACCCGTTATCGGCGGTCGGTGCGTTGGTACCTGCAACAGAAGGTTCCCCGCGAGCTCATTGACAACGCTATCGAGGCCGCAGCCTATTCGCCAACCGCCTGCAATCGTTTGCCTTATGAGTTTCGTATTTTTGATGATCCGGCACTGGTTGAAAGAGCGATTCGTCTACCAATGGGAACGTCTGGATTCTCCCATCAAGTTCCGGCGGTAGCGGTTGTGGTTGGCAAGCAGCGCTACTACTTCAACGAGCGGGACAGGCACCTGATCTACATCGACGGGTCTTTGGCCATCATGTCCTTTGTGTATGCGCTGGAAGTGCAAGGGCTTGCCTCGTGCTGCATCAACTGGCCCGATGTTGAAGATCTCGAGCAGAAAATGGCCAGCTTTCTCGGGTTGGCTGATGACGAACGTCCAATCATGCTTGTAGCTTTCGGTTACCCCGACCCTTCTGGGATGGTGGCTAACTCTACTAAGAAGCCGCTTTCATCTCTCCGCACATACAACTTCGAATGAAGACTCAGACGCCTACTATCGAGATCCATGGAACCGGTATCCACAATCGCGGTGCCGAGCTCATGGCCATTGCCATTGCGGAGCGCCTGCGCTCGGTCTATCCGCAAGTCCACATAGTGGTGCCACCTGCTTTCGGTTGGCCTGATGATCGCAAGCGTTATGGTTTCTTGACTACATGGGAAGCCACTACCAAGCGGGAAGGGTTGCGTACTATTGCGAGTCTGATTTCCTCGCGCGTCATCAACCCGAAGCGGGTCGATGTCGTGCTTGATGCATCTGGCTTTGCGTTCTCTGACCAATGGGGTGATTTTTTTGCACGCAGTCTTGTACAGAAGATGAACAAGCCTCAGCGTGAGTCCCAATTGCTGGTGTTGCTACCGCAGGCCCTAGGTCCTTTCGAGGATCAAGGTGTTCGCACATGGGCCGAGCGCTTGTTCCAGCGGGCGACGTTGGTGCTGGCACGGGATACCAAGTCCTACATGTATGCACAGCCGATAGCGCAGCCGGGTAAGCTCATCCAGTCCCCTGACTTCACCATCGCGGTGAAGCCGATGGCTAAACATGGCATCGTCTTTCCACAACACTTCGCTGCTCTCGTCCCGAACATGCGGATGTTGGACAAATCGGATAATCCAGAAGCCTATCTCACGTTCTTGCGCACCTGCGTCAGGCTCCTCTCCGAAAAGGGCATTACGCCCGCTTTCGTAATCCATGATGCGAAGGAAGATCGCGAGGTCATTGGCCTGCTGGGTGAAGAGTACAAGGGTCTTCCAGTCTTCCAGGACCCCGACCCGCGTGTGCTGAAGTGGATCCTGGGCAAGGCCGAGTTTGTGATCGGGTCCCGTTTCCATGCGTTAGTCAGCACACTTTCTCAAGGCGTACCTTGCATCGGCGCAGGTTGGTCGCATAAGTACCCGGAGCTATTCGCAGACTTCGCCTGCCCACATGCCTTAGTAAGTGACCTGGCCGACCTTGATAAATTGCGCCAGCAGATCACTGTGCTGACTACACCAGAGGGACGGAATTCGGAGTCCGCTCGTATCTCCACGGCTGCATCGGCACTGAAACAAAAGGTCGACGAGATGTGGACCACCGTCGTTGGGAAGATCAACGAGCAATTGAACCGTTGACAGACTGGTCACCGTGTGGAGGAGCAGTCTGACGCATCCCAATGAGCAGCACCAATATCACCTTTGCAGACGGCGTGACGGTCGTAATTCCGTTCTACAACAGATCATCATTTGCTCGCAGGCTCTTGGAGTCGGTCGTCGAGCAGACATGCAAGCCTTCTATGGTCCTGTTTGTGGACAATGGGTCTAAGCCTGGAGAAGTTGACGCACTGAAAAACGTTATTGGCTCGACCAATACTAGAGGCATCGGCGTGAAGTATCTCGCCAGCCAGCGAACGGGCAACGCCAACATTGCGCGCAATTTGGGGATGCTGAAAGCAAACACCCGCTACGTTGCGTTTCTTGACTCTGACGATTGGTGGCAGCCTAACCACCTCGAGGCGTCTCTCGCCGCGCTGAGATGTAGTGGAAAAACCGGCGTATACAGTGGATCAATTGTGCATTCCGTTGCTGTATATACGAACCGCTCGATCAGTATTGAATCGGTTCCTACGCCCTTCCATCTGCTGTTCTCTCGCGAAGGATGGTCGGCGCAGACATCCACCTATGTCATCGACAAGGCTCGATTGCGCGGCGTTACTTGGGATGAGCGACTGCGAAGGCATCAGGATTACGATTTTTTCCTTGCTATTTCATTTAAAGCTGATGGGTGGGCTTTTAACTCGGAGCCTACGGGCAATCTAGAGCGAAACGCCGCGGCTCATGGTCGCAACTTTGACTTCAAATCGATGATCCGTTTTCTTCAAAAGTGGGAGAGCAATTTCCCCCCGGATTGCATGCAGATATATCTACCATCTCAGATGGATGCATGCATTCTTTCTCACGCCTCGGATCGATACTATCGATATTACCGCTCAATGTACTTGCGGATCGCCACCCAAGATGACGTGAAGCGACTGAGATCCATGAAACTTTTTAGGAGTATGCGAATTCGACTAATCGAACTGGCTAAGCGCCTTAAGATTTACTCCATTTTGAAGAAAGCCAGTAATCGGACGTGAACACAACTCACACCAGCCGTGGCCGACTTTCGTTTCGGTGGATACTGCCAATCATCCTCATTTATCTTGCGGGTGGAACGATTCAGTATTTTGGCCTCGCTTCAGTCACTCAGTGCAACATTCTTGGCCTGCTTTTGCTGATGCCCATCTTTTTATGGCGCTCAAGTTGGCGGCAAGCACACCTAGAATGGCCAATTGTTATATTCATTTTATTCGTAATACTCTTTCACCTGACGAAGAGGCCGCCGCTTGGAAATACTTTAACCTATGTCTACTATCTTCTCTGCACGCTGGTGGCGGCAGTCGCCGGTCGAGCATATAGCAATAGATGGTATGGTCGATGGCCGGCGCGGAGATTTTTTCGCTTCGCGAAATGGTTTTTAGTACTTCAATTATGTGTCACGTTCGTACAAGCCAATTTTACCGAGACATATGTTCAATTAGCCCGGGTCCCTATAGGATACGAGGATGCTATTTTTGGCACCTTTTTCTTGCAATCTGATGCGGCATTGGCGGCTGTTTGCGAATTGTTAGTTATTCTGGCGTTTATCTTACCCTGCTCGTTGCGAAATCGGGTCCAGCTAACCATACTGGCGCTTGGCGTAGTATTTCTTGGAAACTCCAAGGCTGCCCAAGGAAGCATTCTTACTCTAATTTTGTTGTTCACTCTCTATGCTGCGGCACACTCCGCCCGATTGACCAAAAGCGGATTTGGACTGCTTGCAGTCCTCGCAGTCATGGTCTATGCGGCCCTTTCGTTTTCGTTGTGGTCCGACCATGTCACTGTCTTTTTTCAGCAAGCCCAAGATGACTATTTTCGACGTGACCAATGGGAAACTGCATCGCGCTTTGCTCCGTTGGGGCAAATAATCAGTCAAGGCATTGATATTTTTGGCCAAGGCCCTCTTACCTACTACAATCCGATCGAGAAGACTTGGCTTTACAATTCTGGCTTCAGCACCCTTTATACTCTTTATATAGATTTTGGTCTTCTTGGTTTTTCTCTCTATTTTTTATATCAATCTTCTTTGATTTTTAAATTCGCCAAGAGCATTAGAGAGCGATTGGCTTTTTTTCTTGTGCTGGCGTCATTCTCTTCGTTTAATTTCGCGCTCTCGGATTTGAGTTTTGTTTTCTTTTTTAACTTTGCCCTGATGGAAGTTTACAGACTCAGAACTCAACCTCAGCCACTTGTGCGGAAAATAAATTAAGGTGCGACGTGTGGACTCAATAAGGATCGGCTCTGCTATTGGGGTGGTAAATGTTTCTGCGGTTGCCGCGAATTTTAACAATGCAAAATTCCTTCATGATTTTTTTCGGTCATGGATGGATAGCACGGTGATCCCACGAGAGCTGATTTTTGTGGACGATGGCTCTGACGATGACTCTCTGGATATTGCGCGCTCCTATCTCGATGTGCTGCCTTACCTGGTAATTATTCCTTTGGAAAGGAATGTTGGATTCGGGAATGCCTTGAATATAGGTATTGAGCGAGCGTCCGGGATGTACATTTTGCGTATTGATCCTGATGATGTTTTGATGCCCGAGCGCCTGATTAAGCAGTGCGCGGTTCTTGATGCTGGTGAGGCAGATGTAGTGGGCTCCAACGCCATTATTTTCCAGTCCCAGTCGGGCACAATTGTTGGCATGACTAACTTTCCGCGTAGCCATCGGGATATCGAACCGGTGATTCGGCGTGGTGAGCACGGCGTCCTGCATCCCACTGTGATGGCCCGCGCTGCCCTTTTCAAGAGCAACGCGTACATCCAAGCGAATGTACCCGCAGAGGACTATGATATTTTTGCGCGTATGCTTTGCGCTGGTGCACGTTTCCACAATATCCAGGCGCCGTTGCTCCGATACAGAATTCATCAACGCAGCGCATCTAACGCACTTCCCTACAGCACAATTCAGAAGACGTATAGCATTCGCGATGAAATATTTGGAGTTCACACATCGCGATGCATGGTGTTTTTTTATTATTTACACATTAAATTTTATAGAAAATACCTATTTGCAAGCGGAAAAATATTGAAGATTTTTTACCTTGGGCTGGCCTCCGCATTGCGACCCGATAAGGCTGCCAAGCGACTACTTCGGGCTATTGGAACTAATCAGGGCCGTACCATTCATGAAGACCATTGATTTGATTCGTGAAGATATCGCAGTTAATTCTCATGCGAAATCGAAATTTGTGCTCGCATTCTATAGGCTTGCCCACGCAAGTCTGCATGCCAATTTTCTAGTTCGGGCATTATTTATCCCTTTTCGCATCTCCTATCGGATCGTCGTGGATTGGTTGCTCGGCATAGATATTCCTTGCAAGACCCGCTTGGGGCGACGCATCGTGCTCTATCATGGTCATGCGCTTGTGATAAATGAAGCCGCTGTAATCGGTGATGATTGCATCCTCCGGCATTGCGTCACCATTGGAAATAAATTAACTGTAGCCGGCGAAAGCGCCGCTCCACGTGTGGGCAATGGTGTGGAATTCGGAGTAGGTGCAGTTGTGATCGGCGCAATTGAGATTGGCGACGGCGCAAGGATTGGCGCACTATCGGTTGTGACTCGATCCGTTGCGGCCGGGATTACGGTTGTTGGTAATCCTGCACGGCCGCTTGCGCCTGTTACTGCAGCTTCAGAGGTTCCTTTGCGCGTCCTATGAAACTTCGTATTCTCGGAATTCGCGGCATACCTGCTTCGCATGGCGGTTTTGAAACGTTCGCCGAACATCTCAGTCAGCACCTGGCAACGCAGGGTTGGAAATTAGTCGTCTATTGCCAAGAAGACGGTGACGGCGAAGTGTGGCGAGACGAATGGAAAGGTGTCGAACGCATCCATATTCCTGTCTCGCAATCTGGTCCGGTTGGCACCATCGTGTTTGATTGGAAGTCGACGCTGGATGCTGCTAAGGCGGGAGAGCCCTGCTTGGTGCTTGGCTACAACACGGCCGTGTTCATCGCATTGCTTCGGTTGCGCGGCATCCCCGTCACAGTCAACATGGACGGCATAGAGTGGGCTCGCGCTAAATGGGGGCGCTTGGCCAAATTTTGGTTCTGGCTCAATGATTGGGCCGGTTGCTGGCTAGGTCACCATTTGGTTGCGGACCACCCTGAAATCAAGCGCCATCTGGCTACGCGCACAAAGGAAAAAAAAATCACCATGATTCCGTACGGTGCTGATCCAGTGCATTCGGCCGCCGTGGAGCCGCTGGCCGCTTGGTCGTTGCAGCCAGGGGAATTTCTTACTGTAATCGCTCGTCCGGAGCCGGAGAATTCGCTACGAGAGATAGTAGCGGGCTTTTCTCAGCGCCCGCGTGGCATAAAAATGGTGGTGCTTGGTAATTACGACCGGGCACATCCTTATCAGCGACAGGTATTGGAGGTCGCGAGCGACGAAGTAATTTTTACCGGCGCGATTTATGATCCGCCCATTTTGCGGTCCCTGCGCTTTCATAGTCTTGCTTATGTACACGGGCATCAAGTAGGGGGAACAAATCCCTCGCTCGTCGAGGCTCTTGGCGCAGGTAACGCGATCATTGCACACGACAATCGATTTAACCGTTGGGTGGCAGGCGGCGGTGCGCGATACTTTTATGACGCAAAATCCTTCTCCTGCATATTAGAAGACTTAATTTCTACACCGGCTGACCTCGAGGCTCTTCGTGTTGAGTCGCGTTCACGATTCGAGTCGATTTTTACTTGGCCGCAAGTACTCTCTCAATATCAGAATCTTTTGCTTACTGTCGGAAAAGCGTCCGTTAAATTGACTAGATAAGAGCTCGGCAAACTTGCAAAGCCCTAGACTAAAAGAAAAAGGTGTCGACTGCGGGGCGAGGCGAAGAAAAAGAAACCTCATAGCTTGATACAGAGTGGGATTGTATTGCGAACTCGGCGTCGCACGTAGTTCGGCATGAGTATTCATGGTGAAGTTTTGATCGTGTCAAATTGAGTTTGAGGAGTTAAACATGCTTAGACGATCTTTTTTGGCCGCCCAGTCATTTCTTCTGGCTTTCGATTTTGCACGAGCAAATGACGACCAGAAAAAGGTAGAGAGAGATTTACCAGGTATTGAAAAATTTCTTACGCCTGAAATTCAGAAGAAGAAGGAGATTTCATTTGAGGCAATTGGTGGTATAGGAGATGGTGACCCTAAGACAGGAAATGGATCTGATAACGCTGATGCATTCCGGACCGCCCAGTTATTTGGGGAAAAGGGGTACAAGATAATTTTCGGGAAAAATAAGGCCTATAAGACTACCGAGCAGATACCAATTCATAACATGCACTGGATTGGGGATGCAAATAATTCCCCAATTATTTTTGGATGGTTTCGTGCCCCTGGGAAAAAAATCATTGGTCGTTCAAAGTCGGAAAATCCATGCTCAGCTACCATAGATGGCTTGAGTTTTTTTAGATGTGGGCCCCACGCTGAGCATGGAATAGTTGTGGATAACATGGCATCTTTTTACTTCAATGGGGTTGTTGACGGCGTGCCTGGTGCGCAGGGAGGTGCGATTGGTGTTTCTCCATTTTATCCGGAGCGTCGTCCGTCAAAGAACTGCCACATTTCCGCGAAAATTAAAAATTCCGGTGATTATGGCGTCCAATTCGGAGCCGTTCAAGGTGGATCAATTAGAGTTGATGCGGAAGATTGTTATCGAGAGGTAATTGGCATAGAGCCAATTATTCGTGGTGTGATAAAGTTCGAAAAAAATACAGGGGATCGAATTTTTTCTCCCCATCACGGATTGGCAACAGGAGATCCTCTGATATATTACGCTAATAATAGCAAGTCAATTTTAAATCCTGCTGACCCTCATCTATTTGCGGTCGTTTTTGATGAAAATTCTTTTGGCGTTGCCCTGAATTCGGATTTGGCTGCGAAGGGGGAATTCATTTCGCTAGGCCTAGGCATGGGAGAGCAGTGGATGATTCGCTGCGCAACTGTTGAGAATATTGATATCAAAGACTCTATCATTCGTGATTATGGCTCTCAAAAACCATCTCTTTATGCCAATACAACGGGATATGTGGTATTTACTGGCAATAGCGGGGGGTATATGAAAAATATAAGCGTATCCTCTTTGAATATCATTTGTAAGAAGCGGAACTCTGCGAAAGCAACGATTGGGATATTGATGCAAGGCGCTCGTGACATACACATTAGAGCCCCGCAGATTCAAGGATGCGATAAAGGGATTGTAATGAAAGATGGCTATTTGAATGGTTTGTTTTTTGATGGAGGAGGAAAGATTCCCTTGCCGAAGAGGGCGATAAAATCTTTCTCATTAAATAATTTGGTGGATGCTCCAAAAATTTCCGAATTCAACTATGCCGGGGTCGTTGTCGAGAGAGGGACTAGGGATCGAAATAGGCTGAGCAATGGGTCTTTCAATAAGAAATCCTCTTTGATCCCAGATATTTTATTCGAGTAATATTAAATAGTCCGGCCTGAAGAACTCCCAAGCCCCGACTTATTGCCAGCCTGCTGTACCTGCAGCACACCTTCAACGCCTCCGACGAAGCCGTCGTCAACACCTGGTTCGAGAACCCGTATTGGCAATACTTCTGCGGCGAGGTGTACCTCCAGACAGAAGCGCCCATCGATCCCAGCAGCCTCACGCGCTGGAGAAAGCGCATCGGCGAGGAAGGCGTGGAGACCTTGCTGATGGCGACCATCGAAGCCGCCCGGCGCGGCGACGCCGTGAAGGCATCCAGCGTGGACCGTGTGATCGTCGACACGACCGTCATGCCCAAGGCGATTGCGCATCCCACCGACAGCCGTCTGCTGGAGAAGAGCCGCCAGCGCCTGGTGAAGGTTTCCGAGGAACATGGCTTGCGCC
>Ga0160472_100900_pt1 | contig 11648 bp, 9 predicted proteins | sample HID1973M_E11MG_FD_108267 | JGI IMG/M metagenome (GOLD analysis project Ga0160472, IMG submission 108267) | Enriched mosquito-associated microbial communities from UW Madison campus, WI, USA - HID1973M_E11 MG | ecosystem: Host-associated > Arthropoda: Insects > Digestive system > Unclassified ...
CCTGCCGGCGGGACTGCGCCGGCCAGTCGCTGCGGATCGCGAAACGCTCCACGGGCAGCGGCTCGGAGCGCCAGACGATCCTCAGGCGCTGGCCTTCGGGGGGAAAGCGCTGGCAGAACAGCCGGTGGTCCTTCAGCGTGCCGGTGGCGAGGTCGACGTCGCCGTTGGCCAGGGCGAGGCTCGTGGCCAGGCTCGAGCCGACGACCTCGCCCTGGAATGCAGTCTCCATGTCGATGCCGTGGGGCAGGAAGAGCCGGGCCTGGGGTACCACGTAGCCCGGCAGCGAGCGCCGCTCGCCGCGCGCGATGCGCCACAGGTGCGGTTGGGCCAGCAGCCTTTCGAGGGCATCGGGCGGCGCTGTCCTGCGCACCAGGAGCACGGCGCGGTTGGGGTCTTGATCGTCAAGGCGCCTCGGCTGGGCGAGAATCTGCATCCGCCCGTCGACCACTGCATGCAGCACGGCTTCGGCGGGCAGGAAGCCGGCGTCGACTTCGCCGTTGGCCACGACCCGCGCCAGCGATTCGAGGCTGGCCAGGGTGGCGGTCTCGAGCACGCGTCCTGCGACCGCGCACAGCGGATGCAGAAGCGGCTCCCAGACCGTGCGGGAAGCCAGCGCCTCGTCGAGCACCGGCAGGGCAAAGCGCAGGCGCGTGGAAGAGGCGCCGCTGGCAGGGGAGAGGGCTTTGTTCGAGGTCGCCGAGGCTTGCGCGAGACGCGAGCCCGGCCACAGAAGCATCCCGGCACTGCTTTGAGCGGCGCGCAGCAATGCGTCGCGGCGGGTGGCGCCCGGAGATGCCGGCAAGCGGAAAGGCGAGGACGGTGCCATGCGGATTCACGGAGCCGCCGGCATGGAAACACGGAACGATGCGGCGCGCGGTGCGCCGCAGCGCCACCGCCGTCGCGCCAGCGACAGGAGTGCTTCGAGTCTGCGCATCCGCCCCGGCATGCGCTACTCCCGAACAGGAGGGGTCATGGGTCTGGATTCCACGGCGCTGGCCGACACGGTCCGGCGGCTGTATGCGGACATCGCCGCACCCGGTGCGGACGGGGTCAGCCTGGACGTTCTGCGCGAGAGCATCGGCGCGGAGCATGTGGTGATGACGAGCACGCGCGACGGTGCCACCGCGTGGCGCGCCTGCACCCGGTTCGGCCAGTTCGAGGAGCACCAGCTGGGCCAGTGGCTGGCGCTGGCCGACCATGAAACGCTGATACGCCTGACCGCCTCGGGCAAGCCGGTGCGGACCTCGGCCTTCCTGAGCCGCAGGAAGATGGCCAGCACCGATTTCTACCAGGCGGTCCTGCGTCCGGTGAACGGCGGCCTCGCCGCGGTGTCGTACTGGCGCGAGGAGAAGGGCTGGCGCGGCCTGAGCTGTTGCCGTTCGCTCGAGTCGGGACATGACTTCCGCGAGGACGAGCTGTCATCCATCCAGGCACTGGTGCCCCACCTCCAGAACATCGAGCATGTGCATTCGCAGTTGCGGCACCGCGCGCACGCCCGCGTCGAGGCCGCGCACGACATGCTCAATCTTGCGCCGCAGGCCATCGCTCTGCTCGACGGCCTGGGCCGGGTGGTGTTCCTGAACCGCAGCGCGGGCGTGCTGCTCGCGCAGCCGGCCAGCGGGTTGCGCGTGGGCCGCGAGGGCCTGTGCGCGTACGACGCCGCGGAGAACCGGCGCCTGCAGCAGGCCGTCCGGCTGGCCGCCGAGCTTTCGCCGGAGCGCCGCAGGAAGGCCGTCACCGAAGCCGCGGGGCCGGCGCGGGGCATGCCGGTGACCGTCCGCCGCGCCCCGCCCCTGCGGCCGCTGATCCTGTCGGTGGTGCCGGCGGCCAGCCTGTCGGCCAACGCGGAGTTCGGCAGCGCGCGGGTCGCGGTCATGGTTCACAACGCCGCCGGCGAGGGCTCCATCGCCGCCTCGCGCCTCGTGGAAGCCTATGGCCTCACCGCGCGGGAAGCCGAACTGGCGGTGCTGCTGGGCAGGGGCGAGGATCTCGCCGGCGCGGCCGGCCGCATGGCGCTGTCGGCGGGGACGGCGCGCCAGTACCTGAAGCAGGTCTTTGCCAAGGTCGGGGTGCAGCGGCAGGCGGAGCTGGTGCGGCTGCTGGTGGCGAGCTTTCCGCAGGAGTGAGCGAGGCGGCGTTCCGCCCGGCAGCGGCTGCGCGCTAGCGCGTGTACTGCGCCAGGCGCGTGCTCATCGCGGTGCGCAGGTGCTCCCGCATCAGCTCGCTCGCGTCCTCGCAGCGGTTGGCGATCACCGCGTCGATGATCGCCACGTGCTCGCGGAACGAGGCCTTCACGCGCTGCGCGTCCTTGCGGTAGCCGCGGTACTCCATCAGCCGGCGCAGGGCGGACTGCTGGCGGATGATCTGGGCGAAGAAGCGGTTGCCCGACTGCTCCGCGAGCGTCTCGTGGAACTGCGCGTTCATTTCGAAGATCTGCGCGGTGGAGGCGTCGTCGCGCGCCATGATGCGCTCGTGCGCATCGCGCACCTTCTGCAGCGCCGCGAGGTCGATCTTCAGCGTCGGCTCGGTCAGCGCCGCCGGTTCGATCAGCATGCGCAGGCGGTAGCTCTCGAGCTCGGCCTGCGGGCCGCGCAGCAGGCCCTGGAAGCTCCAGCCGTGGCCGCGCCCGCGCGCCACCACGCCCTGCTCGGCGAGCTGCTGCAGGGCGCTGCGCACCTCGCCGCGCGTGCTCTGGTAGCGCTCGATGATCTCGTTCTCGGAGAAGTCGTTGCCGATCCAGCCGTCGAGGTAGTCGTCGACCAGCTTCTGCAGCACCCGGTCGGCGTCGCGCCGCGGCAGCCGTGCGAGCTCGGCCTGCAGGGCGTCGGCGCCGCCGGGCCTGAAGCCCTGGCGCGAGGCCTCGATCACCTTGCGCGCTGCGAGGTACTGCAGCGCGCCGCGCACCGGCGTGCGCGAGACGCCGAAGCGCTTGGCCAGCGCACCCTCGACCAGCGGCTCGTCGCCGTCCAGCTGCGTCAGCGCATGTTCGATGATGGAACGCGCCAGGGTCGCCTGCAGCGCGGTGACGGCAGGTTCGATCGCTTCGGCGGTGTCGGGTCTCGGGCTCAAGCTGTCCTCGGATGGCTTCGGGTCGGTCGGTCGATGTCTCAGTTTCCCAGATTCCAGGCGCTTGCCGGCGGATGGCGATCGCGCCAGGGCGCGGCCGCCTCCAGCTGCGATGCGAGCCGCAGCAGCACGGCCTCGCCGCCCGGCTGCGCGGTGAAGCACACGCCCACGGGCAGCGGCGGCGCAGATGGCAGCGTGGCCATGTGCAGCGGCACGCTCATCGAGGGGCTGCCGGTCGCGTTCGCCAGCGCGGTGAAGGGGCAGAAATCGAACCAGCGGCGCAGGTACTCGTCGGGCTCATCGAGCAGGGGCGTGATGTGGCCGTGCGGCACCGGCAGGCGCCCGAGGGTGGGGGTGAGCCAGAGGTCGTGGTCGTCCCAGAAGGCGGCGGCGCTGCGGCTGGCCTCGTTGAAGACGGCCAGCACACCGAGCAGCCCGGGCGCCGGCATGCGGCGCGCGCGCTCGGCCAGCAGCCAGTTGCAGCGCTCGACGTTGTCCGGCCTGGCCACGATGCCGGTGGCCCTCGACAGCTCGTCGATGCCGTAGGCGAGGTGGACGGCCAGCAGCTGGCCGATGGCGTCCTGCAGCGCCTGGGCATCGTGCGGGGGCTGCGCCAGGTCCACGTGGTGGCCGAGCGATTCGCACAGCCTGGCCGCGGCCTGCGCGGCCTCCACGCAGGCCGGGTCGGCGCTGCCGCCGGCCGGCGGCTGCAGCGAGACGCCGATGCGCAGGCGCCCGGGCGGCGCACCCACTTCCTGCAGATAGGGCCGCAGCTGCGCCGGCGCCGCATAGGGCGCGCCGGCATCGGCGCCCGCGGTGGCGTCGAGCACCGCGGCGCTGTCGCGCACGCTGCGCGTGAGCACGTGCTCGATCACGAGGCCGTTCCACATCTCGCCCGCGTAGGGGCCGGTGGGATTGCGTCCGCGCGTGGGCTTGAGGCCGAAGAGGCCGCAGCACGAGGCCGGGATGCGGATCGAGCCGGCGCCGTCGTTCGCGTAGCCCACCGGCACCATGCCAGCGGCCACTGCAGCGGCCGAGCCCGCGCTGGACGCTCCCGAGGTGCGGCCGAGGTCCCAGGGATTGCGGCAGATGCCGTTGGCCACCGGCTCGCAGGTCACGCTGGCGCCGAATTCGGGCAGGTTCGACTTGCCGACCGGCACCAGCCCGGCCGCCTCGAAGCGCCGCAGCAGCTCGGTCTTGCGCGGCAGGCCGAAGCCGCGGGAGATGCGCGCGCCGTGCTGCGTGGGCACGCCGGGCGCGAACTGGTATTCGTCCTTCAGGACGAGCGGCGCGCCCCGCAGCGCGGCGTGCGGCAGGCCCGCGGCGAGCAGGTCGTCGGCGTAGCCGTCCATGCGCAGCACGATGGCGTTGAGCTGCGGGTCCAGCGCATCCATTGCCCGGCGCGCGCAGTCCGTCACTTCCCGCGCCGACACCTCGCCGCGCGCCACCAGCCCGGCCAGGCCCAGGGCGTCGTGGTCCGCGTATTCGGCGAGCTTCATGCGTGCATCTCCACGCCGCTCCATGGCCAGGGCGCCAGGTCGGGGCTGCAGCGGACGAGGGAAGAAGAGTTGGACATGGCGGTGCGGCTCGCGGGAGAAAACGGAAAAGGGAGGAAGCGTAGAAAAAAGAAGATTGCGAAAGATCGTTGACGGAACGTATTTTGTGCGATCAAAATACGTTTCGTCAAATCACAAAACGCAAAAAACGGTCGCCCATGTTCCGTCCCCGCGAATTCCAGCTCGACGACAAGGCCGTGCTGCAGCAGTTGCTGGCGCAGCGGGCCTTCGGCGTGCTGGTGACGGGGGCACCGGCGCAGGCCGGCGCGCCGGCGGCCACGCATCTTCCATTCCTGCTCGACACGGCGCGCGGCCCCTTCGGCACGCTGCGCAGCCACGTGGCCCGCCGCAATCCGCACTGGAAGGCGCTGGCCGACGCGCCGCGCGTGCTGTGCATCTTCGAGCTGGGAGACGCCTACGTGAGCCCGCGCTGGTACGCGCAGGAAGAGGACGTGCCCACTTGGAACTACGCCGCCATCCATGCCAGCGGCTGCGCGCGCCTGCTGCACGACGACGCGGCGATGCCGCTGCTGGCGGAGACCGTCGCCGCATTCGAGGCCCGGCTGCCGGGCGCGCCCTGGTCGGCGGCGCGGATGAGCGATCCCGCCATGGTCCGCGCGCTGGCGCGGGCGGTGGTGCCGTTCGAGGTCGAGATCGACACGCTGGAAGGCGTGGCCAAGCTCAGCCAGGACAAGCTGGCCGGCGACCTGGGCCGCGTGCGCGAGCAGCTTGCGCTGCAGCCCGGTCCGGGCGGCGTGGCGCTGGCGGCGTTGATGCAAAGGCTCGGCGCCGAGGGGCGGGCGCCGGGCAGCGTACCGTCCACCAGCCCGCCGGAGGCCGCCGCATGATTCACTCCGAGGCATGGGACGGCCGCCTCTTCATCGGCGGCGGTTGGACCGAGGCGCATGCCACCGGCCGGCTGCGGGTGGCGAATCCCTGCGACGGCAGCGAACTCGCCCGGGTCGTCGCGGCCGATGCGCAGGATTGCGATGTGGCGGTGGCCGCCGCGCGCCGGGCCTTCGACGACGGGTGGAGCGCCTCCGCCGGCGCCGAGCGCGCGCCGCTGCTGCGCGCCATCGCCGCCGGCATCCGTGGGCAGCGCGAGGCGCTGGCCGGCCTCGAGGCGCGCAACAACGGCAAGCCGCTGCCCGAGGCCCTGTGGGACATCGACGATGCGGCCGCCTGCTTCGACTACTACGCCGGCCTCGCACGGCAGCTGGACGGGCGCCAGGGCGAGGCCATCGCGCTGCCGTCGAGGGACTTCGGCTGCGCCGTCTACCTCGAGCCCGTGGGCGTGGTGGCCGCGATCGTGCCGTGGAACTTCCCGCTGCTGATGGCGGCCTGGAAGGTGGCGCCCGCGCTCGCGGCCGGCTGCACCGTGGTGCTCAAGCCCAGCGAGTTGACGCCGCTGACGGCGATGGCGCTCGGCGACATCGCGCGGCATGCGGGCCTGCCCGATGGCGTGCTCAACATCGTGACCGGCGACGGCACCGCCGGCGCCGCGCTGGCGGCGCACCCGGGCATCGACAAGATCGCCTTCACCGGCAGCCAGGCCACCGGCGCGCGCGTGATGCAGGCCGCGGCAGACGACATCAAGAACATCACGCTGGAGCTCGGCGGCAAGTCGCCGATCGTGGTGTTCGACGACGCGGACCTCGAGGCGGCGGTGGAGTGGGTGATGTTCGGCATCGTCTGGAACAAGGGCGAGGTCTGCAGCGCGACCTCGCGGCTGCTGGTGCAGCAGGGCATCGCTGCGCGCCTGCTCGCGCGGCTCAGGCAGGCCTGCGAGGAACTCGCGATCGGCGATCCGCTGCAGCCCGGCACCCAGCTCGGCCCGCTGGTCAGCGAGGTCCAGCACCGCAAGGTGCTCGGCTATCTCTCGATCGCGCGCGAGGAGGGCCTGGCCGTGCTCACCGGCGGCGATGCCGGCGGCGTGCCGGCGCGAGGCTTCTTCCTGCGCCCGGCCGTCTACGTCGACGTGCCCACGTCGAGCCGGCTCTGGACCGAGGAGGTCTTCGGCCCGGTGCTGTGCGTGCGCCGCTTCGCGACGGAGGAGGAGGCGCTGCGCCTGGCCAACGACAGCGCCTACGGCCTCGGCGCCGCGGTGCTCACCGCCGACGATGCGCGCGCGGCCCGCGTGTCGCGCGCCTTCCGCGCCGGCGTGGTCTGGGTCAACTGTTCGCAGCCCACCTTCGTGCAGGCGCCCTGGGGCGGCTTCAAGCGCAGCGGCATCGGCCGCGAGCTCGGCCGCTGGGGGCTCGACCTGTACCTCGAGGTCAAGCAAGTCACCACCTACCGCAGCCCCGCGCCCTGGGGCTGGTTCCTGAAGAAGAAAGGTTCCGAATGAAGTCGACGCCCGGCCATGGCCGCCTGCTCACCTACTACGACTGGGGCGCCACGCCTTTCTATGCGCTGCAGGCCGACCAGCGCTTCGCCTACTGCATGTACGTGCCGCAGAGCTACGACGAGGACGCGCAGCGCGTCTACCCGCTGGTGGTGCTGGTCCATGGCACCGAGCGGGCGCCCCACACCTACCGCGAGCGCTTCGAGGCCTTCTGCGAGGAGCACCACTGCATCGTGCTGGCGCCGCTGTTCCCGGTCGGGCTGGGCGCGCCGGGCGACCTCGACGGCTACAAGTTCATCGACTTCGCCGGCGTGCGCTACGACCGCGTGCTGCTGCAGATGGTGGACGAGATCGCCGCCAAGTGGCGCGTGACGCGCAACTTCATGCTGCACGGCTTCTCGGGCGGCGGCCACTTCACGCACCGCTTCGCCTACCTGCATCCGCAGCGCCTGCTCGCGGCTTCCATCGGCGCTCCCGGCGTGGTGACCCTGCTCGACCCCGAGACGCCGCTGTGGCGCGGCGTGGGCGACCTCGGCGACCGCTTCGGGCAGGCGCTCGACATCGCGGCGCTGCGCACGGTGCGGTTCCAGATGGTGATCGGCGAGCAGGACACCGAGACCTGGGAGATCGGCGTGCCGCCGGAGAGTCCGTTCCACATCGAGGGCGTGAACGACCGCGTTACCACGCGCATCGGCCGGCTCGCGGCGCTGAAGGCCTCGTTCGAGCGCCAGGGCATCGCGGTGCGCTTCGACATCGTGCCGGGCGTCGCGCACAGCGGCTGGGGCGTGCTGCCCGCGGTGAAGGATTTTTTTGCGAGCGCCATGCCGGCGCGGTGACATTTCCATCGAAAGGACGAAGAAAGCCATGTTGCTTCATCTCACCCGCCGCGGCGCCCTGGCCCTCGGCGCCGCCGCGACCCTCGCGCTGACCACGGTGCCCGCGTTCGCCCAGCCTGCGCCGAAGAAGGGCGGCACGGCCGTCATCGCGCTGATCCAGGAACCGGGCAGCCTGAACCGCTTCCTGACCACGCAGACCGGCGCCATCCTCGGCAAGATGGTGGTGGAGGGCCTGTTCGAGGCCGACGAGAAGGGCAACTACTACCCGGTGCTCGCCGCGCAGATTCCCACGCAGGCCAACGGCGGCATCTCGGCCGACTCGCTGACGGTGCGCTACACGCTCAAGCCCGGCATCCAGTGGTCCGACGGCCAGCCGCTCACCTCGGCCGACTACGTGTTCACCTTCGAGGCCTACGCCAACCCGGGCAGCGCGCCGGCGGGCGACGCGATCACGCCGGCATGGAAGCAGATCGAATCGGTCACCGCCATCGATCCGCTGAACTTCAGCGTGAAGATGAAGCAGCCCAACCCCGGCTACCTCGAGCTGTTCAACGTCGTGCTGCCCAGGCACAAGTTCGACGGGCCGGTGGTGACCAACCAGCACGCGCAGTCGCGCATGCCGCTGGGCACCGGGCCCTTCGTGGTGAAGGAGTGGCGCACCGGCGACGCCATCGTGTTCGCGCGCAATCCGCATTACCGCGACAGCGGCAGGCCCTACCTCGACCAGGTCGTCGCGAAGGTCATTCCCAACCGCGAGGTGGCGCTGCAGGGCCTGCTGCGCGGCGAGGTCGACACGCTGTTCTTCCCCGTGACCGGCGACCTGCCGACGCTGCTGAAGGCGCAGAAGGAGGGCAACCCGATCCAGGTGGCCATGCAGTCCTCCAAGTCGTGGGTCGAATGGCTGTGGTTCAACAACGCCGACAACGGCGACGCGAAGCGGCCGCACCCGGTGCTCGGCGATCCGGCGGTGCGCGAGGCCATCGACCGCGGCATCGACCGCCGGCAGATCATCGACCAGGTGTTCGGCGGCCTGGGCCAACTGACCGGTTCGCTGCTGTACTCGGGCTGGGCCGCGGTCGACATCCCGGCCACGCCCTACGACCCGGCCAAGGCGGCCCAGGTGCTGGAGGCCGCGGGCTGGAAGAAGGGCGCCGACGGCATCCGCAGCAGGAACGGCGTGCGTGCCAGCCTGCGCTTCCAGACCGTCTCGGGCGACCGCACCCGCGAGCTCTACCAGCAGTTGATCCAGCAGAACCTCAAGGACGTGGGCATCGAGGTGAAGATCCAGAACGTGCCCTCGAACGTGCTGTTCGGCGCCTACAAGGACGGCGGCCTGCTCAAGCGCGGCAACTTCGACATCGCGATGAGCCGCGATGGCTACGTGATCGACCCGGTGGTCTGGGCCGGCAAGTTCACCTCCGACCAGATCGTGACGGCCGAGCATGTCGAGGGCCTGAACGTGATGTTCTATTCGAACGCGGAGTACGACCGGCTGGTCGGCCAGGCCGGTTCCATCGTCGATCCGGCCGAGCGCCGCAAGCTCTACGCGCAGGCCGCCCAGCGCTTCGCTGCCGACCGGCCCGCGCTGCCGCTGTACAGCTCGGCCTGGGGCTGGGCCTGGTCCAACCGCCTGGGCGGCGTGAAGACCGACCACTGGCTCGGCATCTGGCCGCTGGCGGCCGACTGGTACGTCGCCAGGTAGGGCCGCGGGCACGCGATGTTGCGGTATTCCCTGCGCCGGGTCTTCGGCAGCGTCCCGCTGCTGCTGCTGATCTGCGCCTTCGTCTTCGCGCTGCTGCAGGCCGCGCCCGGCGGCCCGCTGTCGTCCAGCGAGGGCGGCGGCGGCGCGGCCGAGGAGGCCATGAGCCGCATGCGCCAGCAGTGGGGGCTGGACCAGCCGGCGTACCTGCAGTTCCTGCACTGGCTGTCGCAGCTGCTGCATGGCGAATGGGGCACCTCGTTCAACAGCGGGCAGCCGGTGCTGCAGCTGATCCTCGAGCGCCTGCCCGCCACCCTGCAGCTGGCGAGCGCCTCGCTGCTGCTGTCGATCCTGATCGTGATCCCCCTGGGCACGGCCGCCGCGCTGCGCAAGCGCAGCTGGATCGACTATGCGATCACCGGCGTCTCCATCTCCGGCATCTCCATGCCGATCTTCTGGCTCGCGCTGATGCTGCTGTACCTGTTCAGCTTCCGGCTCGGCTGGCTGCCCAGCGCGGGGCTCGGCGACATCCGCGCGTCGGCCGAGGGCTGGGACGCGGTCGCCGAGCGCGCGCGCTACCTGCTGCTGCCGGTGGCCTGCTTCACGCTCGTCACCGTGGCCAGCCTGGTGCGCTTCATGCGCGGCTCGATGCTCGACACGCTCGACCAGGACTACATCCGCACCGCGCGCTCGAAGGGGCTGCCCCGGCGCGCGGTGGTCGGCAAGCATGCGCTGCGCAACGCGCTGATCCCGGTGGTCACGATGTTCGCGCTGGAGCTGCCGCGGCTCTTCCTGGGCTCGGTGGTGATCGAGACCATCTTCGCGCTGCCCGGCGTCGGGCGGCTGTTCATCGATTCCGTGCAGGTGCGCGACTACCCGGTGCTCATGGGCATCCTGGTGATCGCATCCGCGCTGGTGGTGCTGTCCAACCTCGTGGCCGACCTGCTGTACGGCTGGCTCGATCCGCGCATCGCGCTCGGCAAGGTGTGACATTGGCCCTCGTTTCCTCCCCGCTGTCCGCGCCGGGCGCCACGCCGCCGGTGGACGATGCGGCCGCGCCGGGGCCCGTACCCGTGCCTGCCGGCGCGCCGCGCTCGCGCATCCTGCGGCGGCTCGCGCGGCACCGGCTCGGCATCTTCAGCGCCGGCCTGCTGCTGCTGATCGTGCTGGCCTGCGTGGCGGGCCCGTGGCTCAGCCCTTTCGGCGCCAACCGCATCGACCTCGCGGCGCGCGACCTCGGCCCGTCGCTGGCGCACTGGATGGGCACCGACGAGCTCGGGCGCGACCAGCTCACGCGCGTGCTCGAGGGCGGCCGGCTCTCGCTGAGCGCCGGCCTCGCCACCATGCTGCTGACCGTGGTGCTCGGCGTGGCCATCGGCGCCACCGCCGGCTACCTCGGCGGCTGGATCGACAGCGCGCTGATGCGCATGGTCGACGGCTTCTATTCCATTCCCGGCCTGTTCGTGCTGATCGTCGCCGTGGCGATGGTGGGCGTGAGCTTCTGGAGCATCGTGGTCACGCTCGCGCTGCTGAACTGGATGGCCACCGCCCGGCTGATCCGCGCCAGCGTCATGACGCTCAAGCGGCAGGAGTTCGTGGAGGCGGCGCACGTGCTGGGCGCGAGCCACTGGCGCGTGGTGGTGCGCCACCTGATCCCGAACGCACTGGGGCCGATCCTGGTGTCGGCCACGCTCAACGTGGCGGTGGCGATCCTCGCGGAGTCGACGCTGTCCTTCCTCGGGCTCGGCTTCCAGCCGCCCGACGCGACCTGGGGCCGCATGCTGCAGGAGGCGCAGATCCCGGTGATCCGCGACGGCCAGTGGTGGCGCGGCTTCTTTCCCGGGCTGATGATTTTCCTGACCGTGCTGTGCGTCAACTTCCTCGGCGACGCCCTGCGCGACGCCTTCGATCCGCGCACGCGCTGAACGCTTCGAACCGCCTCCCATGACGACCCTGAAAAACGACTTCTTCCCCGTCTTCCGCTTCGCGGGCAGCCATCGCGAGATCGGCCGCGCCTACGGCGAGGCCTGCCGCGCGCTGATCCGCACGCACTACGAGCGCGCAGCCGCCGGCGTGGTGGCCCGCGGCGACGGCACGGTGGCCGAGGCCCAGCAGCGCGCGCTGGCCTACCGGCCGCACGTGCTCGC
>Ga0160472_100901_pt1 | contig 11600 bp, 12 predicted proteins | sample HID1973M_E11MG_FD_108267 | JGI IMG/M metagenome (GOLD analysis project Ga0160472, IMG submission 108267) | Enriched mosquito-associated microbial communities from UW Madison campus, WI, USA - HID1973M_E11 MG | ecosystem: Host-associated > Arthropoda: Insects > Digestive system > Unclassified ...
CAGTTCGGGCCAACGATACGCATGCCGCTGTCGCGAGCCACCTGACCGATCGCAGCCTGCAGCCGGCCGCCTTCCTCGCCCATTTCGGAGAATCCGGCCGACAGCACCACCGCCGCACGCACGCCGCGCGCGGCGCAATCCTTCACCGCGTTGAGCACGGCGTCTGGCGGCACGGCCACCACGGCGAGTTCGGGCGCCTCGGGCGCCTGGGCAATGCTGGCGTAGGCCGGAACCGATTGCACCGTCCCCGCCTTGCGATTGATCGGGTAGATGGCGCCGGCGTAGCCGTACTTCAGCAGGAACTGCAGCGGGCGACCACCGATCTTGGTGACGTCGTCGGAGGCGCCGACGACGGCAATCGAGCGCGGCGAGAACAGTGCGTCGAGCCCGCGCCCGACTTCGAGCTTCTCCATCTCAACGGCCCTTGTAGACCGGCCGGCGCTTCTCCAGGAAAGCCTTGCGGGCTTCCTGCGCGTCCTCGGTCCGGGACAGCGCCATGGTGAAGTTCTGTTCGACCCGATAACCGTCGCGCTGCGGCATCAGGTCCATCATGTTGGCTGCCTGCTTGGCATATGCCACCGCAAGCGGGGCCTTGGACGCGATCTCCTGAGCGATCTGCATCGCCAGGGGGATCAGTTCGCCGGCGGGGACCACCTCGTCGAGCACGCCGCGGCGGTACAGCTCGGCAGCCGGAACTTTCATGCCGGTGAAAAACATGCGCCGCGTGTACGAGCGGCCGAACATGGTGCGCAGCATCGACACGCCGCCGGCCAGACCTACGTTGATCTCGGGCATGGCGAAAGTCGCATCTTCCGACGCGAGAAAGATGTCGCAGGCTGCCATGAGCCCGAAGCCCGCGCCCAGCGCGGGGCCGTTGATGGCCGCGATGACCGGCTTGGCGCATTCGCGGATGGCATTGCCGGTTTCGCGCGTCAGCCGGTTGTGGCCCAGGAAGTCACCGGCCTTCTGTGGGTCGGGCCGGTCCTTGAGATCCGCGCCGGAGCAGAAGTATTTTCCGGTGCCGGTGAGGATGGCAACGCGTATGTCGCTGCGTTCGGACACTTCGTCGAAGGCGTCGATCACGCGCTGGCGTGTGGCGCGGTCGAGGGCATTGACGGGCGGCTTGTCCAGCCGCACGACAGCGATATATTCGGAAACTTCAAGGCTGACGCTCATCGCGCACTCCCGGTGAGATTGGAAACGGATTGGTATTCGACGCCGCGCTGGGGCGCCAGCAGCCGCGCTACGTGCCCGAGGCGGTCGCCGTGGCGGAATTCGGATGCGATCAGGCGTTGCGCGAGACGCGTGGCCAGAACCTCCTCGCTCACGCCCATGCCGCCGTGCATCTGGATGGCGGCTTCGGCGCAGGCGCGTGCCGTCTCCGCCAAGGACACCTTGGTCAGACGCAGCGTGCGGCGCAGGTCGGCGGCCGTCTGCTCATGGGCATGGAAGCAGTGCGTCACTAGGCCCTTGGCGCCCAGGTACTTCACGTACATGTCGGCAGCGCGATGGCGCAGGACCTGGAAGGTGGAGAGCGACACGCCGAACTGCTTGCGCTCCTTGAGATGGCTCAGCGTCTGCTGGATCAACATCGACAGGGCAGCCACGGTGTCGACAGACGACAGAAGCAGGGCAGCATCGGCCGCGGCAACCAGCGCCTCCTGGGCGGCGGTGCCGCGGGCAATGCAGGCGCCCTCTGGCAACGCAAGCTTGTCCAGCACGAAATCCGCGCCGCGGCGCCCTTCCATGGTTCGGTAGGTCGCCGCCGGCGCACCGATTCGATCGGCGTTGACCAGGAAGATGGCGCTCTCGCCGTCTTCGACGGCCGGCACCAGGTAATGCGACGCGGGCAAAGTCACGTCGACGCCTTGAAGCGTGCCGGTGAGCTCGTGCCCAATGTCCAGGTGCCGGCCCCGTGCAACGGGCTCGTCCGGCAAGGCGGATAGCGGTTGCAGAGGCGCGATCTGCGCGCTGCCGTCGGCAACGGCTTCCAGCCAACGGGAAGCGAGCTCCGGCGCACCGGCCTGCAGCATGAGCGGCGCCATGGCGCAGGTTTCGATCACCGGCAGTTGCAGGCCATGCCCTGCCAGGCCTTCGACGACCGAAGCAAGGTCGGCCAATGTGCCGCCGACGCCGCCGGATGCTTCCGCGACGATGGTGGCCGTCCAGCCCAGCTCGCGAACCGGGTCGCCATCCGGAGTCCGGGCGCCGGCATGGTCCTGGGCGTAACGCTCTGCCGCATCCAGCAGCATGCCGGGGAAAAGGTTGGAGAAGGAAGTGGCGGACATTCGGTCAGGCTCCCAGGAGTTCGTTGGCCACCACGTTGCGCTGCACTTCCGAAGTGCCGCCGGCAATGGTGCGCGCGCGGGTGAACATGTAGTTCTGAATCCAGGTCGCGGAGGGAACGTCCTGGCCGTAAGTGTCGGCCAGGAAACGGTGGGCTGCATCGGGGCCCACCGCATCGAGGGCGATCGTCGTCAGTCGCTGGGCGCAATCGGCCACGGTCATCTTGATTGCCGAGGGCTGCACGCCCAGCGGACGCTGGTGGATCAGATCATCTGTTGCCTGCGCCATCATCACGCGCACCCCTTTCACGTCCGCCTCGCACAAAAGGAGCTTGTGGTGCAGGCCGCTGAAGTCGCGCTTCCCCACCGCTGCCTCCGATGCCTCCTCGACCAGGTGCGTCACCTGCCGGCGCACCAGCTCCAACCGGGCCACATTGGCCGGGGGTAGGCGCTCTCGCTCGAGCAAGAACTTGGCGCAGGTCCAGCCCTTGCCGACCTCGCCGAGCAAGTTGTCGGCACGCACGCGCACATCGTCGAAGAACACTTCGTTGAGATGGTGCCAGCCATCGATGGTATGGATGGGCCGCACCGTGATGCCGGGTGCATCCATCGGGACCAGGATCAGCGAGATGCCCTCCTGCTTCTTCCCTTCGCGCGACGTGCGCACCAGCATGTAGATCATGTTGGCCTCGTGCGCATGCGAGGTCCAGATCTTCTGGCCATTGATGACCCACTCGCCGTTCTCCAGGCGCGCGCTCGTGGACAGCGAGGCCAGGTCCGAACCCGAGCCCGGCTCGGAGTAGCCCTGGCACCACCAATCGGAGCCGTCCAGAATCCGGGGCAGGAACCGCGCCTTCTGCTCGGGAGTTCCGAAGCGGATGATCACTGGCCCGATGTGGCCCAGGCCGTGGTGGTACAGCGGCGGACAATCGTTCTCGGCCATCACCTCCTCGAAGATGAGCCGTTGGCGGATGTCCCAGCCCGTTCCGCCCGCCTCCTTTGGCCAGCTGGGCGCACCCCAGCCCCGGGCGTTCAGAATTTTCTGCCAAGCCTGGTATTCGCGCTTGGTGATCTTTTGACCGCCAGCCACGACGGCGCGGATCTCAGAAGGACAGGACTTCCGCGCGAACTCTTCCAGTTCGCCGCGGAATCCGGCGTAATCGATCGACATCTTCTGTCTCCTCGGTAAATGTTCGTCAGCCCCGGCGCAACTGCGTGATGAGTTCGTCCAGGGCGGCCGCGGCACCGTCCGCGTCTCGGCGGCGCAGGTGCTTGGCGATGTTTCGGCGCAAGGGATAAAGGTCGGGGCGCGGTCGCACCGGCATCACGTGCGTCATGCGCTCGCGCAGCACGCTGGTCATGGTCTGCGCCATCAACGTGAGCGCACCGTTGTGGCCTGCCGCCGCGATGTCCGAGAAGAAGCGGCTGGCCGAGGCGATACGCTCGCCCAACGGCGCATCGTCCGGGTGCGCCTCGATGGCGTCCACCGCAGCTTCCACGGCATCAAGCTCGGCCCCGTCGGCCCGCTCGCAGGCCAGACGCAACAGGCTACCGTACAAAGTTCGGTAGGCCTCGTCGATGTCGGCCGTTCCGAGTCCGCCCTGCACCACCAACTTGCGCAGCGACTCGGCCAGCATCATGTAGGCGCCCTTGTAGAACACCAATGCCTGGTCGCCCGCGCCAGCGCACATGTGCCGAACCTCGCCGATGAATATCGTGTGGTCGCCCGCTTCGTGGGCGGCAAACGCGCTGCATTCGAAGCTGACCAGACAATCGTCGATCAGCGGCATGCCCAAGGCCCCCTCGCGCCACGCCACACCGTCGAACTTGTCCTCGATCTTGCTCGATGCGAAGCGGCCTGACAGCCCATCCTGCTGCTCCGACAGGACGTTGATAGCAAAGCCCTCGGCCGTCTCAAAGGTCGACAGCAGCTTGCTCGCCTTTCGCAGGCTGAACAGAACCAGCGGCGGCTCCAGCGAAACCGAACTGAATGAATTGCAGGTCAAACCGGCCGGCCGGCCGTCGGCCGTGCGCGTGGTGATGACCGCGACGCCAGTGGGAAAGCACCCCAGGTGCTGGCGCAGCAGCGCGGGTTCGATAGCGGGCAGTGCGCGTTCGGCAAGCTCGGACATGACAACTCCTTGCGTCCGGGACGGCTCAGGCAGAGGCGAGTTCGCGCGACGGCTCGCCGGCCCGATACGGCGGGTCGTTCGCGATCTCCTGTCGCACGGCCGGGATGATGACCTTGGCCCACGTCTCCAGCTGGCGCAGCATGGTCTTGTGGTCGAAGTCGCCCATCTGCGTCTGGAAGCAGTAGTGCATCGGCTTCAGGGTGCGGATCTCGTTGACCACGCGCTCGATCACAGTGTCGATGCTGCCGACCGGCAGCAACGCACGCATTTCCTCCAGGCTGGGCTCACCTTCGACGATGCCCTCTTCCACCTGATAGTCGTCCGCGATCTGTGCCGTGCGACGCTTTAGGCTCACCGCGATGCGGCGCTGGTAGCGGGCGCAATCGAGGTATGCATCGACCTCGGCCTTGTCGTTGCTCGCGAATGCGGCACGCAGCAGGCCCACCTTCACGCCGGCGGGGTCCTTGCCTTCAGCGTGGGCGACCTTGTCGATGAGCGCGCGCGTGCCGGCCAGCTTCTCCAGGCCGCCGTCGCCGCCCGAGACGAACACGTGATGACCCGCCTTCACGGCACGCGACACGAAGGCCGGGTCAACGCTGGTGATCCACATCGGGGGCATCGGCTGCTGCACGGCTCGCTGGCTGATGGCGCTCATTGGCTGTTGGTAGAACTCGCCCTGGTAGCTGAACTTTGGCTGCTTCAGCCCCAACTCCAGCATCTCCAGAATCTCGAAGGTTCGGCCTTTGGCAGTTTCCAGCGACACTCCGAAGCGCTCGAACTCGAAGTGCTGGTAACCCGAGCCGATGCCCAGGTTCAGCCGCCCGTTCGAAAGCTGGTCCACCATCGCCACGTCGGCGATAAGTCGTGCCGGCGTATATAGCGGTGCGACGACAATGCCGGTGCCCAACCGGATGTTGCGAGTCACTGCGGCACAGTGGGCGATCATCGTCAGGGGCGACGAGCACATCCCGTAGTTGCTGAAGTGATGCTCTGCATACCATGCCGCTCCGAAGCCGAGCTCGTCGGCCACGCGCGTCTGCTCGACCGCGTCGCGCAGGATCTGGTGTGAGGTCTTATGCTTGTTCCTCTGCTGCATCAGAATGAAGATTCCGAAATCCATTGCGCGTTCTCCTGGTTGGCTGGTTTTGACGTGTGCCAATCGTAGAAACGCAAACCCTCTGCAGATCACCAACGTGCGCACACCTTGTTTGCGTCTATTGAAATGAAGGCCCTCGATTCGCTGCGCATATTCGTCACCACGCAGCGCAAGGGCAGCCTGTCGGCTGCCGCGCGCAGCCTGAGCCTGTCGCCGGCCACCATCTCGCGGCGCATCAGCGGGCTGGAGGAAGAGCTTGGCGTCCAGCTGGTGGATCGCACCAGCCGCAACCTCAAGATGACCGAGGCGGGCCAGGCCTTCCTGGAACGCGCCGAAGTGGTGCTTGAGGCCATGGCCGAGGCGGAGCAGGCTGCACGCGTCTCGCGCCAGCGGCCCGAGGGGCGGTTGCGGGTGCACTCGCGCACGCAGATCGGCCTGCGGGTGCTGGCGCCGCTGCTGCCGCGCTTTGCGCAGATGTATCCGGACATCCGAATCGAGCTCGACCTGTCGGAGCACCCTGTCAACCTAGTCGAACACGATTTCGACGTGGACATCCGCACGGGCGAATCGAATGACTCGGGATTCGTCATCAAGCGCATACTTTCCAGCGACGAGGTGCTGGTGGCCAGCCCTTCCTTCCTGAAGGTCTACACGCGCATCAAGCACCCGAGCGACCTGCCCCACGTACCGTGCCTCACCTACCGGCGCGAGCACGAGGCCACGACGTGGAAGTACGTCGACGAGCAGGGCGACCAGCAAGCGCTGGTCATCCAGGGTGTGTTGAGTGCCAATAACGGCGAATCGCTACGGCTTGCCGCGCTGGGCGGCATGGGCGTCGCGCTGTTGTCCGAGCCCACGGTGCGCAGCAACCTGCACGACGGCACGCTGGTTCGCCTGCTGCCCGAATACCGCTTCGCGGTACGGGCGTTTTCGAACGGCATCTTCGCGGTGTTCCGGCAAAGCCGGTCCTTGCCATTGAAGGTGCGCGCTTTCGTCGACTTCGTTGCCGAGGCGTTGCGCGAGCCGGGTAGCTAGCCCCTTGCCTCAGCAATCGGCGAAGCGGTGCGGAATGCACCCCGCCGCCGGCAACCCTTCAAGCAGGAAAATCGCGCCGTCTTGCGGTTGATTGCCTTCGAGCCGCGCGCTCTTCGAGATCGTCGTGAGGTATGCATCCTCAAGGCGCGGGCCTCCGAAGCAGACGCTGGTCGGGTAAGTGGCAGGAAGATCCACCAGCCGCTCGAGTTCGCCCTCCGGCGAGAAGCGCGCCAGCTTGGCGGCACGCGTGAGCACGGTCCAGAAGAAACCCTTCTCGTCGACCGTAGCGCCGTCGGGGCCACTGTCGAAGGGCCGTGTATCCACGAAGAGCCGCTTGTTGCACAGCGGCCCGTCAGGGTCATAGTCGTAGGCCCATACCGCGCGCTCCAGACTGTCGGCCACGTAAAGCGTGCGGCCATCGGGGCTGAAGCAGGGACCGTTAGCAAATCCGATGTCGTCTGCCAGCGTCTCCACGCTGCAGTCGGGCCGGAGCCGGTACAGACCGCCCATCACAGGCTCACCGGACTGCCGGTTCATGTGCATCGTGCCGGCAAGAAAGTTGCCGGCGGGGTCGCACTTGCCGTCGTTGAAGCGCACATCCGGATGGTCCACGGGAATGTAAGCCAACACCTCCAGGACGCGCGCCTGCAAGTCGTAGCGCGCAAAGCTGTTTCTGAGCGCCACCACCACCGCGTTGCTGCGGCAGGGCGCGATGGCGCCTATCGGCGCGGGCAGCGCATGACGCTCGATCACGTCGCTCTCGGGATGCAAGCGCCACAACGTACCGGCCAGCGCGTCGATCCAGCACAGTGCCTGGGCGTCCATATCCCAACAGGGACTCTCGCCCAGGCGATCTTTCGTTTCTCCGATTCGGGTAATGCGCACGGCCATGACGGCAGTGTGCCGGGCACTGCCGCCCTGCAGCATCGGCGCATGCAAAGTTGCTTTTCAGGGCGTGCACGCATCTTGTACCGGGCGCCGCTTAGACTGAATCGGACGGGGGCAGATCGACCCCTACTGGAGACACTCAACATGCCATTTCGCAAGTACATTGGCGGCTTGCTGTTGGGCCTGACGGCCGCTTTCGGCACCGCCCAAGCACAGCAACCCACTCGGATAGTCGTCCCTTTCGCAGCCGGCGGCGGCACGGACCAGTACGCCCGCCTGCTGGCGGCCGAACTCGGCAATCACGGGCTGCAGACCATCGTGGAGAACAAGCCGGGCGCCAGCGGCATCGTCGCCGCGGACTACGTGGCGCGCTCGAAGCCCGACGGGCAAACCTTGCTAATGTCGTCACTGAGCACACTAGCGACGAACAGCATCATGTACGAGAAGCTGCCGTACGACCCGGTCAAGAGCTTCGCGCCGGTGACGCAGATCGCTTACCAACCTACCATCGTGGTTGGCCGCATGGATCTTCCCTACAAGAACATCAAGGAGATGGTCGCCTATGCCAAGGCCAACCCGGGCAAGATCAATCGCGGCTCGCCCGGTGCATCGATCCTGACGAACCTGGCACCCGTGGCCTTCGAGAGCATGGCCGGGATCAGCACCACCCACATACCCTTCAACGGTGACTCGCCGGGACTGCAGGCGTTGCTGGGAAACCAGATCGACATTCAGGGCACGTCGATCACCGGCCCGCTGCAGCACATCAAGGCCGGCAAGATGCGGGTGCTTGGCGTGATGGATTCGGTGCGGCTGGCGCAGGTGCCCGACGCACCGACCTTCAAAGAACAGGGCTATGACATCGAGGCCCTACTCTGGTATGGCCTCTCGGCGCCGGCCGCCACGCCCAAGGGTGTGGTCGGGCATCTGAACAGCACCATCAACGAGGTGCTGCGCAACCCGGAATTCATCGCCCGCGCCCGCGCCATCGGCATGGAACCGCGCGGCGGCTCGCCCGAAGCGTACGGCAGCTACGTGCAGGCCGAACGCGCACGCTGGATTCCGTTGCTGCAGCGACTCGAACTGCCCAAGCAGGCCCAGTGATGTCAGCCCCGCTGTTTGCCGGAACGGTCGCTCTGGTGAGCGGCGCCAGCCAAGGCATCGGCCACGCGATCGCGGCCGCTCTGGTCAACGCCGGTTGCCGCGTCGCCCTGACGGACGTCGACGAGCAGAGTGCGCGACGCGCGGCCGACGACACCGAAGGTCCGCGCGAGAACATCCGCCCCTATGCGCTGGATGTTCGCGATGCGGCGCAGTGCGCGGCCATCGTTGCCGACTTGCAGAAGGCCTGGGGCCTCGTCGGCGTGCTGGTGAACAACGCCGGCATCGGCGGACGAACCGGTGCTCACGATGCACAAGCCCTGGCCGAGGACATCGACCGTGTGATGGCGGTGAATGTGAAAGGCGTGCTGAACCTCACCATGGCCTGCGCCGACGATCTCAAGCGCACGCAAGGTTCGGTAGTGAATGTGGCGTCTATCACGACGCTGGTAGCCACAGGCGCGCATCTGGCCTACGGTGCATCCAAGGGCGCGGTCGGCCAGCTCACGAAATTCCTCGCACGCGACTTCGGCCCGCACGGCGTACGCGTCAACGCGGTCGCTCCCGGCTTGGTGGTCACACCGATGACCGCGCCTGTGCTGCGGGACGCAGCACGCCACGAACGCATGGTGCGCCGCACCCTGCTGGGACGCGCCGCACAGCCTGAAGACATTGCGGGTCCCGTCGTGTTCCTGGCATCCGCCCAGGCGCGCTACATCACGGGAACCATTCTGCCGGTCGATGGCGGCTATCTCGCCAACTGAGCGAATCACGATCTCAATGAAACAGTTGCTGCCACTGTCGGGCATTCGCGTGCTCGACCTATCGCGTGTGATGGCCGGCCCCCTGTGCGCCATGGCGCTGGCCGACCTGGGCGCTGACGTCATCAAGGTCGAACACCCCGAGCGGGGCGACGACACGCGCGACTGGGGCCTGCGCATCGGCCAGAACAACACCTCCTACTTCAACAGCTGCAACCGCAACAAACGCGCCGTATGCATCGACCTGCAGGATCCGGAAGGCCAGGCGGTAGCCCGCGAGTTGGCCGGCCACTCGGACATCGTCATCCAGAACTTCAAGTTCGGCGGCGCGGCGAGAATGGGGCTGGGCTATGAGGATCTCAGCCGTGACAACCCGGGCCTGATCTACTGCTCCATCTCGGGTTACTCGGTGCTGGGTGATGAACGCAGCCGTCCGGGCTACGACCTGGTCGTGCAAGGCGAATCCGGCCTCATGGCCACCAATGGCGAGGAAGGCCAGGGGCCGCTGAAGTTCGGCGTCGCTGCGGTGGACATGTTCACCGGCATGTACTCGGCGCAGGCCATCCTGGCCGTGCTTCACGAGCGCAGCCGCACCGGCCGCGGCCGTCATATCCAGATGTCGCTTTACGACAGCGGAATGATGATCTGCTCCTACTACGGCCTCACCGCCTGGGTGAACAAGCAAGACCCCGCCAAGTTCGGAAACTCGCATCCATCCATCGTCCCCTATGGCGTGTTTGAAGCGGCAGACGGTCCGCTGGTCATCGCGGTCGGAAACAACGGGCAGTTCAAGAAATTCTGCACCGAGGTGATCCGCCGACCCGAACTGGCCATCGACCCTCGCTTCGAGACGAACACCGAACGCTCGAAACATCGCCATGAGCTGCTCCCGCAACTCGAGGCCTGCATCCGGGAGCACTCGCGCGAGGAACTGCTCGCCCGGCTGCGCGTGGCCGGCATACCCTGCGGCGAGGTACTTGGCCTGTACGAAGCCATGCGTTCGCAGCGCACTGCGCAGACGCAAGTCCTGCACCACTTCGACGATCCGCAGGCCGGGGAGCAGGCCATCCATGCGCCGCCCTATGTCATGGACGGCGCGCGTTGCGCGGTGCGCCACACGCCGCCGGACCTGGGACAGCACACCGACGAAGTGCTGCGCGAGTTGCTGGACATGCAGCCGAATCGCCTGCAGTCGCTGAAAGCGAGCAAGGTGGTGCGATAGACGCCTTGCCAGGCGCGCAATGAAAAAGACGACGTGGATCACATCAGACTAATCGCCGCCGCAGTCGCCGGGGTCTGCCTGTCGGCATCCGCTCTTGGCCAGCAACTCACCCGGATCATCGTGCCCTTCGCCGCGGGCGGTGGCACCCACCAGTACTGCCAGATCCTGGCAGAAGAACTGACCACCAGGACCGGCATGAGCATCGTCATCGAGAACAAGCCGGGGGCCAGCGGCATCGTCGCCGCCGACTATGTTGCGCGCGCCAAGGCGGACGGGCAGACGGTGCTCGCTTCCTCGCTCGGCACGCTGGCTAACAGTAGCGTCCTCTACGAGAAGCTGCCCTACGACGCCGGCAAGGACTTCGTCCCGGTCGGCCAGATCGGCTACCAGCCAGCTATCATCGTGGGCCGAACCGACCTGCCTTACAAGAAAGAACATCAAGGAGATGGTCGAGTATGCGAATAAGAACCCGGGCAAGATCAATCGCGGATCGCCCGGCGCCGCCATCCTGACAAATCTGGCGCCAATGGTTTTCGAGCAGAAGCTGGGAATCAGCACGACGCACATTCCGTTCAACGGAGATGCACCTTCGCTTCAAGCATGCTGGGCGGCCAGATCGACATACACGGCACATCAATCACAGGCTCTCTGCCCTACGTCAAGGCCGGCAAACTCCGAGTGCTGGGAGTGATGGACACGAAGCGCCTTCCGCAGGTACCCGACGCGCCAACATTCGCCGAACAGGGTTACGACATGGTGGCCACGCTCTGGTATTCCTTCGCGGTGCCAGCCGGCACACCCAAAGACGCCATCGCACGGCTCAACACCGCGGTCAACCAGGTGGTGGCGGACCCGAAATTCGTTGCCAGGGCACGCGCCATCGGCATGGAGCCGCGCGGCGGCTCGCCGGAGGAGCTGACCGGCTTCGTCAAGCAGGAAGCGGATCGATGGCTGCCTGTCCTGCAAAGCCTCAACCTGCCGAAGCAAGCTCGTTGAACTTCCACCCTCTGGGGCAAGTGCACTGAAATGCTGGACATCGAGGACGCTGTAGCGATCGGTAGGCTGGCAAGGCAAGTGGGC
>Ga0160472_100904_pt1 | contig 11568 bp, 9 predicted proteins | sample HID1973M_E11MG_FD_108267 | JGI IMG/M metagenome (GOLD analysis project Ga0160472, IMG submission 108267) | Enriched mosquito-associated microbial communities from UW Madison campus, WI, USA - HID1973M_E11 MG | ecosystem: Host-associated > Arthropoda: Insects > Digestive system > Unclassified ...
AGTCCATCCATCATTCCCGACGCCGAAGCGCTCTACACGAAGCTGCTGGCCGGCGCGAAGGCGCTGCTGCGCCCTGAGACGAAGCTGGTGGGCGTCACCTCCGGCGGCGCCTGGCTGGTCGAGCGGCTGCAGGAGGACCTGGGCCTGCCGGGCGCGCCCGGCGTGATCTCGTCGGCCATGCACCGCGACGACTTCGCGCGCCGGGGGCTCTCGGCCAGCGCGCAGACCGCACTGCCCTTCGACGTCGACGGCGCCGACGTGCTGCTGCTCGACGACGTGCTCTACACCGGCCGCACCATCCGCGCGGTGCTCAACGAACTGTTCGACTTCGGCCGCCCGGCCTGCGTGCGGCTCGCGGTGCTGGTCGACCGCGGCGGGCGCGAACTGCCGGTGGCCGCCGATTTCGCCGCCACCACGCTGGCGCTGCCGGCCTCGCAGCTGCTCGCGCTGGCCCGCGCGGAAGACGGCGCCTTCAGCCTCAAGGTCGAGGAAAGCAAGTAAAGACATGCTCTACAAGCGCAACCCCCAGCTCAACAAGAACGGCGAGCTGATCCACCTGCTGTCGATCGAGGGCCTGCCCAAGGACATCCTCACCCACATCCTCGACACCGCCGCCAACTTCACCAGCGTGAGCGACCGCGAGGTGAAGAAGGTGCCGCTGCTGCGCGGCAAGAGCGTGTTCAACCTCTTCTTCGAGAACTCCACGCGCACCCGCACCACCTTCGAGATCGCGGCCAAGCGGCTGTCGGCCGACGTCATCAACCTCGACATCGCGCGCTCGTCGGCCAGCAAGGGCGAGTCGCTGCTCGACACCATCGCCAACCTCAGCGCGATGGCGGCCGACCTGTTCGTGGTGCGCCACAGCGAGTCGGGCGCGCCCTACCTGATCGCGCAGCACGTCGCGCCGCACGTGCACGTGGTGAACGCCGGCGACGGCCGCCACGCGCACCCGACGCAGGGCCTGCTCGACATGTACACCATCCGCCACTACAAGAAGGACTTCGCGAACCTCACGGTCGCGATCGTCGGCGACGTGCTGCATTCGCGCGTGGCGCGCTCCGACATCCACGCCCTCACCACGCTCGGCTGCGCCGAGGTGCGCGTGGTCGGCCCCAAGACCCTGGTGCCCGGCGACATGGCCGGCATGGGCGTGCGCGTGTGCCACAGCCTCGAGGAGGGCATCCGCGGCTGCGACGTCGTCATCATGCTGCGGCTGCAGAACGAGCGCATGAGCGGCGCGCTGCTGCCATCGTCGCAGGAGTTCTTCAAGACCTACGGCCTCACGCCCGAGAAGCTGCAGCTCGCCAAGCCCGACGCGATCGTGATGCACCCGGGGCCGATCAACCGCGGCGTGGAGATCGACTCCGCCGTGGTCGACGGCCGGCAGAGCGTCATCCTTCCCCAGGTCACCTTCGGCATCGCGGTGCGGATGGCCGTCATGAGCATCGTGGCAGGAAACGAAGCATGAGAAATCGGACAGCCGTAGGCGAAGGACGCGAAGGTTCCGCGAAGTTCGCGAAAGCACAACCGGGATTTTCCTTGGAATTCCTTCGCGTCCTCCGCGAAACCTTCGCGCCCGGTCAACCCGCTTCCAAGCCCGCCCTATGAACATCCTCGTCACCCATGGCCGCGTCGTCGATCCCGCGTCGGGCACCGATCGCCAGGCCGACATCGCCATCGCCGACGGCAGGATCGCCGGCATCGGCAGCGGCATTCCCGCCGGCTTCAAGGCCGGCCGCACCCTCGACGCCACCGGCTGCATCGTCGCCCCCGGGCTCGTCGACCTCGCCGCGCGGCTGCGCGAGCCCGGCTACGAGCACGAGGGCATGCTCGAGAGCGAGATGGCCGCTGCCGTTGCGGGCGGCGTCACCAGCCTCGTGTGCCCGCCCGACACCGATCCCGTGCTCGACGAGCCGGGCCTGGTCGAGATGCTCAAGTTCCGCGCCGAGAAGCTGCAGGGCGCGCGCCTCTTTCCGCTCGGCGCGCTCACCCGCGGCCTGGCCGGCGGCGTGCTGACCGAGATGGCCGAGCTCACCGAGGCCGGCTGCGTCGGCTTCAGCCAGGCCGACGTACCGCTGGCCGACACCCAGGTGCTGCAGCGTGCGATGCTCTACGCAAGCACCTTCGACTACGCCGTGTGGCTGCGCCCGCAGGACCGCGACCTCGGCAAGGGCGTGGCCGCCAGCGGCGCGCTCGCCACCCGGCTCGGCCTGGCCGGCGTGCCGGTGGCGGCCGAGACGATCGCGATCTTCACCATCGTCGAGCTGATGCGCAGCACCCGGGCGCGCGTGCACCTGTGCCGCCTCTCGAGCGCGGCCGGGCTCGCGCTGGTGCGCGCCGCCAAGGCCGAGGGCCTGCCGCTGACCTGCGACGTCAGCATCAACTCGCTGCACCTCTGCGACACCGACATCGGCTACTTCGACAGCCGCGCGCGCCTCAATCCGCCGCTGCGCCAGCAGGGTGACCGCGATGCGCTCTCGGCCGCGCTGGCCGATGGCACCATCGATGCGCTGGTGTCCGACCACACGCCGGTCGAGGCCGATGCCAAGAACCTCCCGTTCGCCGAAAGCGAACCCGGCGCGACCGGGCTCGAACTGCTGCTGCCGCTCGCGCTGCAGTGGGGCGAGCGCAGCGGCGCCGGCCTGGTGCGCGCGCTCGAGGCCATCACCGCCGCGCCTGCGCGCCTGTTGCCGGCCGCCGCCACCGATGCGGCCACGGGTGCGGGCATCGGCCGCCTCGCCGTGGGCGGTCCGGCCGATCTCTGCATCTTCGATCCCGCGGTCGAATGGCAGGTCACGCCCGAGGCGCTCAGGAGCCAGGGCAAGTACACCCCGTTCGCCGGCTATGCGGTGCAGGGCCGCACGCGGCACACGATCGTGGCGGGCAGGGTGGTGCACGGCTGACGCCACCGGCCACCGCCGGAAGACGCCCTCCGCGACCACGACGACGACAACAACAAAAAGAAGAAGGCCGGCCACGCGATGCTGCATTCACTCAAGGCATGTCGCCGCCTGCTGCGCGCCATCGCGCATGCGGCACGCGGCTGGTGGACCATCCGCACCGCCTTTGCGGACCTCACGCAGGAAGAGCGCAACGCGCGCGTGCAGCAGTGGGCCGGGCGCATGCTCGAGATCATGGGCATCACGCTGCGCGTGCAGGGCACGCCGCCCGCGCAGGGGCCGGCGCTGCTGATCTGCAACCACCTCTCGTGGCTCGACATCGTCGCCATCCACGCGGCACGGCACGTGCGCTTCGTGTCGAAGGCCGACGTCAAGCACTGGCCGCTGATCGGCACCCTGTCCAACGGCGCGGGCACCCTCTACATCGAGCGCGAACGCCGCCGCGACGCGATGCGCGTGGTGCACCACATGACCGATGCGCTGCGCAACGGCGACCTGATCGCGGTGTTTCCCGAAGGCACCACCAGCGACGGCCGCGGCCTGCTGCCGTTCCACGCCAACCTGCTGCAGGCCGCGATCTCATCCGGCGCGCCGGTGGTGCCCGCCGCGCTGCGTTTTGCCGACGCGGCCACCGGCGAGACCAGCCAGGCGCCGCGCTACATCGACGACGACAACCTGGTGAGCTCGCTGTGGAACACGCTGCGCGCACCGCCGCTGCTGGCCATCGTGCGCTTCGGCGAAGCGCAGTCGTCGTACAGCCGCGAGCGCCGCAGCTGGGCGCAGTCGCTGCACGAGGATGTGCAGCAGTTGCGGCGCGATACGCACTGAGTGGCGGGGCGCGGCTGCCGCCGGCCGCGCCGCGGAAAGTGGAGCGAGCGAAGCGTGCCTGCGGCAGCCTAGGGAAGAGGAAGAGCGTGGCGCGGCAGGCTGATGGTGAAGACGCAACCCGAGCCCGGCACGTCCCGGACCGTCAACGTGCCATGGTCCGCCTCGATGCTCTGGCGAGCAATGGAGAGCCCGAGCCCCAGGCCCGCCCTGGTGTCCTCATTGTGCTTGAAGGGAACGAACATCCTTGCGGCGCCGCCTGGCGGCAATCCTCCGCAATGGTCCTCCACATCGATGAGCACCTCTTCGCCGGAGGCATAGGCGCTCAGGGTCACCACGGTGTTGGCCTGGGTGTACTTGAAGGCGTTCTGCAGCAGGTTGGCCAGCGCGGCATGAAGCAGGTCGCGGTTGGCCTGGATCGCCAGCGATGGATCCACTGCGCGCACTTCGAAGACGGAACCCTTCAGCGCGACGTCGAGCCGTGCCGAAAGATCCACGTCCGCGATGAAGGACGCCACCGGGAAGGTCTGGCGTTGATCCGCCCCTTCTCCCCGCACTTCGGCCGTCGCCCTGCTGATCAGGAGGCCGAGTGTTGAAAGGCTGCGCTTCAGGATCGCGCCCGTGGCACCGCCGATCGCCATGTTGCCCAGTTCGAGCGCCCGCACGGCAAGGGTGGCCGTCCCGAGCGAGTTGCGCAGTTCGTGGACCAGGAAACCCAGCCGCTGCTTCTCGCCGGCGATCTGCTGCACCGAGATCTGCGCATCGCGCTGAAGGCTGAATTCGGTGACCGCGTCCGCAATCGCGTTGTCCAGGCAGCGGTTCAGCGTGCGGAACTCGACCACGGCAAACGGCGCGTCGCGCTCGAACGCGAGGTCGGTGACCGCCTGGCAGAGATCGCCGTAGTCGTGGACCACCTGGTCCACCGTGTAGCCGAGATTCAGCAGCTCCTTGCCGTGCGCCGTGGCGCTCACGCCGATCTCGGACAGGGCCAGCGAATCGCCCCCGGAGGGCCCCGAGATGGCGATGCTCACATCCAGCTCGTCGTCCTTCTCCGCGGCGAGCGTTCTCGTGAGCTGATCCAGGAACATCGGCACGCCATGGGCCAGCTGCTTCTCGGTCGCCGCCCGCAGGGGGCGTTGCGCGACCTTCATCTTGCACCTCGCGATCAGTTCGTCGCGGTTGTTGGACAGGAAACGGTGCATGAAGACCTCCATGGTCGGGACAAAGCGGTTGGGCAGGCCAGCAGCTCGTGCTTCGGAGGCTCGTGGCCAACTATAGGTGTTTTGGGGTGCGGACCTTGCTCGAGGGAAAAGGGGTGACGTGCGGCCGTGGCAATTCGGACCCGGCGGTCGGGGCCCCTTGAATGCCTTTGAGACCCTGTGCGCCAGGGGAAATATGTGTCAGCTTGCTGGCCGCCTCGATTCGTGGCACAAGCTCACGTTTTGACCTGATCCTAGTGAGGTACCAACCGTGTGTGATCTGAACGACCAGGAAGAACTCAAGAAGTACACCCGCCGCGACTTCGGTACGTGGGCCGCGTCCGCCGGCCTGCTGACCGCGTTGCCCGGCGTGGCCAACGCCGTGGCCGTTGCCGAGCGCGAGGTGAGCATCGCCACCCCAGATGGCAGCTGCGACGCCTATTTCGTCGCACCCACATCGGGCGCCGCTCCCGGCGTGCTGGTGTGGCCCGATGTGTTTGGCCTTCGCCCCGCCTTCAGGCAAATGGGTCGGCGGCTGGCCGAATCGGGCTACAGCGTGCTGGTGGTGAACCCCTTCTACAGGCAGAAGAAGGCGCCCACTGCGGCGCAGGGCGGCCAGACGCCGATAGCCGAAGTGATGCCGCTGATGCAGGCCCTGACGCCGGCCATGCATCTGAGCGACGGAAAAGCCTTCGTGGCCTGGCTCGATGCCCAACGGGAGGTGGACAAGACGCGCAAGCTGGGTACCACCGGCTATTGCATGGGTGGGCCGATTGCGGTGCGTACCGCCACCGTGGCGCCCGGCCGCGTGGGTGCCGTCGGCACCTTCCACGGCGCCGCCATGGTGACCGCAGCGCCCGACAGCCCGCATCGCCTGGTGGCCCAGACGCAGGCCCGCTACCTGGTTGCGGTGGCCGAAAGCGACGACACCAAGGATCCCCAAGCCAAGGTCGCCCTGCGCGCCGCGTTCGACAGCGCGAAGCTGCCCGCAGAGGTGGAGGTGTACCCGGCAGCCCACGGCTGGTGCCCGCCCGATACGCAGGTCTACGATGCCGCCCAGGCCGAACGCGCCTGGACGCGCCTGCTGGCGACATTCAGCACGGCGCTGGCCTGATCGCCGCCATCGGCTGAGGGACGAGCCTGCCCGGGGGCCGCAGTGTCCCGGTCGTCGTGGCGCACGATCGCGAGGATCAGTCCGTCGAAATTGCCCCGGCGTGACTACTTCGGCGTGAGCCGATACAGGCCGCCCTCGTCGCCGTCCTCGATCAGCCACAGCGCGCCATCGGGCGCCTGCTCGACGGCGCGGGCGCGGAAGCCGACCGTCCAGTGCTCGGCCGGTGTCGCGACCGCGCCGTGCATCTCGATCCGGTGCAGGGCACGGCTGACGAGGCCGGTCGCGAACGCCGAGCCCTTCCACTGCGGAAACATCGCGCCGCTGTAGAACATCAGGTTGCCGGGCGCCAGGACGGGCGTCCAGTAGATCACCGGCTTGGCGAGGTCGCTGCGCGTGTCGGGGCTTGCAATGGGCACGCCGTCGTAGTTCACCGCATAGGAAACGAGCGGCCAGCCGTAGTTCTTGCCCGGCTCGATCAGGTTGAGTTCGTCGCCGCCGCGCGGCCCATGCTCGAGCTCCCAAAGGCGGCCATCCGGCGCAAACGCGAGGCCGTAGGGCGTGCGATGCCCCGAGGTCCATGTCTCGGACGGCGTCAGATTGGGGCCGTCGAACACATAGGTGCCCACGACCGGCGCGGTCTTGGCGGCCTCCGTATCCCTTGGCGGATCGATCACCGGGACCGACCGTGCGCCGGTCTTGCCCTCCATGGGGTTGCCGGGCGCGGGTTTGCCGTCCAGGGTCAGCCGCAGGATCTTGCCGGCCGGCTGGTTCGGATCCTGGGCGGGTGTGAAGCGCTGCCGATCGCCGGCCGTGAGGAAGAGAAACTTCTTGTCCGGCGAAAAGGCCACGGCAGCGCCGACCTGGCCCCCCCTGCCCTTGATCGGGTCGTGCCAGACGACCTTCAGGCCTTCCAGCGAGGCGGTGCCGGTGCCGATCCTGAGCGTTGCGCGGGCGAGCGCCAGGCTCGAGGTGCCCGGGGCCTGCCCGGGCTCCGAATAGGTCAGGTAGATCGCCCCATCGCTCGAATAGGACGGGGCCAGGTAGACGCCGAGCAGGCCGTTCTGCCCTTCGTGGAGCACCGGCGGCACGCCGGTGACTTCGAGCTTCTGCCCGGCTTGGGTCGTGAGGAAGAGCTTGCCGATCTTCTCGGTGACCAGCATGCGTCCGTCCGGCAGGAAGGCAATGCGCCATGGCAGATCGAACTGCGCGACCTTCGTGAGCTTGAACGGCGGCGACGGGGTGGGGGGCAGCGTTCCGGCGTTGATCTGCGCCACCACGGGCGTTGCACCGAGGAGCAACCAAGGGATGAGTCCGAACTTCGGGAATTGCATGCTTCGCTCGTCAGTGGGTGGTTCAAAGAGTATCCGGCGAACGTGAAACCAGCGCCGTGAGCGAATGATTTATGCGGCGCACACGCCAGCGTTCAGCTTCTAAGCGCATTGCTATCTGTTCAGATTGCATGGCTTGAGCGGACTAAATGCTTGCATCTGAAAAATCAACTCCTCCCCTCAAATTCCTTCAGCCCATTAACATCTCTCAGAACGATTCCTCCGTACTCAATCATTATCAATCCTGCCGCCTCTAAGTTTTTGAGTGCAACGTTGATGCTCTGCCGAGACAGGCCGATGAGCTCACTTAGTTCGCTTTGAGACATGGAAATAATAGGGCTCTGCTTTGGAAATAAAATTGGATTGTCCATGGTCGTAAGCATTTTTGCAACCCGGGCTGTCGGATCGTCAATGCGATCAATTGAGATGGTCGATATGAATTGAGATAAGCGTTCATTTAAGAGTGCGACTAATAGTCTATTGAATTCGATGCTAGATTCCATCAACCAACGCAGCGTAGACCCCGGTATATTTAAAAGGTGGCTTTTTCTTAAAGCAACGATTTCATATCGCCTGGCTTCGCCTTTGATGACCGAGCCCTCCCCAACCCAGCTACCCTCTGGTACGCAAGAAAACATAACACTCCGTCCATTGCGATCGACCGCAGAGGCTTTTAGCAACCCACTGGTTACTCCGATCCATGTAGAGGCATGCTCGCCATGACGGGCAATTGTCTCGCCTTTTATATGTGAAGTCTCAAAGCAATCCTCGTAGACTCTCTTTCGAGTCGCGTAGGGTAATTCCTGTAGCCATAGAACCTCGTCTAGCGCTGCATTGATTGACAAAGAATGGGCGTAACGGCATTTCATGAGGACACGCAGAAGCAACGGGTGTATCTCTTTCAAAGTTGATCCTTATGGAAAGCCATATTCAATGGGGTTTACCCGATATGGAATTGTCGGTGTCTTGACAATGTTGAAGACGATTCTAGGAGATATTCGCCCTGAGGCAGAGACACTACTTCAGTGCGGCCCGAAACTTAACGAAGGAGACAATATGAATGCGCTGGCGAGGTCTTATACCGTTTTGACTACTGCATGTCTGCTACTGACAGCGTGCGGAGGCGGCAGCGACAAGGGTGTGTCTGCTGCTTTCGTGGCACCCGATGCTCCCCCAACAACTGTCTCCCCAGTCACCGCCGTGTTCTTATGCACTGAAATGCAAGGTAAGTCACTTGAAACAGCGGTTGTCACAAAGGTTTCAGTCGTGAATAGGGCGGATTTGGTGCCAGCGTATTGTGAGGTCAGCGCGCATATCGACCCCTCGCTAAATTTTCAAATAAGGCTTCCCGAGGGATGGAATGGAAAGCTTCACTACGAAGGCGGTGGGGGTTTTGATGGAATTATTCCAGCTGCAAACCAAAATGCATTGCAAAAAGGTTTTGCAACTGTTAGTAGCGACTCTGGTCATACAGGTGCAGGTACTTCGGCACTTGCTGCGGGTGTCGATGCTTCATGGGCCTTGAACAATCCAAACGGTGTGGATCTTTTTGGCGCAAGAGCAATACCTTTAGTCATGGGTGCAGCGACAGCAATGATACAGGCAGCTTACGGCAAGAATCCGTCGAAATCTTTTTTTGAAGGATGTTCTAACGGAGGTCGAGAGGCGCTGATGACCGCGGAGCGCTATCCGCAACTTTTTGATGGAATTATTGCGAAAGCTCCCGCCTACAACTGGATTGGGCTCTTCGGCGCATTTAACGTTAATGCTAAAGCGGTTGCGACTCCCGGCGCACAGTTTACAGCTGAAAAATTGACGACATTGGCATCAGCAATAAGGGATAAGTGCGACGCGGCAGATGGTCTTGTAGATGGAGTAGTTTCCAACTTGTCAGCTTGTAAGTTTGATCCCCAAGTGCTCCGCTGCGCTGACGGAGCGGATGCTGGGGGGAGCTGCCTTTCGGATCCACAATTGGCGCTATTGAAAACCTGGACAAGTCCTGCCGCTTTTAATGGCGGTCAATATTGGAATACTGGCTGGGATCTCACAGGGAACGAGGATGAGCCCACAACGTTTGCAAGCTATTTGCTTGGGGCAAACTTTAATATTCGTAACTCTTACACGTACTTGCTTCAGGATAATTTCATCAAGTACTTTCTTGCGCGCAGCCCAGCCGTTGACAGTCTTGGATATGTCTATGACCAAGATCCGAGTGCTTTAGTTGGGAACGCGACTGTGCTAGATGTCCAACCTGATTTGAGAGGTTTTTCTAGGAGCGGAGGAAAATTAATCCTGTGGCATGGAACGTCGGACGCAGCAATCAGTGCGAAAGGCACAACCGAATATTTCAATGCTGTAAATCAAACTCTGGGTGCTTCTGGTGCAAATGCCACCATCCGTTATTTTCAGGCTCCCGGCGTCAGCCATTGTGGAGGCGGAGCGGGCGCCGCCACGACGGACTTTCTCGCCGCGCTTGATGAGTGGGACCAAAGCGGAAATCCACCCGAGACCCTCACTGCAGCCAAGGTAGTAAACAATGTTGTTGCCTTTACCCGCCCTTTGTGCAGATTTCCTATGTATCCAAAATACGTTGGCCCCGTAGGGGATGCCTCCGCCGCGAAAATGGCATCGAGTTTCACTTGTGTTATGCCCTAGACATGATCGGCGAGGCCGGCGCCGAGGATGACGTACTGGGTCAGTCCGCGGCCGGCCTGTTCCGCGACCAGGTCCTCGATGAAGCGGGCGCGGGCCCCGATGGAGGCGCGGAAGGGACGCGTGAACCGAGCGTCCATGTCGCCGCGGCGGCGCCAGTCCTCGCCGGGGGCCAGTAGCGTGAGGCCGATCCTGTCTTCGAGCGCATGCGGCGGAGGATCGACCTCCGTGTGCAGGACGCGCCACAAGGCGACCCGTGCGGCCGTGCTGTCCGGTGCGGCCTCTTGCTGCTTGTCGGTCATCGGATGGCCTTCGATTCGGATGCAGCGTGTTCGCTGCGTGTGCGGACGTCGCCGCAGGGCGAAGCTCCGCGCTCATGCATGCCGATTCTGCGCCGCCTCGGGCGGCATCCGCCCTTGTCCAGCGAAGGGCCGCGGAGAGAAAAGAAGAAGGGACGATGCGCAGATGCCTGCCTGCCCGCTCGCGCGGCGCGCACGGCGGCGGCCTGCAGCGCCTATCGCATCAGAGCCGGCCGACCGGCGCGCCAGCCACGGCAGTCTCGGCCGAAGGCGACTCATCCGCCGGCACGAAGCCCAGCCGGCGTGAGATCTCCAGCGCGCAGGCCCTCAGCGGCGTCGCCACCTTGCCGTCCCATTCGCGGTCGAAGGTGGCCTCGGGGCCCATGGCGGTGATGCCGAGCACGATGTTGTGGGTCGAGTCGAAGACCGGTGCGCAGAACGCGTCGATGCCGGGGATCGGCTGGCCCAGGGTGCGCGACATGCCGTGCAGCCGGGTCTCGACCAGCAGCGCCTCCATCTGCGCGCGCGACAGCTCGGCGGCCGCCCCGCGGCCGTCGGCCGGCCGGGTGCGCGCGAGGTCCTCGAGCATCGTCTTCTCCACCACCTTCGGCGGCAGGTAGGCGGCAAACAGCCGGCCGGTGGCCGTGTAGGCCAGCGACATCACGGTGCCGGTGCGCAGGTTGACGTGCAGCGGATGGATCGGCTCCTCCAGTCGCACGATGGTCGGCCCGAAGTTGCCCCAGACGGCGACGGCGATGCTCTGCTCGGTCTCGGACGCCAGCTGCTCGATCAGCGGCGAGGCCTCCTTGATCGGGTCGAGCCGCTGCAGCTTGGCCAGGCCCAGTTGCAGGGCCAGCGGGCCGAGCTCGTAGCGGCCGGCGCTGTCCTGCACCACGAAGCCGACCTTCAGGAAGCTCACCAGGTACGGATGCGCCTTGCCCACCGGCACGCCGGCAGCCTTGCCCAGGTCGCGCAAAGCCATGGGCGCCACATGCCGCCCGAGGGCGACGAGCAGCTGCGTTCCGATTTCGACTGACTGGATGCCACGTCTTGGCTTTTCCATGGGGCGCCCGGCGTGGGGAATGAGGGTGGGGGCGAGTATAGCCATCAGGGTTTTTACTGATATTGTCGCGTTCCATCGACGATGACTGATCATCTGATAGTAACTAAACGACTTGACCATATCAATCTCGATGCCTAAACTCCGGCGCAACTTGGTCGTCCACAGAACACGAGGCAAACAGGCAGAGA
>Ga0160472_100905_pt1 | contig 11566 bp, 9 predicted proteins | sample HID1973M_E11MG_FD_108267 | JGI IMG/M metagenome (GOLD analysis project Ga0160472, IMG submission 108267) | Enriched mosquito-associated microbial communities from UW Madison campus, WI, USA - HID1973M_E11 MG | ecosystem: Host-associated > Arthropoda: Insects > Digestive system > Unclassified ...
AAGGTGATGTAGCCACCGAGGCCGATCACCACGTCGGGCCGCACCCGGCGCACCACGCCGATCGATTGCCAGAAGGCGCGCAGCAGGCGCAGCGGCAGCAGCGCCAGCGTGACGATGCCCTTGCCGCGCACGCCACCGAACTGCACCGGCTCGAAAGGAAAGCCCTGCACCGGCACGATCTCGTGTTCCATGCCGGTGGGCGCGCCCAGCCAGTGCACGCGCCAGCCGCGCTCACGCAGCGCCTGCGCCACGGCCAGGCCCGGGAAGATGTGGCCGCCGGTGCCGCCGGCCATGACAAGCGCCGTGCGTTGCTGTGCGGTCATACGCGACCTCCCCGCATCAGCACCCGGTTCTCGTAGTCGATGCGCATCACCACCGCCAGCGCGACGATGTTCATGATGATGGCCGAGCCGCCGTAGCTCATCAGCGGCAAGGTCAGGCCCTTTGTCGGCAAGGCACCGAGGTTCACACCGATGTTGATGAAGGCCTGGAAGCCCATCCAGATGCCCACGCCCTGCGCCACCAGGCCGGAGAACACGCGGTCCAGCGCGATCGCCTGGCGGCCGATGTGCATCAGGCGGCGCGTCAGCCAGAAGAACAGCACGATGGCGGCGAGCACGCCGACCAGGCCGAATTCCTCGCCGATCACGGCCATCAGGAAGTCGGTGTGCGCCTCGGGCAGCCAGTGCAGCTTTTCCACGCTGCCGCCCAGGCCGACGCCGAACACCTCGCCGCGGCCGATGGCGATCAGCGAGTGGGAGAGCTGGTAGCCCTTGCCCAGCGCGTTGTGCTCGCTCCACGGGTCGAGGTAGGCAAAGATGCGCTCGCGCCGCCACGGGCTGGAGGCCACGATGGAGGCGAAGGCCACCACCACCAGCGTGGCGATGACGAAGAACATGCGGGCGTTCACGCCGCCCAGGAACAGGATGCCCATGGCGATCACCGCGATCACCATGAAGGCACCCATGTCGGGCTCGGCCATCACCAGCATGCCAACCACCACCACCGCAACGCCCATCGGCAGCACGGCGCGGAAGAACCGTTCCTTGATCTCCATCTTGCGCACCATGTAGCTGGCGGCGTAGAAGACCATCGCCACCTTGGCGAGCTCGGACGGCTGGAAGTTGGTGATGCCCAGCGGAATCCAGCGGCGCGCGCCGTTCACGCTGCGCCCGATGTGCGGGATCAGCACCGCGATGAGCAGCAGCAGCGAGGCCACGAAGACCCACGGCGCGACGCGCTCCCAGGTCCGCATCGGCACCTGGAAGGTGAGCAGGCCGGCCACGAACGCGACCACCAGCGAGAACATGTGGCGCGTCAGGAAATAGGTGTGGCCGAAGCCGGCGCGTGCGAAGCGCGGGTTGTCGGCGATGGCGATGGAGGCCGAATAGACCATCACCAGCCCCCAGGCGAGCAGCGCGATGATGACCCACAGCAGCGCCTGGTCGAAGCCCAGCACGCGCACCGGCGCGGCCTTGGTCTGCGACATGCCGGCGCCGCCCAGGTGCACCGGCAGATGCACCGGCAGCGCGTCGATGCCCTTGCGCGCGCGCCCGGTCAGGCGTGTCCACCAGTTCACGCGGGCTGCCTCGCCCAGGCCTTGCGTGGTGCCGCCGCTCATGCGTGCTCCCCTTCGTGCCCGCGCGGCTGCTCGGCCAGTTCCTGCACCGCTTCGCAGAACACGGCGGCGCGGTGCGCGTAGTCGCGGAACATGTCGAAGCTGGCGCAGGCCGGCGACAGCAGCACCGCGTCGCCGCCGCGGGCGCGCGAGGCGGCCAGCGCCACGGCTTCGGGCAAGGTGGCGGCGTGCGCCAGCGTGACGCCGCTGCCCTGCAGCGCCGCCTCGATCAGCGGCGCGTCGCGCCCGATCAGCACCACGGCGCGCGCGTAGCGCGCCACCGGCTCGGCCAGCGGCGTGAAGTCCTGCCCCTTGCCCTCGCCGCCCAGGATCACCACCACGCGCCGCTCCACGCCCAGGCCGTTCAGCGCCGCCACGGTGGCACCGACGTTGGTGCCCTTGCTGTCGTCGAAGTACTCGACCTCGTCGATGATCGCCACCGGCTCGACCCGGTGCGGCTCGCCGCGGTATTCGCGCAGGCCGTACAGCATGGGGCCGAAGGGGCAGCCGGCGGCGTTGGCCAGCGCCAGTGCGGCCAGTGCGTTCAGCGCGTTGTGCTGGCCGCGAATGCGCAGGGCATCGGCCGGCATCAGGCGCTGCAACTGGATTTCCTCGGCTTCCACCGCGGCGCCGCGCTTGCGCTTGATGGTTTCATCGGCCTCGTGCGCGCGCACCAGCCAGGTCATGCCGTTGATGCGCTCGATGCCGAAGTCGCCGGGGCGTTGCGGCAGCGCCGCGCCAAAGGTGACATGGGCCCGCACCTGCGGACGCTGCAGCTTCACCTTCACGGGCGGCGGCAGCATCGCCATCACCGCGGCGTCGTCGCGGTTGAGCACCATCAGGCCGGTGGCGCCGAAGATGCGGGCCTTGGCCGCGGCATAGGCGGCCATGTCGCCGTGCCAGTCGAGGTGGTCCTGCGTGACGTTGAGCACGGCGGCGGCGGTCGGCTCGAAGCCGTCCACGCCGTCGAGCTGGAAGCTGGACAGTTCGAGCACCCAGGCCTCGGGCAGCGTGCCGGCATCGAGGTGCGCGGCCAGCGTATCGAGCAGGGTCGGGCCGATGTTGCCGGCCACGGCCACCGTCTTGCCGGCGCGTTCGATCAGCTGGCCGGTGAGCGCGGTCACCGTGGTCTTGCCGTTGGTGCCGGTGATGGCGATGACCGCCGGCCGGTAGCCCTTGGGCGCTTCGATCACCGGCGTGGCCACCGCTTCACTCGCCGCTTCTGCTGCGGCCTGCGCGTCGGCAGCGGCCGACGCGGCGGACAGCTCGGCGATGCGGGCGACGAAGGCGGCAGCTTCCTTGGCGGCCGTCGGCACGTAGGCCTGGCCGGGGTTGGGCGTGGTGACCAGCGCCGGCGTGCGCGGCACGGCCACGCTGGTGCGGGCCTCGGGCATGGCGTCGGCGGCTTGTGCGGCTTGTGCGGTGGGCGCGGGTGCGGACCATGTGTCGCTGGCGTCGGCGGCGTCGACTTGCGCGTTGTCCGGCGTCGAATCGTCGGTCGCCGGCACAGGCGCTTCGGCAGCCGATTCGGCGACGTCAGGCACTACCGCCGCCGAGGCGTCGGTCTCCGGCGCCATGTCGGTCGGCGCTGGCGCGTCTTCAGGCAAAAGCGACGCCTGCACGGGCACATCCGACGCGACGTCCTCCGCCGCCTCGTCCGCCACTTCCTGCGGCGTCCCCACCGTGCGCAGGTCACGCAGGGCCTGTGCGAAAAGATCCAACTCGCCACCGATCGGCAAACCTGCGGCGCGCGCCGCATCAGCCACCGGTGCGATCTCGGCCGGCGACAGCCCGGGCGAGCGGTAGACCGCGCGCACCGGGCTGCCGTCGATCAGCGACGCGGCGAAGGGGCCTGCAACGAATGACACGTCGGGCAGTTCGCGCTGCAGCACCGCGAGTTGCGGCGGCGCCGCGCGCGTGTCGGCCACCGTCACCCGCGCACCGTGGCGCGCGCACCAGCGCGCCATCGCCAGGCCGGACGCACCGAGGCCGAGGACGAGCACGGGGGTGTCGCGCAGATGCTTCATGGCAGTGCCGCCCGGCCGCCCGAAGGCACTGCCGCACCCCCTCGGGGGGCAGCGATACGCGAAGCGATGAGCGTGGGGGCCAGAGCGCAGCGCCGGGCCGCCCCAAGCAAGCTCGCGCCCCCCCGGGGGGCAGCGATACGCGAAGCGATGAGCGTGGGGGCCATGTCTTATCTCAGCTTGAGCGTCGACAGGCCGACCAGGCACAGCAACATGGTGATGATCCAGAAGCGCACCACGACCTGCGTTTCGCGCCAGCCGCTCTTCTCGAAGTGATGGTGCAGCGGCGCCATCTTGAGCACGCGCCGGCCTTCGCCGAAGCGGCGCTTGGTGTACTTGAAGTAGGTCACCTGCGCCATCACCGAGATCGCCTCGACCACGAAGATGCCGCCCATGATGAAGAACACCACTTCCTGGCGCACGATGACGGCGATGGTGCCCAGCGCGCCGCCCAGCGCCAGCGCGCCGACGTCGCCCATGAAGACCTGCGCGGGGTGCGTGTTGTACCAAAGGAAAGCGAGACCGGCGCCCGCCATGGCCGAGCAGAACACCAGCAGCTCGCCCGAGCCGGGGATGTAGGGAAAGAGCAGGTACTTGGAATACACCGAGCTGCCGGTGACGTAGGCGAACACGCCCAGCGCCGACCCGACCATCACCACCGGCATGATCGCCAGCCCGTCCAGCCCGTCGGTGAGGTTCACCGCGTTGCTGGCGCCGACGATGACGAGGTAGGTCAGGATCACGAAGCCGATGCCGCCCAGCGGATAGCTGATCTCCTTGAAGAAAGGCACCAGCAGGTTGGTCTTGGGCGGAAAGTCGAGCGCGAAGCCCGAGCGCACCCAGGTGCCGAACAGTTCCAGCACGCGCCAGTTGGAGCTTTCCGAGATGCTGAACAGCAGGTAGAAGGCGGCGACCAGGCCGATGATCGACTGCCACATGTACTTCTCGCGCGAGCGCATGCCTTCGGGGTCCTTGCGCACCACCTTGCGCCAGTCGTCGACCCAGCCGATGGCGCCGAAACCGAAGGTCACCCACAGCACGATCCACACGAAGCGGTTGCTCAGGTCGAACCACAGCACGGTGGCAAAGGCGATGGCGAACAGGATCAGCACGCCGCCCATGGTCGGCGTGCCGCTCTTGCTCAGGTGCGTTTCCATGGCGTAGCCGCGCACCGGCTGGCCGATCTTGAGCGCGGCCAGGCGGCGAATGAAATAGGGGCCGGCGGCCAGGCCGACCACCAGCGCGGTCAGCGCCGCCATCAACGCCCTGAAGGTCAGGTAGTTGAAGATGCGCAAAAACCCGAACTCGGGCGAAAGCGTCTGCAGCCATTGAGCAAGGCTCATCAGCATCGGGTTGTGCCCAGCTCATGCATGGCCGGCCTCCTTGTTGTTGTCGTTGTCGTGTGTCGTGGACGCCTGCGCGGCAATCGCCTGCACCACGCGTTCCATCTTCATGAAGCGCGAGCCCTTGACGAGCGCGCTGGCGGTGGCGGGCAGTTGCGCCAGCACCGCCGTGTGCAGTGCGTCGTAGTCGTCGAAGTGCTGCGCCGTGCCGGCCGGGCCGTCGGCCTGCGCGAATGCGCTCACGCTGTGGCGCGCCAACTCGCCCAGCGCCAGCACCGTCTCGATGCCGCGCTGGCGCGCCCAGGCGCCGATCTCGGCGTGGAATTGCGGGCCCTGGTCGCCGACCTCGCCCATGTCGCCGATCACCAGCAGGCGCGGCGCCGGCAGCGCGGCCAGCACCTCGATGGCGGCGCGCATGGAATCGGGATTTGCGTTGTAGGTGTCGTCGACCAGCGTCAGCGCGCGCCCTTGCGGCCCGGCCAGCAGGCGTGCGCTGGAGCGGCCCTTAACCGGCGCAAAGGCCGACAGCCCCTGCGCGATGTGGGCCAGCGAGACGCCCGCCGCCAGCGCACAGGCGGTGGCCGCCAGCGCATTGACGACGTTGTGCCGGCCGGCAATGTGCAGGCGGCATTGCAGCGGGCCGAGCGGCGTGCGCAGGGTCACGGCCCAGGCGTCGCCCTGCCACTGCGCATCGAGCAGACCGATGTCGGCCTCGGCCTGTTCGCCGAAGCTCAGGCTGCGGCGCGGTGCCTCGTCGCTCGCCAGTTGGCGCCACAGCGCGGTGAACGCGTCGCCGTGCGGGAACACCGCCGTGCCGTCGGCCGGCAGCGCGGCGAAGACCGAGCCGTTCTCGCGCGCCACCGCCTCGACGGTGGCCATGAATTCCAGGTGCTCGCGCTGCGCGTTGTTGACCAGCGCGATGGTCGGCCGCGCGATCGCGCCGAGCCGGGCGATCTCGCCCGGGTGGTTCATGCCCAGCTCGACCACCGCCAGTTGATGCTGCGCCTGCAGGCGCAGCACGGTCAGCGGCACACCGATCTCGTTGTTGAAGTTGCCCGCTGTGGCCAGCGCGCGTTCGCCGGCACTGGCCGTCAGCACGGCGGCGATCATCTGCGTGACGGTGGTCTTGCCGTTGCTGCCGGTCACGGCGATCAACGGCAGCTTGAACTGGGCGCGCCAGCCGGCGCCCAGTGCGCCGAGCGCAGCCAGCGTGTCGGGCACCTCGACGCCCGCCAAGCCGGCAGCGGCGAGGCCGCCATGGGCAATGGCCGCTACCGCGCCACGCGCGCGCGCCTCGGCCAGCATCGTGTTGCCGTCGAAACGTTCGCCCTTGAGCGCGACGAACAGGTCGCCGGGCTGCAGAGTGCGGGTGTCGGTGTGCACGCGCAGGATCGGCGTGGCGCCGTCGCCCACCAAGCGTACCGAGGGAATCCAGTGCGCCACCTGGGCCAGCGTCATCATCATGCGCGGCTCCTGGCGGCCAGCGCGTCGGCGGCATGGGCGCGGTCGGAGAAGGCGATCCGCTGGCCGGCGATTTCCTGCCAGGCCTCGTGGCCGCGGCCGGCCAGCAGCACCACGTCTTGCGGGTCGGCCTGCGCAATGATGTCCGCGATGGCGCGCGCGCGGTCGGGCTCGACCTGCGCCGCATTCGGGCTGGCGAAGCCGACCAGGATCTGGCTGATGATGGCGTCCGGCTTCTCGCTGCGCGGGTTGTCGCTGGTCACCAGCACGACGTCGGCATTCGCTTCGGCCACCGCGCCCATCAGCGGGCGCTTGACCGGATCGCGGTCGCCGCCGCAGCCGAACAGGCACCACAGCCGGCCGCCGCGCTGCTGCGCCAGCGGACGCAGGCCGGCCAGCGCCTTGTCCAGCGCGTCGGGCGTGTGCGCGTAGTCGACCACCACCAGCGGCTGGCCGGGCAGGCTCACCTGTTCCATGCGGCCGGGCACGCTGCTCAGTTCGGCGCAGGCGGACACCGCTTGCGCCAGCGTCAGCCCGAGCGCGCGCAAGGTGCCGAGCACACCTAGCAGATTCGCCACGTTGTATTGGCCGATCAGTGACGTGGCCAACGTGCGCGGTGCCACGCCCTCTTCCACCACCGTGAAGCGCAGGCCGTTGCTGTCGTAGCCGACATCGCGCGCCGACAGGCGCGCTGGCGCGCCGGCGGCGGACACCGTCCACAGGTCGGGCGACGCATCGCCGGCCGTCTGCTGGCGCTGTGCCAGTTCGGCCGCCAGCGCGGCGCCGTGCAGGTCGTCGATGTTGACCACCGCCGCGCGCAGGCCGGGCCAGCCGAACAGCTCGGCCTTGGCTTGCCAGTAGGCGTCCATGCTGCCGTGGTAGTCGAGATGGTCCTGCGTGAAATTGGTGAACACCGCGACCCGGATGGCGAGGCCATCGAGGCGGCGCTCGGCGATGCCGATCGACGAGGCCTCGATCGCGCAGGCGCCGAAGCCGCGGTCGGTGAAATCGCGCAGATGGCGTTGCAGCAGCACCGGGTCGGGCGTGGTGAGGCCGGTGTAGGTGAGCTCGGGCGGCGTGCCCACGCCCAGCGTGCCGACCAGCGCGCACGGGCCCTGGCGATGGCCCGCGCCGGCATCCGGCGGCAGGCCGGTCAGCGCCTCGGCCAGCCACCAGGCGGTGGAGGTCTTGCCGTTGGTGCCGGTCACGGCCAGCACGTCGAGCTGCTGCGACGGGTCGGCGTAGAAGGCGGCGGCGATCGGGCCGGTCGCGGCCTTCAGGCCGGGATAGCAGGCGATCGCATCGCCCGAGAAGTTGAAGGCATCGGCGCCCTGCGCCTCGACCAGGCAGGCCACGGCGCCTTGCGCCAGCGCCTTGGCCACGTGCTGGCGGCCATCGGTGGCGGCGCCGGGCCAGGCCACGAAGCCGTCGCCTGCGGCCACCGCGCGGCTGTCCGCGTGCAGCGCGCCGCGCACGCGTGCGCGCAGCCACTGCGCGGCTTCGGACGGGGTGTGCAGTGTCGCGACCATCAGAAACTCTCGTCCACGCCGTCGGTGACGACCAGGGGTTTGACCGCGATGTCGGGCTGCACGTTCATCAGGCGCAGCGTCTGCTGCACCACTTCGCTGAACACCGGCGCGGCCACCGTGCCGCCGTAGAAGGTGCCAGCGCTGGGCTCGTCGACCATCACCGCGACGATGATGCGCGGCTTCTCGATCGGCGCCATGCCGGTGAACCAGGCGCGGTACTTGGAGGTGGAGTAACCCTTGCCGACCTGCTTGCGCGCGGTGCCCGACTTGCCGCCGACCGAATAGCCGACGGTCTGCGCCTGCGGCCCGGTGCCGCCGGGGCCGGCGGCCATCTGCAGCATCTTGCGCACCGCCTTGGCGGTCTCGGCCGGGAACACCTTCACGCCCACCGCTTCTTCGGGGCTCTTGAGAATGGTCGCCTGGATCAGCTCGCCGTCGTGCGCCAGCGCGGTGTAGGAGTGCGCCATCTGGAACAGCGAGGCCGACAGGCCGTAGCCGTAGGCCATGGTGGCCTGCTCGACCGGCTTCCAGCTCTTCCACGGGCGCAGGCGCCCGGTCACGGCGCCGGGGAAATGCAGTTGCGGCTTCTGGCCGTAGCCGAGCGTGGTGTAGGTGTTCCACATCTCCTCGGGCGACAGCCGTTGCGCGATCTTCAGCGCGCCGATGTTGCTCGACTTCTGGATCACGCCCTCGACCGTCAGCGCGCCGTAGTTGTGCGTGTCGCGGATGGTGAAGCCGCCCATCTGGTAGCTGCCCGGCGAGGTGTCGATCACCGTCTTGGGCGTGACCTTGCCGTCGCGCAGCGCCATCGCCACGGTGATCGGCTTCATGGTCGAGCCGGGCTCGAAGGTGTCGGTCAGCGCACGGTTGCGCAGCATTTCGCCGGTCAGGTTCTGGCGCTTGTCCGGCACGTAGCTCGGGTAGTTGGCCATCGCCAGGATTTCCCCGGTGTGGGTGTCCAGCACCACCACGCTGCCGGCCTTGGCCTTGTTGGCCACCACCGAGTCGCGCAGCTTCTGGTAGGCGAAGAACTGCACCCGGCTGTCGATCGACAGCTGGATGTCCTTGCCGTCCACCGGCGGCACCGTGTCACCGACGGCTTCCACCACGCGGCCGAGCCGGTCCTTGATGACGCGGCGCGAACCCGGCTTGCCCGAGAGTTCCTGGTCGAACTCCAGCTCGATGCCTTCCTGGCCGTGGTCCTCGACGTTGGTGAAGCCCACCACGTGCGCGGCGGCCTCGCCTTCGGGGTATTCGCGCTTGTAGGCCTTGCGGTCGTAGAAGCCCTTGATGTCCAGCGCCATGATCTGCTTGGCGATCGGCTGGTCGACCTGGCGCTTGATCCAGACGAACTGCTTGTCCTCGTCCTCGAGTTTCTTGTCGAGGTCCTTCGGGCTCATGTCGAGCAGCTTGGCCAGCTGCTTGAGCTTGGGGTCCTTGCGGTCGACGTCTTCCGGGATCGCCCAGATGCTCGGCGCGACCACGCTGGAAGCCAGGATCAGGCCGTTGCGGTCGAGCACGCGGCCACGGTTGGCCGGCAGCTCCAGCGTGCGCACGAAGCGCACTTCGCCCTGGCGCAGGAAGAAGCCGTTGTTCAGCACCTGCACGTAGGCGGCACGCCCGGCCAGGCCGACGAAGGCCACGGCGATGCCGGCCACGATGAGCTTGCTGCGCCAGACCGGCGTCTTGCTCGCCAGCAGCGGGCTGGTGGTGTAGCGAACGCTGCGCCCGCGGCTCATCGCGCGCTCCTGTGCGCGGCGCCTTGCGCCTCGGGCTTGGCCGGCTTTTCCGGCGGCGGCGCCACGATCGCCGGGATCACGCTGCCGTCGGGCCGCACGTACAGCGTGATGGCGGGCGTGACGACGCGCATCTTCAGCTGTTCCTTGGCCAGCTTCTCGATGCGCAGCGGCGTCGCCTGCGCGCGCCGCTCCACCTGCAGGCGGTCGTACTCGGTTTCCAGCCGGCGCGTTTCCAGCTCGGCGCGGTGGTATTCGGTGAACAGCTGGCGCGACTGGTACTGCGTCTGCACCACCAGCATGGCGGTGCCCAGCACGGCCAGCAGCAGGAGGATGTTCAGGCGGGTGATCATCGGCCGCGCTCCCTGCCCGCCGCCTCGGCAGCATCGGCGCCGGTGCGCTCGGCCACCCGCAGGATGGCGCTGCGTGCGCGCGGGTTGCGCTGCACCTCGGCCTCGGACGGCTTGATGCGGCCCAGCGCCCGCAGGCGCATCGCGCGCGGCTGCGCAAAGGGCGCACGGCGATCGAACACCTCGCGCGAATGCTTGGCGATGAACTGCTTGACGATCCGGTCTTCCAGCGAATGGAAGCTGATCACCGCGAGCCGGCCGCCCTCGGCCAGCACGTCGAGGCTGGCCTCTAGCGCCTGTTGCAGCTCTTCAAGCTCGGCGTTGATGAAAATCCGAAGAGCCTGAAATGTGCGCGTTGCAGGGTTCTGGCCCGGCTCGCGGGTTTTGACCGTGCCAGCCACGAGCTCGGCCAGCTCGGCGGTGGATGAAATTGGGCCCCGTTCTTGTCGGCGAGTTGCAATCGCCTTTGCAATCTGAACAGCAAACCGTTCTTCGCCATAGTCACGGATGACCTCTGCAATCTGTTGGGGTTCGGCCGTTGCCAGCCAATCGGCCACGCTTTCGCCGCGCGTGGTGTCCATGCGCATGTCCAGCGGGCCGTCGAAACGAAAAGAAAAACCCCGTGCGGGGTTGTCGATCTGCGGGGAGCTGATGCCCAGGTCCATCAGCAGGCCGGCCACGCTGCCCGGCGGCAACTCCCCGATGTCCTTGAAGCCCTGGTGCCGGATGGAAAAACGCGCATCGGTGATGCGCGCTGCTTCGGCCACCGCTTCCACGTCCTTGTCGAACGCGATCAGCCGGCCCTCCGGGGCCAGCCGCGAGAGGAGCGAACGGGCGTGTCCGCCGCGGCCAAAAGTCGCGTCGACAAAGGTGCCGCGCGAGCCGTCTGCCTGGAGGGCGTCGACGGCCTCGTCCAGCAGCACGGTGGTGTGGGTCAGCGGGGTGGCGTCCATGTCGGCGCTCAAAAGGCGAGTTCCTGCAGCGCTTCGGAGGCCAGGCCGGCGGCCAGCGCCTCGGCTTCCTTGGCGTCGTGCGTGGCCTTGTCCCACAACTCAAAGTGGCTGCCCATGCCCAGCAGCAGCGTTTCGCGCGCGATGTTGGCGGCGCTGCGCAGTTCCGGCGAGATCAGGATGCGGCCGGTGCCGTCCATCTCGACATCCATCGCGTTGCCCAGGAACAGGCGCTTGAGCCACTGGTCCTTCAGCGGCATCGCGGCAATGCGCTCGCGGAACTGCTCCCAGGCCGGACGCGGGAAAATCATCAGGCAGCCGTGCGGATGGCGCGTGACCGTGAGGGCGCCGCCGGCCGTTGCGGCCAGCACGTCACGATGCCGCGTGGGGACGGAGAGCCGTCCCTTGGCATCCAGACTCAGCGATGAAGCGCCTTGAAACACGACCGAAGAAATCCCATTACGGGTGCCGCGCGTCCAAAACGGGCGCTGACCGACACTTTTTCCCACTTAAATGCACTTTTTTGCACTGTAGCAGGAAACACCTACCGCGCAA
>Ga0160472_100906_pt1 | contig 11552 bp, 10 predicted proteins | sample HID1973M_E11MG_FD_108267 | JGI IMG/M metagenome (GOLD analysis project Ga0160472, IMG submission 108267) | Enriched mosquito-associated microbial communities from UW Madison campus, WI, USA - HID1973M_E11 MG | ecosystem: Host-associated > Arthropoda: Insects > Digestive system > Unclassified ...
GACGTCGACCACGTCAACCTGTGGCTGGACGACGTCTGGGTGGCCCGCGATGGCGGCCGCAACCCCGACTACCGCGAGGAAGACGGCCAGCGCGTGATGAAGCAGGCCGAGATCACCGTGCGCATCGCGCTCGGCCGCGGCGAGGCGCAGGCGACGGTCTGGACGTGCGACCTCTCGCACGACTATGTGTCGATCAACGCGGACTACCGTTCGTAATCGAGCTTGCCGACAATCTTTCGCTCTCCTTCGTCGACCCCGCGGAAGCGGGGGCCCAGCGACGTTCTCGCGCGCGTGGCAAGACGCTGGGTCCCCGCCTTCGCGGGGACGACGACAGTCTGGTAATTTCACCGATAGCCTCAAGCAGCCCCCGCCATGTCCGACCTCAACGCCCGCCTCGACAACTTCCTCGCCCGCCTCGAACAATGGCTGCCTCCGGCGCTGACCGAGGCGGACTGGCAGGAGGCCGTGGCCTTCCGCTGGCGCAAGCGCCAGAGCCTGTTCGGCAACATCGGCTACCTGCAGCCGGTGCGCCAGCTGCCGCAGATCGTCCTCGACGACCTGAAGAACATCGAGCGCCAGAAGGCCGCCATCGTCGCCAACACGCGCCAGTTCGTGAGCAGGCTGCCGGCCAACAACGTCCTGCTGACCGGTGCCCGCGGCACGGGCAAGTCGTCGCTGATCAAGGCCTGCCTGAACGCGTTCGTGCAGGACGGCCTGCGCGTGGTGGAGGTCGACAAGGATGACCTGGGCGACCTCGGCGATATCGTCGAGCAGGTCAGCGCGCGCCCGGAGCGGTTCGTGATCTTCTGCGACGACCTGTCGTTCGAGAGCGGCGAGTCGGGCTACAAGTCGCTCAAGTCGGCGCTCGACGGCTCGGTGGCTGCGCAGTCGGACAACGTGCTGATCTATGCGACGTCGAACCGCCGCCACCTGCTGCCCGAGTACATGAAGGACAACGAGTCGTACCAGCACATGCCGGACGGGGAGATCCATCCGGGCGAGGTGGTCGAGGAGAAGATCTCGCTGTCGGAGCGCTTCGGCCTGTGGCTGTCGTTCTACCCGCCCAAGCAGGACGAGTACCTGGCGATCGTCGCCCACTGGCTGCGGCACTTCGGCTGCTCCGACGAGGACATCGCCACTGCACGCCCTGACGCGCTGGTGTGGGCGCTGGAGCGCGGCTCCCGCTCGGGCCGCGTGGCGTGGCAATTTGCGCGGGATTGGGGCGGCAAGCACGGCAAGCCGTACGTGGCTGACCTGGGCACCAACGCGAGCAACAGCGCGGGCACCAACGCGGGCGACAAGGCATGACCGCGCCGCGCAAGGTCACCGAGGTCGCGGTCGGCGTGCTGGTGCAGCCGGACGGCCGCTTCCTGCTGGCACAACGTCCGGCGGGCAAGCCGTACGAGGGCTACTGGGAATTCCCGGGCGGCAAGCTGGAGCCGGGCGAGTCGGTCGAGGCGGCGCTCGCGCGCGAGCTGCACGAGGAGCTGGGACTTGATGTGGAGCAATGCGTGCGCTGGCACGTGCTGGAACATGACTACCCTCACGCGTATGTGCGGCTGTACTTCTGCAAGGTGACGGCCTGGTCGGGCGATCCGGTCGGGCGGGAAGGGCAGGCGTTCTCGTGGGAATCCGTCCCGGTGGCTGTCGGCCCGCTGCTCCCGGCCACCATCCCGGTGGTCGACTGGCTCGCGGAGGAGGCGCGCACCGGCTAACATCGAATGACCGCGGGGCCCAAGCCACGGGCCCGCGCGGCAACAACAAGAAGGGGGTGCAATGCAACGTGTCGACCGTATTTCCGACGACGTTTCGCTGCCTGAACTGACCCTGCGCGGCATGATCCTCGGTGCGCTCATCACCGTGGTCTTCACCGCCTCCAATATCTACCTCGGCCTCAAGGTCGGCCTGACCTTCTCCTCGGCCATTCCCGCCGCCGTCATCTCGATGGCCGTGCTGCGCCTCTTTCCCGGCGCGAACATCCTCGAAAACAACATGGTGCAGACGCAGGCCTCGGCCGCGGGCACCCTGTCGTCCATCATCTTCATCCTGCCGGGGCTGGTCATGATCGGGCACTGGCAGGGCTTCCCGTTCTGGCAGACGCTGATCATCTGCGCGGCGGGCGGCATGCTGGGGGTGGTGTTCAGCATCCCGCTGCGGCATGCGATGGTGGTGCAGAGCGAACTGCCGTATCCGGAAGGCGTGGCGGCGGCGGAAATCCTGCGCGTCGGGAGCGCCAATCCGGACAGCGCGCCGGGCGGACACAAGCAGGCGACCGGGCTGGCCGACCTGATGGCCGGCGGCGTGGTGGCGGGACTGTTCAGCTTCGCGGCCGGCGGGCTGCGCGTGCTGGCCGACGGGGCGAACCTCTGGCTGTCGGCGGGGGCGTCGGTGGTGCGGCTGTCGATGGGCTTCTCGCTGGCGCTGGTCGGCGCGGGGTACCTGGTCGGCATCGTCGGCGGCATCGCCATGCTGGTGGGGCTCTTGCTGACATGGGGCGTCGCCGTGCCCTGGCTGACGGCCATCACGCCGATGCCGGCCGGGGCCACCATTGCCGGCTTTGCCACCGACCTGTGGAAGTCGCAGGTGCGGTTCATCGGTGCGGGCACCATCGGCATCGCGGCCATCTACACGCTGATCACGCTGGCTGGTCCGATGCTGTACGGCATCCGCGCCTCCTTCGGCGCGCTGCGCGGGGCGGGCCAGCAAGGCGAGATGCCGCGCACCCAGCGCGACCTCGGCGGCTGGTGGATCATCGGCATCACCCTCGTGCTGCTGGTGGTGATGGCGCTGACCTTCGGCGACTTCCTGCTGCCGGCGCCGCTGGATGGCGACGCGCGCTGGGAACTCGCGGTGATCGCCGTGGTGTTCGCCTTTGTCTTCGGCTTCCTGGTGGCGGCGGCGTGCGGCTACATGGCCGGGCTGGTCGGCTCGTCGGCGAGCCCCATTTCGGGCATCGGCATCATCGCGGTGATCCTGGTATCGCTGCTGATCCTGCTGGCCGGCAGCCGCACCGGATTGATGGCGACGCCCGAAGGCGCCAAGTACGCGATTGCCCTGGCGATCTTCACGACGTCGGCGGTGGTGGCCGTGGCGTCGATCTCGAACGACAACCTGCAGGACCTGAAGACCGGCTGGCTGGTCGGCGCCACGCCGTGGCGCCAGCAGGTGGCGCTGCTGATCGGGTGCGCGGTGGGGGCGGCGGTGATCCCGCCGGTGCTCGACCTGCTCTATACGGCCTACGGCTTCACCGGCGCCCTGCCGCGTGCCGGCATGGACCCGAACCAGGCGCTGGCCGCGCCGCAGGCGACGCTGATGACGGCCATCGCCACCGGCATCTTCACCCACCAGCTCAACTGGAACATGATCCTGATCGGCATCGCGCTCGGCGTGGTGCTGATCTGCATCGACGAACTGCTGCGCCGGCGCGGCGGCGTGGCGCGGCTGCCGGTGCTGGCGGTCGGCATCGGCATCTACCTGCCGCCGACCATCAGTTCGGCGCTCGTGGTGGGCGCGGTGGTTGGCTGGCTGATGCGGCGGGCCGAACGGCGCGCGGCGCTGCTACGCGGCGACGACGTGGACGCCGTCCTCGAACACGCCGAGCGCCGCGGCACGCTGCTGGCGTCGGGCCTGATCGTCGGCGAAAGCCTGGTGGGCGTGCTGCTGGCGGCCATCATCGGCCTGTCGGGCAAGGACGCCCCGCTCGCGCTGGTGGGCGAGGGCTTCGCGCCGACGGCTGAATGGCTCGGGCTGGTGGTGTTCGTGCTGGTGTGCGTGGCGTTCTACCGGCGCGTGGTCGGCACGCGGTAGCCGCAACCGGATCGGGACGAATCAGTTGTCGTCCTGTTCCTCGGGCTGGTCCGGCGAGGCCGTCTCGCCGGGCTTGCCGCCGATGACGTACTTCTCGGCGGCCCAGGCACCAAGGTCGATCTGCTTGCAGCGCTCCGAGCAGAAGGGGCGGAACTTGTTATCGGACACCCAAGGGACATCCTTGCCGCAGGTCGGGCATTTGACGACGGCTGGCATGGCTTCAGAAATTGCAGAGCTTGAGATGGAAGGGGATGTCGGCATCCACCGAGCGCGGGCGCAGGTCGCCGTCCTGCTGCGTGAAGCGTACCCATAGCATGTACTTGTTGGCGCTCATCTCGGGGATGTACGCCAGCAGCGACGGGTCCAGCCGCACCTGCATCAGCTGGTAGCTGCGGCCCGACAGCATCTGCTGGTAGCTGCCGCCGGTGGCGATCACCTTGCCGCTCTGGCCGGACTCGCGCAGCAGGCGCAGCACGAGGTCGGTGCCGATCCGCAGCGCCACCAGCGGGCGCGCCCACTTGAGAATGTCGGCGCGGCGTTCTTCGGCGGGACGGTGCTGCCAGGCGTAGTAGGCCGGCAGGTCGAATTCGCAGGTGCCGCCGGGGATGATGGCGCGGCTGCGGATGGTGGTCAGCCATTCGTTGTCGGCAAGCAGCTGCCCGGCCTTGCCAACGGTCTGGCTCAACTGGGCGATGCCGTGCTCGATCTCGCCGATGACCATGTCCAGCGCCTGCTGGTCGATCTGCGGATTGGCGCGCAGCGGCGACAGGGCCTGGCGCTGGCGCTCCAGTTCCTTGTGCAGGTCGGTCTTGAGGTCGGCGCGGCCCGCCACGTCGATGATCTCGAACAGCGTGGTCAGCGCAACGTGGTGCTGGAGCGCGTGATCCTGGCCGAGGAAATAGTCCAGCCGATCGAACAGGTCTTCCAGCCGGAGTAGTGTCCTGATGCGCTCGTTGAAGGGGTATTCGTACAGAATCAAGACGGTGTCCGCGCAGATGGAGGCGTGTGACTGGATGGCGGCAGTATGCGAGCAATTGCCGTCACGATCCAGCGCATTCTATGCGAGAAAAGCCGTGCAGGACAACGCAAAGTGCGTAATGCGACGGCTGTGATACAGAGCGTTACGTTCTCGCGAGCGTGGTGCCGGCATCACTGTGTGCCGGCGCCCAGCGAGCGATACAACTGGTCGAGCCGGTCCACCTGCGGCACCAGGGCCTCGGGTGGGCCGTCGTTGTCGACGACGTCATCCGCCACCGCCAGCCGCTGCGCGCGCGTGGCCTGTTTGGCCATGATCGCCTCGACCTGTTCGCGGGTAAAGCCATTGCGCGCCATCACGCGGGCAATCTGGGTCGACTCCTTGCAATCCACCACCAGCACGCGGCCGACGCGCTCGCGCCAGGAACCCGACTCGACCAGCAGCGGCACCACATGAACGAGGTAGGGATGCGTGCCAGCCGCGCGGATGGCCGCGGCGCGCTCGTCGGTCAGCCTGCGGATCAGCGGGTGGGTGATGCCTTCGAGCCGCGCCTTGGCGGTAGGGTCGGAGAAGACCAGCGCGCGCATGGCGTCGCGGTCCATCGCGCCGTCGGCGCGCAGGCAGGCGGGCCCGAAGGCCTCGACCAGCAGCGGGATGGCCGCGCCGCCGGGGGCGGTAATCTCGTGGGCGATCAGGTCGGCATCGATCAGCGCGGCACCGCGCTCGGCCAGCATGTCGGCCACGCGCGATTTGCCGGAGCCGATGCCGCCGGTCAGTCCGATATCCAGCATGTCAGTCTCGGTTTCTGGGAAGGATCGATGGAGCTTACTGACCCAGCAGCGCTGGCAGCAACCCACCCCCGAAGAACAGCACGATCAGCCCGGCCCCGGCGATGAATGGCCCGAAGGGGAAGGGCGTGTCGCGTCCCTGCCGGCGCAGCGCGATATTGGCCACGCCGAACACCACACCCACCACCGATGACAGCAGCACCAGTGCCGGCAGCGCCTGCCAGCCGAACCAGGCGCCCAGCGCCGCCATCAGCTTGAAGTCGCCATAGCCCATGCCTTCCTTGCCGCGCACCAGCTTGAACAGCCAGTATGCGCTCCACAGCAGCAGGTAGCCGGCCATCGCGCCGACCACGGCGTCCGCCAGCGGCACGAAGACGCTGTTCAGGTTAAGCAGCAGGCCGAGCCACAGCAGCGGCAGCGTGATCTGGTCGGGCAGGAGCTGGGTGTCGGCATCGATCAGCGTCAGCGCAATCAGCGCCCAGATCAGCGCCAGCGCGGCAATGCCCTGCCAGGTGGGCCCGAAATGCCACGCGGCCAGTGCGCTGAGGACGCCGGCGCACAATTCGACCAGCGGATAACGTGCGCTGATCGGCGCCTTGCAGGCCGAGCAGCGGCCGCGCAGGAACAGGTAGCTGATAACGGGGATGTTCTCCCACGACGCGATGGCGTGGCCGCAGTGCGGGCAGGCCGAGCGCGGCACCATGAGGTTGTAGCGCCCGGGATGCGGCAGCGGATCGTTGCGCAGTTCGGCGATGTAGTTGGCTTCCTCGAACTCCATCATGCGCGGCAGGCGGTGCACCACCACGTTGAGGAAGCTGCCGACCAGCAGGCCGAGGAGGGCGGCGCAGGCCACCAGGAAAACGGGCGGCAGGGCCGCCAGCGCCGGCAGCGCAGCGCCGCCGGCCGGATAAACAAGCTGCATCACACCTGCATCCTTCTTTTAAACGACCTGGCCCAGTTTGAAAATCGGCAGGTACATCGCCACCACCATGCCGCCGATCAGTACGCCAAGAATCACGATGATAAACGGCTCGATCAGGCTGGAGATGGCCGCCACGGCGTCGTCGACCTCGCGTTCGTAGAATTCCGCCACCTTGAGCAGCATGTTGTCGAGCGCGCCGGATTCCTCGCCGATCTGCGTCATCTGCAGCACCATGTTGTCGAACACATGGGTGGCCTGCATCGCGTTGGTCAGGCTGGTACCGATCCGCACGGACTGCTCGATCTCGCGCGTGGCATCGTAGTAGAGCCAGTTGCCGGCCGCGCCCGCCACCGACTCCATCGACTCCACCAGCGGCGTGCCGGCGGCGAACATCGTGGCCAGCGTGCGCGTCCAGCGGGCGATCACGGCCTTTCGGAAGAGGCTGCCGAAGATCGGCAGCTTGAGCAGCGCCTTGTCGCTGAAGCGCTGAACCTTCTCCGATTTCTTCAGCGCCCGGGCGTAGCTCACGATGCCTAAAATTGGCGCGCCGACCACGATATACCAGTTCGAGACGAAGAAGTCGGAGATGGCGATCACGACCAGCGTGGGCGCCGGCAGGTTGGCGCCGAAGCTGGAGAACACCCCCTTGAACGCCGGGATGACGAACAGCATCAGGATAACCGTCACGGCGAAGGCCACCGTCAGCACCGCGATCGGGTAGATCATGGCCGACTTGATCTGGCTCTTCAGCGCGATCGACTTTTCCATGTAGACCGACAGGCGCTCCAGCAGGGCGTCGAGAATACCGCCCTGTTCGCCGGCGTCGATCAGGTTGCAGTAGAGCGTGTCGAAATACTTGGGCTGGCGACGGAAGGCCATCGCCATGCTGCTGCCCGATTCGATGTCGAAGCGGATTTCGCCCAGCAGTTGCGTGAAGTTGGGGTTGGAGTGGCCGCGCGCGACGATGTCGATCGATTGCAGCAGCGGGATGCCCGCCTTCAGCATGGTCGAGAGCTGGCGCGTGAAGTAGGCCACGTCCTTCTCGGTGATCTTGCGCCCGCGCGGCGCCTTGCGCTTCTTGAGCTTGACGATGGTGAGGCCCTGCTTGCGCAGCGAGGCACTGACCTCAGCCTGGCTCTCGGCGCGCTGCTCGCCCTTGAAGGCCTTGCCCTTCCGGTCCTTGGCTTCCCACTCGAAGATGAACTGCACGGGCGCTTTCCGCCCTTTGGCCCGAGACGGCGCTGCCGACCGGGCGCCCGCCGCTGGTGCGCGCGTCGCCATGATTTGACCCCCCGACAAAATTTATCTTTTGTACTTCTTCTGTACTGCCAGCTTGCTGCTGTTCTTGTTGCTTGGTACCTGGGCCTGACCGGGCCCGGCTACAGGTTGGTGGTCGCCAGCACTTCTTCGAGTGACGTGACGCCCTGCATGACCTTCAACAACCCGGCTTCGCGCAACGATAGCACGCCCTCGCGCCGTGCCTGCTCCGCAATTTGCAGCGCCGTGCCGTGCGACAGGATGATCTGCTGCGTGGCCTCCGAGATCGGCATGACCTGGTAGATGCCGCAGCGGCCCTTGTAGCCGGAGTTGGCGCACCGTTCGCATCCGACCGGATGGTACGGTTGCCACGACCCGTCGAGCTGGTCCTCGCGGAAGCCCGCCTCCAGCAGCGCCGGGCGCGGGATGTCGCCGGCGCGCTTGCAGGTGCAGAGCCGCCGCGCCAGGCGCTGGGCGGTGATCGCCAGCACGCTGGAGGCAATGTTGAACGCGGCCACGCCCATGTTCATCAGGCGCGTCAGCGTGGTCGGCGCATCGTTGGTGTGGAGCGTCGACAGCACCAGGTGACCGGTCTGCGCGGCCTTGATGGAGATATCGGCGGTTTCCAGGTCGCGGATTTCGCCGACCATGATGATGTCCGGATCCTGCCGCAGGAACGATTTCAGCGCGGCGGCGAAGGTCAGGCCGGCCTTGTCGTTGACGTTGACCTGGTTGATGCCGGGCAGCTGGATTTCCGCCGGGTCTTCCGCCGTGGAAATATTGATGTCGCCCTGGTTGAGCATGCTCAGGAACGTGTACAGCGACACCGTCTTGCCGCTGCCGGTCGGCCCCGTCACCAGCAGCATCCCGTAGGGGCGCTTGATGATCTCGAGTAGCAGCTTCTTCTGCGCGGGCTCGTAGCCGAGCTGGTCGATGTCGAGCTTGTCGGTCGAGGAGTCGAGAATCCGCATCACGATCTTCTCGCCGAACAGCGTCGGCAGCGTGGAGACCCGGAAGTCGATGGCCTTCTCGACGACCTCCACGGCTTCCTTGGCTTCCTTGCCGTTGGCGTCCTTCGGCTTGTCCCTGGCGTCCTTCTGGTCCTTCTGGTCTTTCACCGGCATCGGGATCAGCAGCTTCATGCGGCCGTCCTGCGGCACGCGCTTTTCCGAGATGTCGAGCCGGGACAGTACCTTGATGCGGGTGGCGATCTTGTCGCGGATGTCGAGCGGCGGGCGCGCGACTTCCTGCAGGATGCCGTCCACGCGAAAGCGGATGCGGTAGAAGGTTTCGAACGGCTCGAAGTGCAAGTCCGACGCGCCGCGATGATAGGCCTCGGTCAACAGCTTGTGCAGGAAGCGGACGACAGGCGCATCGTCGATGTCGTTGCCCGGGGCGCCTCCCGGCTTGCGTGCCGCGCTGGCCGACGCAACCGGGTCGTAGTCGATCATCTTCTGCTGGTCGGGAACGCCCGGCACGATCGACTTGATATTGACCGCCGCCTCGCCCGCCGAGCGGACATGCTTCATCAGCTTGTCGTGCTCGACCACCACGGTTTCGATCGGCAGGTTGAGCTTCTGCTTGATCGCGTCCAGCCCGGCCTGGTTGGCCGGGTCCGACGTGGCCACCACCAGCCGGTTCTCGCGCCGCCCCAGCGGCAGAAGGCGATACGCGTGGAAGTCGCGGTTGCCGGCCAGCGTCGACGGCACCTTGCCGAGGTTGTACTGGTTGAGGTCCAGCAGCGGCAACTGGAACTTGTCGGCCACGAAGATCGCCACGTCGTGCGCCGACATGGTCCCGCTGGCAACGATCTCGTCGATCAACTGCGTCTTCTTGTCGCGGGCCGCCTGCTCAAGCTGTGCGAGCAGCGCGGGTGCGATCCGCCGGCTTTGTGCAAGCGCGAGTCCGAGTGTCATGGAAGCTGTGCCCGTGGATTGGCCTGGATATTGGCGGGGCCCAGGACCCCGGATCGGGGCAGTTTGCCGCCGGCGTCACTTCTTGTAAAGGCGCGGGCCGGAAACATTGGCATTTGCGCGACACGGGGCGCAACCCTACTTGCGAAGGGGAAGTGTGGGGCGGGGGCGGGAGGATGCGGGGAGGACGCGGGAATGAAAAAAGCCGGATCGACATGTCATCGATCCGGCTTTTCAAATCTGGTCGGGGTGAGAGGATTCGAACCTCCGGCCTCTACGTCCCGAACGTAGCGCTCTACCAGGCTAAGCTACACCCCGATTTGGTCTTGCTGCGCTGAATGATTCAGTACTCAGCAGCAAAGACCGCAACTTTAGCAGCGATTTCCCCGGTTGGGAAGAGGGCGCCGCGAAATTTTCCGCCTGCTCAGGACTGCCGCTGCAGCGAGAATGCACACAGCGCGATCAGCGTGTCCTTCAGCGGCGAAGGCGGGAACTGCATCGCGGCCTGCTCGGCGGCCTCGGCTTCGCGGCGGGCGGCTTCGAAGGTCACGTCGAGCGCGCCGCAGGCGTGAATGGCGGCGAACACGGCGTCGAAATGCTCGGTGCCGCCCTGCACGATGGCATCGCGCGCCAGCTGGCGCTGCTCCGGCGTGCCGTGCTCCATCAGGTGCAGCAGCGGCAGCGTCGGCTTGCCCTCGCGCAGGTCGTCGCCCGCGTTCTTGCCCATCTGCTCGGCGCTGGCCGTGTAGTCGAGCATGTCGTCGACCAGCTGGAACGCGGTGCCGATGCGGCGGCCGTACTCGGCGGCGGCTTCCTCGAGGGTGGCGTCGGCGCCGGCCAGCACGGCGCCGAGCTGGGCCGCGGCCTCGAACAGCTTGGCGGTCTTGTAGCGGATGACCTGCAGGTACCGGTCGATCGTGACGTCCGGGTCGTGCATGTTCAGCAGTTGCAGCACCTCGCCCTCGGCGATCACGTTGGTCGCGTCGGACAGGATCTGCATGATGCGCATGCTGCCGGCATCGACCATCATCTGGAAGGCGCGCGAGTAGAGGAAGTCGCCCACCAGCACGCTGGCGGCATTGCCGAATACCGCGTTGGCGGTCTCGCGGCCGCGGCGCAGCTCGGACTCGTCGACCACGTCGTCGTGCAGCAGCGTGGCGGTATGGATGAACTCGACGACGGCCGCGAGTTCATGGTGACGGTGCCCGTCGTAGCCGAAGGCGCGCGCCACCAGCAGAAGGATGACCGGGCGCAGCCGCTTGCCGCCCGCACCGATGATGTACTCGCCGATCTGCTCGATCAGTGGCACCTCAGACGACAGGCGCTGCCGGATGACGGCGTCGACGGCGCGCATGTCGGCCGCGACCGGGGCGAGCAGGGCAGTGGCGGAAGTCTGAGACAAGATGAAGGCACCGTTAAGCAAAACCCGTGGATTATATGCGATGCCAATGCGCATGGATCTTGTTTCAGGTTATCGTCGCGGGCGCCGCCCGGGGCCGGTCCCGGGGGGGCGGTCTATACTCCCGTCATGGACAAGCGCATGACTTCCCGGCAGCTCCGCCGCGCCGCCTGGTGGGTGGCCTTCGCCGCGCTTGCCGGCTTCCTGCTGGCCGAGCTGACCTGATCCCGCTCCGCGCCGGATGTGCCTCGCCCGCCTCGGGAAGGCTATGTGTTTGTTTTCTTTGCGCTTTTCCCCAATCTCGTCTAGAATGCTAGGTTTCCTCCGGTCGCTTTGCGTGACCGGCGGGAGATAACCGTCCTGGCGGGGCCTGCGAAGTGATCGGGTCAGGCCAGATTCGGCGTTTTATTCACATCGAGAGGTTCGACAATGTACGCGGTCGTAAAAACCGGCGGCAAGCAATACAAGGTTGCTGCTGGCGAAAAACTTA
>Ga0160472_100911_pt1 | contig 11513 bp, 14 predicted proteins | sample HID1973M_E11MG_FD_108267 | JGI IMG/M metagenome (GOLD analysis project Ga0160472, IMG submission 108267) | Enriched mosquito-associated microbial communities from UW Madison campus, WI, USA - HID1973M_E11 MG | ecosystem: Host-associated > Arthropoda: Insects > Digestive system > Unclassified ...
CAGGATAAAATTTTCATTAATTGGACCTTTGTAAAATTTTAGTTTATCATCTTTAAAACCTCCACCAATGAGAAAATTTCCAGGAGTTACTAATACTTCGGTTGTTTCTTCATCAGTAAAATATTCTCCTTTAAAACCATAACCATGTTTAATTTCGAGAATTTCACCGAGTTTCAACTCTTCCCATCCCTCCCTCATGACTTAAACCCTTGTATTTGCGCCATCAAATTGTTTGCTTCTACATTTAAGGTATCCAGTTCGCTATGTATTTCTTTCATCCTGCTTTGGTAATCAAAATCCATATCAATATTAATGTTAACCCCAACATAACGGCCTGGTGTTAAGCTGTAATCTTGCTCGGCAATTTCACTTCTGTCTACAATTTTGCATAAACCTTCAATATCTCGGTATTTACCATCAGGAAAGTGTTCATTAAACCATGCGTTGTCTGCTTTCACTTCAGGTTTTTCACCACGGTACATTGCCATAATGGCGGTTAAACCTGCTAATTGGTCTTCATCAAAATCATTAATAGTGGTGCTTACTTTGCGGTAAACATTACGGGCATCAATCATTAAAACCTTGTCTTTGTTGGTTTGGCTTTTACCCTTATCAAAAAACCAAAGGTGGCAAGGCAAGGATCGTGTATAAAAAAAGTTATTACTAACAGAGACTATACAATCTACATCGCCAGTTTTTACCAATTCTTCGCGTACTCTTTTATCGGCATTGCCAGCATCAGTAGCAGATGATGCCATTACAAAACCAGCACGCCCTGTTGGGTTTAAATAAGAATGAAAGTATTGTATCCACAAATAATTGGCATTACCAATAGTACCTTTTCCAGTTAAGGGCGCACCAAAAGGCAAACGTTTATCTTCTGCTAAAAACTTGTTCTTAGCATCAACCTTATCTACGTTAAAAGGTGGGTTTGCCATCACAAAATCGCATTTACCAAACAACTCATGAGGGTCTGAGTAAAAGGAATTGTTATTCGCTATTTTACCATCAATGCCGTGTATAGCCAAGTTCATTTTGGCTAGCCTTGTGGTATTAGATTTATATTCCGTACCAAAAACGGTAATGGCTTCGTTTACATTTTTGTTTTCGTGGTTTTTAACAAAATGTGCCGATTGTACAAACATACCACCCGAACCACAAGCGGGATCGTGTATAATACCGTGATCTGGCTGTATGAAGTTTACAATTAATTGCACTAAAGATGGTGGCGTAAAAAACTCTCCACCTTCTTGTGCGCCTGCACCCATCATGGAAAGTTTCATCAAGAAATATTCGTAAACTCTACCAAAAATATCGCCTTTAGCTTTTCTTACGGAGTCGCGATTAAAGATGCGAATTAGATTTCTCAGCAAATTGGCTTCTTGATCATCATCAGGCATTAATTCCTGATAATTACGAGGTAAAATACCCGCCAAATCACGATAGTCGTCCTCTATCATTTTCATAGCCGAATTAACAGCTTCGGCGATATCTTCACTTTCTGGCAAACTGGCTAAATACTCATACTTAGCATTATCAGGTAACATAATCGCACCAGATGCGGCAAAATCATCTTTTGTTAATTCCCGCCTCTTTCCTGTTCTAGGGTTAATAGGCAAAGTGTTTTCTAAATGTGTTTTGGCTTCTTCATATCGGTTCTGTGCGAAACGCAGAAGCACCAAGCCCAATAATGGATCTTTATATTCTCCGGCAGTCAATTTAGAATTTGCCCTTAATTCGTCTGCGGCTTCCCACAATTCTATTTCTAATTGCTTGATGTTTTTATGCGTCATTTATTTTTAAAATAAAGATGTTCAAGTCTTTAACCACCAGATGCTTTTTGGCGGGTTTGATCTTAAACATATAGTTTGGTTCTGAGGCTAAAAATGCAATTATTAACCCCAGCAAACAAAGCTTTTATGTATTATTAAAATGATATTGGTCAATTGAATCGAGCGATGCTACCCTATTCGGTTGGTACCATCAAAAGTCAAATTCCCAAAAACAATAGCTTGCCTATAACATTCTACCAGGAAATCGACTCTCAAATTAGATAGCTGATTTTTTTGGTTTTGATTAAGCAGTGCAGCAGCAACGGGATCTATTTCTAAGTAAAAATCAGGCTGCTCAGTTTGCAGGTACTGTTCAAACATCATGGTGCGTGTTTCATTCCAACGAATACCTCTGGGTTTTGGTGTAGGCAAGAAAAACAGGTTGAAATTGCGAACATCGCCGTTGCCAAAATCTATTTCAGCAATGGCGCTCCAGTTTCTTGCACCAATCTGAAAAAAATTATTAACTTTAATTTGGTTATGAAAAATCTGCCTGAACCAACCGTAAGGACTTTTCATTCCCAATGATGTGGAAGTAAAATAAATATTTTTCACTCCTTTATTCTCTTGCAGTAGGTCTTTTAATGAATAATTTACTGACTTTAATTCGTTTACATAATCAACTTCAGATTGTACCATTAGCGCAGAATCATCAGCACTGAACTGCTTACGATTGGTACGGCATAAAGAATCAGATATTAATAACTCCTTTTGAAAAAGCAACTGCTTGCAATTTTCTACTGCAGTTTCAGGTTGAAAAAATTGATCATTTTCATTTTTGCGGGGATCAGCATTTACCAATGATAACCCAACATATTTCCAAAGATCACTGCTACTACTCCCATAGAAAAAGCGCATTGTTCCATCTGGATTAAATCTTTCTTCAACAATTTCCTGATTTTGGTTTATTGTATCCGCTACGGCGTAAATCGGAAAGGATCCAATAATAATTCCTTTGTAATAGTCGGGTGTAGCCTGATTTAGAAACTGTGTATGATAATTTAGGTAAGGATGTTGTTCGAGTTCGTTAGTAGGCATAGCGCTGTGTAAATTAAAGGGTAATTGATTTGACTAGATTTAATTATTTAAATGGGCCGGTATTTCTTGCTTTAATTGATAGACTAAAGGGTTTTAATCGGTGGAAATGGCGTTTTCAAGGCGAAGATATTAAAAATCATGCAATCTATATTACGGATAATGGGCATGTTTGGAAATTTAATAAATCTAACTATTGCTCCATTCCAGAGCCACTAAAGCCGGGTTTTCATCTTCCTCTATCACTCTTTTAAACATGCCCCGAAGATTGTTGGAATAATAGAGCATATCGTAATAGGAGTTGAAATAGTGTTCGGAAAGATCATGCCCCGCAACCAGATAAACAGGTTTGCATTCAACCACCCGGTGTTCATAATTTAAAGCGATAGCACCAATAAACAGGTAATCGTTCAGGCGATTAACCAGTTCAGCAACATCAGCAAGTTTATGATCTGGCACTGCCAGATCAGTAAGCCGGTTATAAAACATAATAATGCTATTTCCGTTATTGAAAATGCTATCGATATTCAGATTAATCAGCGATCCATCTTCGCGTTCATAGCTAATTATAAATGAATTATTATTGGAAACATCGAATCGAAAACCCGCACGATTAAATCGCTCGACAATAAAATTATAACAGCGCCAGGTAAAATCCTGTTGATTTTCGTCTTTGTAAGGCAACGCTGCTGGTAGATTTTCTTTCTCATTTGTAACTTCAGCAGACTCAGGATTATTTTTCTTGGCAAAAACATAAAATATGATACCTATTACAATGACAACTATTGGATAAAGTACAACGGGCATTTACTTAAATTTTGAGGGATTAAAATTTGATGTTTTTATTTATATCACGTAGAGATTAATGTTTTTTCAGGTCATAAATTGATCAGTCTGAATGAATGCGTTTATGACAAAAATAAAAAATTCCTTAATGCTAACGTTACGGTTTCCCGTAATTCACATCAAAATTTCATTACAAATTGGGCGATCCTGATTCAGTTATTTTCTGAAAAAAAAACTTCTTGTTTGCAAAGTATCTCCAGGTTGGGCAATTAAATTTTTATTGTGATAACGAATATTGCCAAGCACCTTCATTTCATTTTGCTGATATTTAATTAAGCTCATACTAAAGGAAAGTTGAGCAGGATTAAACTTTTCCAAATTGGCTTCATACACAGCAATTAATCCAATCTCCCGCTCCTCCAGATAAACCATTTCTTCAGACCTCTGCATGTCGAATTTTTCTATTGCTGAACCGAACAATGGAAAAAGAGCCGTTTCAGGATCAATTTCACTGATATTCGTTTTGTGTAGTTTCTTGCCTGCAAACCAGATTTCAATTCTATTTTTGTAAGTATCCAACAAACCTTGCTTTATCGTTTTAACAATCAATGGATGGGTTTCCGCCAATATTAATGTTGATAGATTTTCATTGAATTGAGCAGGTTTTAGTTGTAAAAAGCCAGCCGGAATATGGTTCACGCTTGAGATTCTAAATGATTTCCCAAAGAGGTTGATTCGAAGTTTGCTCAATTCGTGTTACTTAATCCATTCTTCATTAAATTCAGCAATTGTTGTACTTGTTTTTCCATGTCTCTAACTTTTGCTACTTCGCCATATTCCTTTAACGCAGCAAGCTGATGCTTAATTGCAGAAAGCATCATAATAACCTTAATCAACCGTTGCGACATCGTTTCAAATTTAGCCTCTATTGGCTGTGAGGCTGTATTTTCCAATTTGAATAAGTTTAGCAGTTTTTCAATGCCATTCTCAAAAAGCAGTATTTCTTCTAAATTGACCAGATTTCGGGAGGCTAAAATCTTCCTTTTGAAACCACTTAATTGAGACCTGACCAATAGCAGTTCCATACAAACTGCCTTTAGCTCACCATTTAAGCGGGAATTGTTTTCGTTACGCTGCAATTGCATTTCCATTTTTTAAAATTTTATTCGAAGATCTATTTGCAAGACGCCATGCCATGGCCGAGTATTTTATTGAACATTTATAAAATTAATGATACTAAATCGATGTTGGTTACGGTAAACGGGAATGATTTAATCCTTTTTCTGGAGACTTTTGCTCTTCTCCAATGCAAGTAAGACTGCCTGATTTGAAATGCACAAAACCGCTCAAATAATTTCTACTGGATGCGCCAAAGATCATCAAAGCAAACTTTCGAAGTGATGTTTTTGCGTGCTCCAGCCTTGCGTCAAGATCAAAAGAACTTTCTGGCAAGCTTAGCATCACCTTATAGATTATTTCATTCATACAATTAATTAGCGAATCAATGACTTTTGAATTTCCATTTTCAAACTCCTTAAACAGAAGATTTAACATTTCCTCATGAGATATGGAATCTTTAAGTCTGGATCGGATTTCGTTCTTGATGGGGCTTTCAAGACGTGGATTATTTATATGGAATTGGCGCATATATCAAATTTATATTAAACAAAAATATTCAATACCTCAGCCAGGCCGTGTCATAGCCTTCCTCCAATTTTTAAAAACCAAATATTTCATCAGGACACGGTCTGTCAGCATCGGCACTGAACTTTACAAGAAACAATTTAAAACATCATATTATGGCAAATTTTTATTGCGCAAACTGCGGTACGAAATCTTCGAGCGTATCAAGTCAAACCGGTAACTCCTGTTCAAGGCATCCTATGGGAAAAGGAAAACATTTACTTTACGAGGGAAGTGAAAAATCCAAGTACACCTGCAAATATTGTGGGAGCAGAAGCTCTTCCATTTCTAGTTTAACAGGTAATTCCTGCTCAAGGCATCCTCAAGGAAAGGGAAAGCATTCTCCGGCATTATAGTCATTAAGAACTATATATTAAGCTAATCCCCATGCCTTTCAATCACATTTTAATCGACTAAGACATTACTTGACCGAGTAAATAACGATCTTTGTACAAAATCTAAATTATACATGTCAAAACGAGAAATTAATCTCAGGCAAAGCGCTATCATTAACAGGCTTCGAAAAAGCCCGGCAACATTAAAGCAAATCAATCAGTATCTGCTGCATGAATCGGAGTTGAGGGAATATAATCTAACCATTTCTGACCGTACTTTTCAAAGAGATCGCCATGATATTCTCTCACTTTACAATATCTCGATCGAATGTAATAAAGCTAAAAACCAATATTTTATTGCTGATGCTGAAGACGATACGCTAAACCACAGAATGCTGGAAGCCTTTAATACTTTTAATGCATTGAACGCAAGTATCGGCATGGGCGATTATCTTCAATTTGAACACTATGCCGCAAAAGGAACGGAGAATTTTCATGGAATTCTCCATGCCGTAAAGCACAAACTGCAAATCAGCATTCTTTATCAAAGCTATTGGAGCAGCAATGAAAAATTACGCCATACTCGGCCTTACTATTTAAAGGAGTTCAAGAACCGCTGGTATTTGGTTGCTTTTGATATTGAAAAGGACGCCATCAGGACATTTGCATTAGACCGAATTAAAGAAGTGGAAATCAACAAGAAAAAGTTCACTTTACCGACATCACTACAGCCAAAAGATTATTTCAGAAACAGTTTTGGGATAATTGCACCTGATCCAACGATGGAACTTGAACCCATTGTACTTAGTTTTAATGCGCTACAAGGAAAGTATGTCAAATCTCTTCCGTTACATTCTTCGCAGGAAATTATTAATGATACACCCAATGAACTGATTGTTTCAATATTGGTTTATCCAACTTTTGACCTGGAAATGCAGCTGCTTTCCTATGGAGAGAATGTTAGAATTATTTCGCCACATCATTTGAAAGAAACCATCAAAGAAAGACTAACTGATACTTTAGCATTATACAGCATTAACACAAACCAGGATGGACAATCACGAATTAAGAAACAAAAAAGCAGCCTACCTTGAAAGGGAAGTTTTCGCTCACCTTAAAAATCTAAATGACGGCTTCGACTCACCATCGATTCAATATTTCTCTGAGCAGGATTTTCAGCGGGTTCTTGAGCGAGTACGAGAACTTGGCTTGGGTATTTACGGCATTGAGCCTTTCCTGAAGGGAGAATATTTTGGCGTGGCCATTTACGAAGATTTTGGCATGAGTTCAACTGACCCAAGATGGTACATGAGCGCCTTCAAGCGTTTCAAGAATAGTGGTGAGGAATTGCATTACTCTGCCAGTTATGATGTACCTGAACAATTGCTTCGTTAAAATTTAATCCCTTAAACTAATTCAAATGATGAACGTACTTTACTTGCATGGCCTTGACGGACACTTGAGCGATGATAAAAGGGTTGCGCTGGAAAAATATGGAAGGGTAATCGGTCCACAAATTGACTACCGCATTTCAGATCGTAATATTGAGATCCTAACTGACCAATATCAACAGGAGCAGATCGATATCGTGATCGGCAATAGCATAGGCGGGCTAATGGCTTATCATATTTCGCTGGCTTATGGCACTCCCTGTTTGATCTTCAATCCAGCGCTCCCTTACACTAGTGTACCGCAGCAAATCCCCGTTATTAGAAAAAGAACTGAAATACTACAGGTTGTATTGGGCAAGCAGGATGAAGTCATCAACTACCTAGACACAATGAAATACCTGGAAGATACCGTGGCACCTGAAGTGGAATATAAGTTGCATATTCACAGTACACTGCCCCACCGTATTGAGATTGCCACTTTCGAGGAAGAGCTGAATTTATTCTTCCAATCAATCAATATTTCTAAAACAATACCTTAATAGAATGGATGAAAATTTCTTAAATAACTGGGCGCTAGTTAAAAATAAATTTTGGGACATCTACCCTGAAGGTCCAATCTACCGTGATGAAGTTAATCATGTAATCGCAGTGGATACGGGAACTGAAAAGCTACTCATTAACTATATCCGCGCCAGTTGTGAAATTATACGATACAATAACAACCGGGTTGGGGGGATGAGGTGGCTGAAATATTAAGAGATATTGCGATTTTTAAAGCCGATAATTATTCTTATTTTGAAGCTAATATGCATTTGGGGATAGGATGTTAATAAATTGGTTTTCCAAGCGGGAAATCAGCTGGATTTTTATTTCCCGCCGATGGAAACACCTAGTCATCACGTTCACCCATGTGTCAACAGGCCAATAATCTTTGTTGGTCCATGGGACTTATGAAAGACGTTCGATCAAGCCTGCGGTTTGGTTCTATGTCGCTGAAAATGTTCCTCGAAATAATCTCTGCTCTCATCGTTGAATGCGGTGCAGTCGCGGTTTACAATTGCGCTTAAATAGCCGGATATTCTAGCAGAGCGGATAGCTTTTCCATTTTCGGTGATCTTGCCCTCATGTACTGAAACATAGCCTTTCTCGTACAGGCTGTCACAACCCAACGCATAGTTCAGCATGACTACATTTGGGTCACACCGCTGCAGATGGTTACAATCAGCCCTTTTTTTAATATGAGCCACCACGAGGAGGTCATTGGGCAGTTCATCGCCGCAAAGGGCACAGGTGTTGAATTTATTATTTCCCATAAGGATTCGCTTTTGGAGGTGGTGCTCCATTCTCCTAATGGACATCGATTCCTGGTTTGTGGTATTGAGCTCAGAGAGCTTACGGATCAGATCACTTTTCCCGTATTCCACGGGCTTGTGAAAACTCTCTAAAATCAGTTTCAGTCTGTCCAGACTAAGGTCCATTCCGGCTCCTGAAATCGGAGAATATAGCTCGGAGCCAATTGGTGTTCACGAAATTTCCTTAACTGGTTGTTTATCCAGACATATAGACGCCGGACCTCTGGCTTATCATTGGATGTCATACGATAAGATGTGTTTTCCATCAAGTAGCCGACCAGTAAATGATAGTTTTCATTCCATGTGCGCCGGAAAATTTCCTGTTGTGAAAAATCAAAATTGATGTCTGCCAGCATTTTTTCCTTCCATGGTTCCAGTGGTTTACGTCGCTTTGCCGTTCCTGCCTTCACCTGACGGTTGTTTTGCACCCAGGAATAGATTTGCGGCGCTGAAACCAGGCCAGGTGCCCGACCATGCTCAATAATAAAATTTTGGTATTCCTTATAGAGCGTCAACCATCGCTGCGTGTCGTATTCTTTGCCATTTGCATGAAGGTCAAAGGAGAGGGATTCAATCTTTCCGATCTGTTCGGTGGAGAGCCTTTCTTTGATGAACGCCCTCCGCTGGGCGATAAGCCATTCATAAGCAGTTTTGTCGGCTTTTTTTGTCACTTTCCCGTGCTTGTTGAAGCAAAGGCGGGCTTGCGTGAAAGATTCCTCCCATGCAGGTGCATCGAATCTGCACAAATCCATTGTCCCCAGCATCTCACGTTTTTCAGGTGAAAGGCTAGGTTTTCTTCCTGAAGTATCTCCTTGTGACGAATCACCCAGTTATAGTCATTGTCATCACCGAGTACACTCCTCAGCGATCCGCGGGTGACGCCGGCCAGTCTCGACTTTATCTTTTCCGCCCTTTTCATCCATGAGGAATCCCCCACTTCAAACAGAAATCCGGGCAGACTGTTGAGTTTTTCAAGCTGAAAGGAATTCAGCTCATTCTTTTTGTTAGATCTTCTGACTTTCTGTATAAAATAACCCAGCATACTTTCGGCAGACTCTTTCTGGTGAACAATGATCCTGGGAAAGTCACCATGCTCCAGGCGGTGACATTTTAGGGCTTTGAAATCCTGGTCCCAGTGGTACATCTTGATGTCCCAGATAAAGCCCAATTCCTGTAGGTCCCAAACGGCCTGAAAGGGCAGGACCCCGTTCCTGAAATTTGTCCGTTGCTGGATGCACCATTTGTAGAGCGCTGGTTCTTTGTCGATCTCATCGATGGTATGATGCTGAAGGAAAAGCCTAAGTGTCGAAAAATTTTCATGCCAGACACTTCCCAACTTTTTGGTCTTCTTTTCGCGATATTCCGAAAATATCTGCTGATTGAAATTCATTGATATTCATTTTAAGAGGTTAACAGATTGATGTCACAGCGTACTTTCCAAAGTACCTCCTTTTAATGACACAGAATTAAGGGCAGATCATTGACCATTCAAAATTGCTTGACTAGAAAAATGGAGTGATGGCATTTTTTAAGCAGTGCGCTTAGTCCAGGTTTGTTAAGGATACAGCTCACATGTTGGGCATGGCCGATTAAAGGCTGCCGCTGATAATCTGGGAGGTACAGTCCTTTGGCGATCTGAATCTTTGGGGCATCCCCTAGCAGCCTGGTGAATATCCCTTTCCCCTCGCAAAAGATGATACCCGGACGAATTATCCAGATAATTCCCTCTACCCAGATTCTTGAATGGGTATAAAGCTTTGGGTCAGAATTTTGGCCGCGCAGCATAACATGCATCAGATATAACAAATAGGGAATATCAAACATCTAACCGATTAAAGATCAGTTCTTTTCGCTTACTCTTTAAGAGTAGCTGCGCTCCACTAATTTGATAGCTAAAATTAGTCTTGTTGCCTCGAATACTTACCTGCAACTTGCCTGCTGTTCCCCCCTTATAACACCAGGAAGAGTTCTCCAGGGTATTTACGCCTTTTTTAATAACAAGTTGTCTAGCATTCGCAGCGCCTTCGCTATGAAAAACAAATGTACTTGGGATATTGTCAAATTCACCTTTCCAGATGATTTCTTCCAGTAGCGGATCTACGATGAGGCTGCTTTGCGGGTTAACGGATATTGCTTCCTCCTTTCTACCGGATCCTTCATTCTCCTGGCGGTTTGAACTGTTTGGTTTATCCGTTGCCTTATCCAAATTAGGTGAATGGGGGCTGCATTCGGTTTGAACTTCAAAAAGTGCTTCTAGGGATTTTTTTTTAAAATGGACAATACGCTCGCTAACAATGTCTTTCTGGGCTTGGGCGAGTTGAAGCAATATCTCTTCTTTGAGTTTCCTTTCTATGGTTTCTTTCGTGTTGCGCTGTTTATCCTGCTCTGCCCATGTCACTTCACGGAGCTCCTCGGCCCTGTTCTGACGAAGTTTGAAGTCGTCAATTACAGCAGTTTGATATAGTTCGCGCTGGTCACGGCTAAATTTCTCATAATTTCCTGTAGCACCCAACAGTTTTACTATCATCGGTAGAATCTCAAAAAGAATGAAAAGTGCGGTAATCACCCAATGAAAGCTGTTCAAGGAATAAAGAGCAATCACGCGCATCTCTACTCCTGCCCTCTGGGCGATCTGAGCGTCAGTAATGGATTCAACTGTTCCAAGTTCGAATTGAAGGGCTTTTAAATCTGCCCGTGCACTATCCACCTCTACCTTTTTCCCATTATACTGTTCTACACTTTTATTGTAGTTGCCCTCAAATTCTCTGGCTTTCTTTCCATAGCCCCGCTGCCCGGTCGTTCCTCCATTGATCTCATCTCGAAAAATTCTGTAGTAGCTGTTTTTTTCATTATCCAAAGTATTCAGTTCTCGCTCTTTTGCATTCAGCATTTCTCTTCGGGCATCAAGTTGTGCTTTGGAGCCCTGGCCTATACTTTTGAAAATAATTTCCCGGAGTTTGTTGTTGATTTCTTTAGAAAAAATCTTCATCTCTAAGGGGGTGGAGATCACTAAGCCAATGAATATGGCGATGATGAAGCGGGGCGTCGCTCGCATCAATTGCGTTTTTACCGGATCTTCTTTGTTAATTGTTGCCACGA
>Ga0160472_100915_pt1 | contig 11404 bp, 9 predicted proteins | sample HID1973M_E11MG_FD_108267 | JGI IMG/M metagenome (GOLD analysis project Ga0160472, IMG submission 108267) | Enriched mosquito-associated microbial communities from UW Madison campus, WI, USA - HID1973M_E11 MG | ecosystem: Host-associated > Arthropoda: Insects > Digestive system > Unclassified ...
CGCTGACCGTGGCGGGCGTGGGCATCAGCTTCCAGCCGCGCAAGTACGTGCAGCCTTTGTTCAACCGCAGCCTGCTCGTGCCGCTGGACAGCGATCCCCCGTTGCCGGCGATGCCCTACCACTTCATTTGGCGCCGCGACGATGATCGCAAGCTGGTCCAGGTCGTGCGCGAACTGGTGGAGCAGGAGAGCGACTTCGCCTGCGAAAACCTGTTCTGGTCGCCGGTCGGCGCTTGAGGCCGCACGAGGCTCAATGCCTCAAGCCTTCGGTCCCACCAGCGATTCTGCGGGGCACAGCACATCAATCTCGCTGTCGGCTATGCCCGCCTCGCGCAGCACTTCGCGCGTGTCCTGTCCGATGTGCGGCGGATGGTGCCGCATCGTGAAGCGGCTGCCGCTGAAGCTGACCGGGCTGCGCACCGCGCGGTACGGCCCTTCGCTCGGATGCACCAGCGAGTGGAACATGCCGACTACGCGGAGGTGCTCGTCATCGGCCAGTTCCTCCAGCGTGCGCACCGGCATGCACGGAATGCTCACCTTGTCGCAGAACGCGCTCCATGCCGCGTTGGTATGGCGCACGGCCTCCTCTTCCACCAGTGCGTACAGCAGGTCGATGTGCTGCGCGCGGTCGGCCAGACAGGCGAAGCGCGGATCGCTCGCATGGTCGTGGCGCCTGGTGAACTGGAAGAAGTCGCGCCAGTTGCTGTCGGAGTACGGAAGAATGCAGATAAACCCGTCAGCGGTTCGAAACGGCTTGCGGTATTTGCTGAGCACCCGGCCGAAGCCGTGCTCGCCCAGCGGCGGCTCGAAGGTTGCCGCGTGCAGATGCTCCACCAGCGCGAATTCGACGGCGGTCTCCAGCATCGGCACCTCCACCGCCTGCCCTCCACCGCCGCACGCCTGCTGGTGCAGCGCACCGAGGATCGCATAGGCGACCGTCTGCCCGGTGAGCTTGTCACACAGCACGGTGGGCGCATAGGCGGGGTCGCCCTGCACACGCGCCTGCAGGCTGGCTAGCCCCGATCCGGCCTGGATCACGTCGTCGTAGGCCGCCTTGTCGGCATACGGGCCCGTCGAGCCGAAGCCGACAGCGGCGCAGTAGACGATCTGCGGGTTGACCTCGCGCACCGTCGCGTAGTCCAGGCCCAGCCGATCGGCGGCCTTCTGCCGCATGTTGTGAACCAGCACATTGGCGCCCTTGACCAGTGCCATCAGCGCGCGCAGGCCTTCGGGCCGCTTCAGGTCAAGGACCACGCTGCGCTTGTTGCGGTTCAAATTCATGAAATAGCCGGCCATGCCGGCGTTGCGCATCGGTCGGTAGTGTCGCGTCTGGTCACCCTGCGGGGTTTCCACCTTGATGACATCGGCACCCATGTCGGCCAGGATGCGCGTCGCATAGGGACCCAGTACGACACTGGTGAGGTCGATGATGCGCACGCCTTGCAGCGGCCCGAGCGTGAAATCCTTTGCTCCCATCCCTGTTCCGGTCATTGCAGCACTCACAGTGCCGTGATGGTGGGCCACAGCGCGGCGCCACCGTTTGCGCAGGTGACCTGACCGATGCGCCGTGTCCATGCCGATTCGCCACCGAATTCGTCACGCCAGGACCAGAGCCTGCGAGAGAAGTGGTGCAGCGTGTGCTCCTGCGTGAAGCCCATTGCACCGTGGACCTGGTGGCATGCCGCGGCAACTTTCCCGGCTGCCTCTCCGGTACGCGATTTCGCGATGGCTACGAGCAGTTCCAGCGCTGGCCAAGAGGCACTGTCCCAGCGGGTGGCCGCCAGTTCCGCGGCCGACATGGCAGCGGTCAGTTCGCCGGCCATGTCCACCAGCATGGACTGAACGGCGGGAAACTTGCCGATGGGAGAGCCGAACTGCGATCGTTCCGCGGCATACGCCAGCGACATCTCCACGCAACGCTGCATCGCCCCGACCATCTGATGTGCGCGCAATAGCGCGCCTGCCAAGCGCGTCAACGGCATGGCACCATCATCCTCGAGCCACTGCACGCAATCTGCATCGATGCGGGTCTCGATCGCCAGCGTGTCGCGCGGCTCGTTGGCAATGCTGTGCGACAAGCGCATTGATGCACGGTCCGGCACTAGCTTCACGAGGCAAGGCCGCCCGTGCGGGCCCTGAGCCGCTGCGATCACCGACTGCGCTTGGCGTCCCCATGCGACTCGGGCCAGCTTTCCTTGTGCATGCAAGCTGCCGCCATGCTTCTCCAGCTGCACACCATCGCTCCCACCATCGGCAGACGCAAGTGTCCACGGCAAGGCAGTCTCGTCCAGCGCGCCGCCGGCCATCGCCCACAACCCGCGTGCCAGCACTGTCTCGCCGATTGGCAGAGGAAGCGCGTGGTAGGCGGTCGTTCGGGCCAGTGCCAATGCGTCGCGCTGCGCAAGGCTAGCGCCGCCACGGTCGGCTGGCACCAGCACATCCAGAAAGCCGCTGTCCGCCACTTGTGACCAGGCCTGTGCTGGCCATTCGCCGGAGTCCGCAGCCGCAAGCAGTGCCGGCGTTGCCAGGTCGGAGAACAGCCTGTCGCTGTGCCGCGCCACCAGCACTGCCGTCTCGGAGTCATGCGCCAGTACCATCACCGCAACCCGATCGCGCGCGCGAGAATGCCGCGTAGCACTTCGCGCGTGCCGCCGCGCAGCGTGAAGCTCGGTGCGGTCAGTACTGTCTGCGCCAGCGCCGAGGCTAGCCGTGCATCGCCACCGTCGCGCGCGGGCTCCACCTCTGCGAGGAGTCGCGCCGCCTCGGGAATTTCACGCTCGAAAGCGGTGCCCAGATCCTTGATGAGCGCAGCCTGCGCGGCGGGATCGTCGCCTGCCTGCACTAAGCCCGTGACCGACGACGACATCGTGCGCAAGGTGACGAGATGAGCGACAAGACGGCCGATCTGCGCGGCTTGCGCCGCGTCGGGTTGCGGCCCCACTTCATCCACCAGCGCCAACAGCAGCTGGAACGCGCTCAGGAACCGATCCGAGCCTGAACGTTCCAGCGAGAGCTCCGAGGTCACCGTCTTCCAGCCTTCGCCGGGTTCGCCGATCAGCATGTGATCGGGCACGAAGCAGTTGTCGAAATGCACCTCGTTGAACTCGTGATGGCCCGACATGTCGTGGATGGGCCGCACGGCAATGCCCGGCGAGTCCATTGCGGTGATCATCTGAGTCAGGCCCGCGTGGCGCTTGCCGTCCGGATCGGTCCGCACCAGCACGATGAGGTAGTCCACCAGGTGGGCGTTGGTCGTCCATATCTTGCTGCCGGTGACCTTCCAGCCGTCTTCCACCTTGATGGCGCGGGTGCGAACCGCCGCCAGGTCCGATCCGGCATCCGGCTCGCTCATTCCGATGCCGAAGGCACACTCGCCCTGCGCGATGCGCGGCAGGATCTCATCCTTGGCGCGTTGGCTGCCATGCCGCAGGATCTGGGGGCCAGACTGCCGGTCCGCAATCCAGTGGGCGCCGCACGGCGCGCCGGCGGCCAGCATCTCCTCGACCACCACGTAGCGCTCCAGCGCAGAGCGCTCGCTGCCGCCATAGCGGCGCGGCCAAGTCATTCCGATGAACCCCTGCTCACCGGCGCGCCGCGAAAAGTCGCGGTCGAAGGTGGTCCAGGTGGCCTTCCAGGGCACGAAGCGGCCCGCGTCGAGTTCCGATTGGAGAAACGCACGGACATGGCTGCGCGTAGCCGCATACTGCTGCAAGTCCGGCGGATCGCCCAAGTTCAACTGCACGCTCACCGCCCTGAGAACACAGGCGCGCGTTTTTCCAGGAACGCGCGCACCGCCTCCTCGTGGTCGTCCGTGTTGTGGGCCAGAGCCTGATAGGCTGCGGCCAACTCGAGCGAGCTGCGCAAGGTTGCCCCATCGCTCTCGCGCAGTAGCCGCTTAGTCAGCCTCACCGTGCGCTGCGGGTTCGCCGCGATCCGCTGCGCGAAGTCAAGCGCCTTTCCCATCAGCTCATCGTGCGGGACGACAGTCGTCACGAGCCCCATCGCCAGCGCACGTTGGGCATCGATGGTCTCACCCGTAAGCATCAGTTCCATCGCCTTGGTCTGTCCGATGGTGCGCGACAGCAGCCAGGCACCGCCGTCAGCCGGCACGATTCCGAGCTTGACGAAGCTGCTGGCGAACGATGCCCTGTCCGACGCCACGCGCAGGTCACACATACAGGTGAGGTCCATGCCCGCGCCGATGGCGGGGCCGTTCACGACGGCGATGGTCGGGATGTCGAGCTCATACAGCGCTAGCGGAATCTGCTGAATACCGTTGCGGTACGCGTCCCGGATATCGGCGGGCGAGCCGGCGGAGAAGCCCTTCTTGTCGCGCATATTCTTTAGGTTGCCGCCGGCCGAGAAGGCGGAACCTGCGCCCGTGAGGATGACCACCTTGACGGACGGGTCGCGCCGCGTGCGCGCGCACACGTCCGCGAACTCCAGTATCTGATGCTCTTCTGTGAGGGCATTGCGCTCCTCCGGCCGGTTCATCGTGAGGGTGACGATTCCCTCTTGCTGGGTGCACAGCAGAAAATCTGTCATCGGCACTCCTTCAGATTATTGGTGTTGGATTCCGCGCACGAGCTGCCCCGGCAGCGCGCCGGTAGCCTCTCCGCCGAGGTAAATCGGCACCCCGGCGACGATGGTCGCGTCGTAGCCCGTGGCGCCCTGCAGCAGGCGATGGCCACCACCCGGCAGATCGAACGCCATGTAGGGCCGCTCGCAGCGCAGCGATGCGAAGTCGATCACGTTGACGTCGGCCTTCATTCCGGCGCGCAGCACGCCGCGGTCTTGCAGGCCGACTGCCTGCGCGTTGTCCAACGTCAGGCGCTTGATCGCTTGGGCCGGTGTGAAGCCGTTGGCGCCCGCATCGCGCGCCCAATGGCTGAGGAAGAAGGTCGGATAGCTCGCGTCCACCAGCGTGGTTACGTGGGCCCCGGCGTCACCGAGGCCGATGACGGTGGCCGGACTCTTGAGCATTTCCAGGCAGGCCCCGAAGTCGAAGTCGGTGTAGTTCGCCGCTGCGTAGTAGATGAAGTTGCGGCCCTCGTCCTGCAGCAGAAGATCGTAGGCCACCTCGGCCGGCGTGCGGCCTTCGCGCTGCGCGATCGCGGGTATCGACCACTCTGCCGGAGCCGCGTAGTTGAACGACGCATCCATGCGGAACATGAACGGAAACTCGCGACGCGACGGTCGCTCCTCCGCCAGCAATCGCGCGCGAAAAGCGGGGTCGCGCATGATCGCGACCTTCTCTTCCAGCGGCTTTGGCGCGATTGGCAGGTACGACGCGTTCAGGCAGAACGGGTTTTCGGTGCCCTGCAGACCAAGCAGCACGCCGAGTTGGCGCGGCGCCACCTGCGCACGCAGCGGCAGGCCTGCGCTCCACGCGCTCTCCACCATGTCCAGCAGATCGCGCCAGCCATCGCGTGCCTTGTTTTCCTGGAATAGCGACAGCGTGAGCGGCCGGCCCGATGCCTCGACGATGCGCCGCATGATGCCAAACTCGTCGCGTCTGCGCTCCGGCGTGTCGAAGTCGGTGCGGTATTCGAGCACGCCGCCGCCGGCATCCCTGAGTCCCAGGGCGATCTGCGTGAGCTCGTATTCAGTCGCGTGCAGCGTGGGCAGCGGCTGTCCTGTTGCCGTCTTGTGGATCAGCGTGCGCGACGTGGAAAAGCCGATAGCGCCGACGCGGATGGCATCGGCCGCGATGGCGCGCATGCTTGCAGCATCCTCGGCCGTCGCTTCCTCGAGCCGGGCGGCGCGCTCACCCATGACGAAGACGCGCAACGCGGCGTGGGGTAACTGGGCGCAAACGTCGATATCGTGTGGCCTGCGTGACAAGGCATCGAGGTAGTCGGCAAAGGATTCCCATGACCAGTCCAGCCCCTCGTGCAGCACCGGTCCTGGAATGTCTTCCACGCCTTCCATCACCTGGATCAGGAGTTCGCGGTGTTCCGCGCGTACCGGCGCGAAACCTACGCCGCAATTGCCCATCACTGCCGTGGTCACGCCGTGCCAGCCGCTCGGCTTGAGCCAGGACTCCCAGGTCGCCTGGCCGTCGTAGTGCGTATGGATGTCGACGAAGCCCGGCGTCACGATCCGCCCGCGTGCATCGATCTCCGCCTGGCCGCGTCCAAGCCGAGGTCCCACCTCGACGATCACGCCGCCGCCGATCGCCACGTCGGCCTCGAAGCCGGGAGCTCCGGTGCCGTCATGCACCGTGCCCCCCCGAATCACAAGCTCGTATGCCATGTAATCTGCCTTTCTGGTGAGTGAGTGTAGGAGTCGCATGGCGGCAGTAAAAGCGACATTTATTCGCCGCCACTGATCACCTTTTTGCGTGCGGCAGCGATGCAGTTTTCGACTGCGATGGCAGGAATAAAACTCGCTTTCGGAACCCGTGTGTGCGCACTAGTATTGGCGCGCCGTGTCTACACGGCCTTCGAAGTACAAGGAGCGTTCTGATGATCGCAAGGAGACAATTGCTGGGTGCCGCCATGCTTTGTGCGGCGCCGCTGACCTGGTCGCAGTCCAACTATCCCAATCGACCCATCCGCATCGTGGTGCCATTCGGCGCTGGAGCGCTCACGGGCACTTTTGCACAGATCGTGGCCGAGGGCATGAAGGAACGCATGGGCCAGCCTGTGATCGTCGACTACAAGCCGGGCGCCACCGGCAACATCGGCGCCGAGTTGGTGGCGAAGTCACCGCCCGACGGCTACAACCTGGTGGTGACCACCAACGCGACCTTCGCGATCAATCCAAGTGTCTACGCCAAGATGCCGTTCGACCCGTTGAAAGACTTCGAGCACCTGCTGACCGGCATCGCCTACGGCACCATCCTCGTAGTGCCGCCCGATTCGCCGTACAGGACGGTGGCTGACATCGTCGCAGACGGTAAGCTCAATCCCGGCAAGCTGACGCAGGCCTCCTCTGGCACCGGTAGCACCGCCCACTTGGCCGGCGAGTTGTTCGCACGGCGCGCCGGCTTCAAGATGCTGCACGTGCCATACAAGGGCGGACCGCCCGCGCGCATGGACGTGATGGCAGGCCGCGTGACGATGATGTTCACCGATCCCAGCGGTGTGCCGCTCATCAAGGAAGGCAAGCTGCGCGCCCTGGCCGTCAGTAGTGGGCGGCGATCCCCCGCTGTGCCCGACGTACTCACGCTGGCCGAGCAGGGCTTCCCGGACGTTGTGGTGGAAACCTGGTTTGGCTTGGCCGTGCCAGCCGGTACCCCAAAGCCCACCGTCACCAAGCTGCATTCTGAGATCTCAGCATTCCTGGAGCGCAAGGACACGCGCGAACGATTCCTCGCGTTCGGTGCCGAAGTGCCCGACACCAGCCAGGCTGCCGTCATCCGCCGCATCACCGATGAGCAGCAGATGTGGGCGCCGATCATCAAGGACTTGGCAATTACGGCGGAGTGAAACACCCATGTTCGACCTTCTTATTCGCAACGCGCAATTATTTGATGGCGATGGTGGCGCACCGAGGACCGGTGCGCTGGCGGTGCAGGACGGCCGCATCGCCCAGTTCGGACCCGAGGTGCACGGGCCCGCCCGCGAGACCGTAGACGCCGACGGCCTGGCCTTGATGCCTGGGATAATCGATGGGCACACGCACTACGACGCACAAATCACCTGGGATTCGTTTGCCGATCCATCGCCAGTCAATGGCGTGACGACCGTGGTGATGGGCAATTGCGGCTTCACCATCGCGCCATGCCGCGCCCAGGACCGCGATCTGATCATGCGCAACCTGACCCACGTCGAAGGCATGTCGCTGGACGCCTTGCGCGCCGGCATCCGCTGGGACTTTGAGACCTATCCCGGCTACCTGGATATGCTCGAGCGCCAAGGCGTAGGGCTGAACGTGGCCGGCTTCGTCGGCCATTCCTCGGTGCGCAGCTACGTGCTCGGCAGAGAAGCGTCTAGCCGGCAGGCCACCGATGCCGAGATCGCGCAGATGGCGAGTATCGTGCGCGATGCGCTGCAGGCCGGCGCGGTGGGCTTCTCTTCGACCACAAACGAGCCGCACAACGGCGAAGGCGGCGTCCCCATGCCATCGCGGCTTGCCGATGAACGTGAAATGCGCGTCCTTACCGGCGTGCTTGGCGAACTGGGCAAGGGTGTATTCATGACTACCAAGGGCGCCTGCACCTCGATCGCGGAACTCGAGACGCTGGCCCTTGATACGCGTCGCCCGACCCTGGTATCGGGCTTCCTGCACAATCCGGCCAATCCGACACGCGCCACTGATTTCCTAGAGGAGATTGCCGCGGCGCGCCGACGCGGCGCCCGCATGTGGGGTGAGGTGAGCTGTTGTCCGCTGACAATGGACTTTACGCTTGAGTCGGCTTACATGTTCGAGGGATTTCCAGCCTGGCTTCCGGCAATGCAATGCGACCATGGCGAACTCGAAGGCGTGTACGCCGATCCGGCTTTCCGCGAGAACGTGAAGAAGGACCTCATCGCGCTGCGCGGCAAGCGCGCGTTCAACAGCGAATGGGACAAACTGCAGGTGATCGAAGTGGCTCTGGCCGCCAATGCCCGGTACGAGGGCATGTCGATCGGGCAGATCGCCACCGAATCCGGCAAGCATCCGTTGGATGCGATGCTCGACCTCGGCCTGTCCGAGGGCCTGCGCACGCGCTTCACTGCCATGCTGCTGAATTCGGATGATGCCGAAGTTGCCAAGCTGATCGCGGATCCAGATAACTACGTGACGCTGTCAGATGCAGGGGCGCACCTGAGCTTCTTCTGCGACGCCGGCTTCGGTCCGCATCTTCTGGGCAAGTGGGCACGCGATCTGCGGGTGTTCAGCCTTGGCGAGGCGGTGCGCAAGCTCACGAGCCAGCCCGCCGCGATCTTCGGCCTGAAGGAGCGCGGCCGACTGCGACCGGGCTTCTGGGCCGATCTGCTGCTGTTTGACCCAGCGACGATCGGACGCGGCAAACCCTATCGCGCACACGATCTACCCGGCGGCGCCACGCGCATCGTAAGCCCCGCGACCGGCATTCGCTCCGTCTGGGTGAACGGCCTGCGCGTCGTGTACGACGGAAAGGTATCGACAGGGCGGCGGCCGGGGAAGGTCCTGCGGGAGTTTGTGCACCAAGAGACCTAGCGCTTCAGCAAACGCTTCGGCGCCAAGATGCGGGCATGACGCAGTTGTGTGCTGCATGAGCCCCTGAACGGCGAGGGTTCGCGGCCACCCACAGTGACTGACTTTTCTCCGCCATGGTCGTTTCCGCTGGACGGGAAGGCTCAACGACTGCCGCCTGCTTGGGCCGACACGCGCCACACCGTGTTGCCCACATCGTCCGCGATGAGCAACGCACCGTCGGCGTCTTCGGCGAGGCCCACCGGGGCTCCCTTCAAGCTCTCTTCGTTGCCTGAAACGAAGCCCGTGACGATCGACTCGGGTGCGCCCGCCGGCTTGCCGTCCTTGAAAGGCACGAACACCACGGCATAACCGCTCAGCGGACTGCGGTCCCAACTGCCATGCTCGCTGACGAACGCGCCGCTGCGGTACTTCTCCGGCAGATTCCGGCCCTGGTAGAACAGCAAGCCCAGCGGGGCGACGTGCGAGCCGAGCGAGTAGTCGGGGCGGATGGCCTTGGCCACGCGGTCGGGACGTTGGGGAGCGACGCGCGTGTCCACGTGCTGGCCGAAGTAGCTGTACGGCCAGCCATAGAAGCCGCCTTCCCGGACCGAGGTGAGGTAGTCCGGAACCAGGTCTGCACCGATCTCGTCGCGCTCGTTCACGACAACCCAGAGATTCCCGCTGGTCGGCTCCCACTGCAGTCCCGTCGCGTTGCGGATGCCGGACGCGAAGATCCTGCTGGCGCCGGTCTGGGCATCGACTTCCAGGATGTTCGCGCGGCGGTATTCGACGTCCAGCCCGTTTTCGGTGATGTTGCTGTTCGAGCCGACCCCGACATAGAGCTTCTTGCCGTCCGGGCTGGCCAGCAGCGCCTTCGTCCAGTGGTGGTTGATGGTGCTGGGCAGGTCGGTGAACTCGACGCCCGGATCGGACATCTTCGTTTCGCCGGGCGTGTAGTGATACTTGATGATGTTGTCGGTATTGGCGACGTAGAGCGTGTCACCGATCAACTGCACCCCGAACGGCGAATGCAGGTGCTCGATGAAGACGTGCTGCTCCCATTCGCCCGGGCTGCCCGGCTTCTTGCGCAGCAGCGTGATGCGGTTGCCGCCCTTGCCGCCCTTGCCTGAGCGGTTCTTCACGATGCCGGCAATCAACTGCTTGGGCGTCGTGACCGGCTCCGTGCCAGGACTGTTCGACTCGACGACCAGGACATCGCCGTTGGGCAGCGTGTAGATCTGGCGGGGGTGCATGAGGCCGGAGGCAATCGCCTCGATCTTCAGGCCGGCGGTGACCACAGGCTTTTCGCCGGAACTCCCGCCAACGCCATCAGGCACCTGCATGGGCGGCATCAGGAAGTTCTGCGCCTTGGGCAGCGGTGGATTTGCACCCGACTGCTGGACGGGATCGTAGGTCGCCCTCTCGCCGCAGCCGGCCAAGGCGACCGCCAGCGCGGCCGCACACAGTGTCGTCCAACTCGCTTTATTCATGATCGACTCCCTTGAAAGCAGCATGCCGCATGGCAAGAAGAAAGAAACCCAACGACAGGAGAAGTACTGTCAGGGCGGACAGGAGCATGCCCTCGGGCATGGTTCCATAGGCGTCGCGGCTGTGCACGAAAGCATTGGCGATGGCGGCCAGGATGGCGACGAGGTTGAGCCAGAAGTCCGCCTTCTCGACCGACGGCGACCGGTTCGACGGCCGCCATACGTGGACCAGATTGACGAGCCGCGGCAGGATGGCGAACAACAGCCCCAGCGTGATGAGCCAGGCCGCCGACTTCACCCAGAGGACATCGGCGCTGCGCGCGTAGATGGCGTCGAAGATGAGCGCGGCTACGAAAAACCCATACGGCATGGGATTGAGAAGCGCGTAAATGGCATTGGCCACCCGCGATCTTGTTTGTGCAGGATGCGTCAGCATTCAAACCCCCGGTCTTGGCAATTGCGGTGCCGGGAATGCTAGTGACGCGCGCCAATTCGACTAAGCCCGAATGCGCAAAAGAGAATTGCCCGATGGCGACTTGGCTCGAGCCTGCGCCATGAAGGCCAGGCCGCGGCCCGCTCGCAGCTTGCTGGAGCCACAGCCACCCATTGCCCGATCGCAGGCAGTCCTCATCCGACAAAGGACTTTTGCGCCGGCGGCGTTTCCGGGCTGGTAGGGGGTCGCCATGATGGCGCCCATCCTCTGGGAATTCACTCATGACAAGCGAACCAATTTGTCGCGCAGCTTCAAAGCTCGACGACCGGAAAATCAATATCGTGGGCGTGCTGGGCTTCGGACACATGGGACAGGCA
>Ga0160472_100916_pt1 | contig 11393 bp, 11 predicted proteins | sample HID1973M_E11MG_FD_108267 | JGI IMG/M metagenome (GOLD analysis project Ga0160472, IMG submission 108267) | Enriched mosquito-associated microbial communities from UW Madison campus, WI, USA - HID1973M_E11 MG | ecosystem: Host-associated > Arthropoda: Insects > Digestive system > Unclassified ...
ATGGAAGTGCTACATCAATTGGAGATGTAAAAAAAGCGGTGCGGGGTGCAGATGCCGTTTTAGTTACCATCGGCACCAAGAAAAAGAAGGGTACTACGCTGTTTTCTGACATGGCCAAAACCGTTATTATGGCAATGAATGAGTCGCATAATAAATGCCCTGTTCTGGTTGTATCCGGCTTTGGTGTAGGCGAAAGCATAAAATATACTGGCTTTATCATGAAAATGATAATACGGACTTTTCTTAAAGATCAGTATGCTGACAAGGCGTTAATGGAGAAGCTATTTGAAGAAAGTAATTTGAATTGGGAAATGGTGCAGCCCGGAATGCTTTCTAATAGTAAAATAACTAAGGATTACCAGATATTTCCAGTAGCTAAGATAGGGATGAAAATAGGCAAGATATCCAGAGCAGATCTTGCACACTATCTGATCAGAGAATCGCAAAATCCTCAACATATTAAGCGTTATGTGGCGTTAAGTTATTGATAATAAATCCAGCGCATATTGGATTACTGTGCTGGATTTATAATGTTTTGCCGCCACAAGCAATATTATCTCACATTGGCGTGTCAACCTGAAAAAATAAGTAGGACATAAATTAAACACGTTCGAATGCGGCTAGTTGCCATTGCTATTGGATAAACCAGAATGGATTAACCCATTCCACCAGAAATAATTTACTATAAGTTATTACTTCTGTTTGCTTTAGTATTTTCGCGAAGAGGGGTCAATTGTATTGGTTTATCCAAGTAATGCTTATTTTTTCGATTATTCAATATATTCCATCTTAGCATCATAAAACCCCATGTTTGCTGCCCGGTTGCATTTTGCACGATGGTAGATATCCTGTTGTGCATTAACTTTATTCAAATCATCTCCTTTCCAAACGGCAAGTGCCGTCTGTTGGAGTGCCCGTCCAAATGAAAATGTAAGTTTCCAGGGTAAGTTTGATGCTGAGATCTGATTCATAGCGTTTAGTCTTATGGAAGCCTCTTGAGAAGACTGCCCACCCGATAGAAATGCAATACCGGGAACCGCCGATGGGACACATTCCATCAAGCATTTAATAGTATCCTCCGCAATTTTTTCAGCAGTTTTATTTTCGCCTGAATCTAGTCCGGGCAGGATCATATTTGGTTTCAGGATGATGCCTTCAAGTGCTATATTATGGAGGTAAAGTTGGTCGAATACCGTGTTCAGTACTTCTCTCGTCACTTTATAACACGTTTCGGAAGAATGGATACCAGCCATCATCACCTCAGGTTCTACAATGGGCACCAGGTCACATTCCTGGCATAGCGCCGCATAACGGGCAAGGGTATTTGCGTTTGAGATGATGCAGTTTCTCGAAGGGATTTCCTTCCCAATGGATATTACTGCTCTCCATTTAGCAAATCGGGCACCTATCCTGGCATATTCTTTAAGCCTATACCTCAGTCCGTCCAATCCCTCGGTTATCTTTTCTCCCTGGAATCCGGCTAGATCTTCTGTACCTATGTCAACTTTAATTCCTGGGATTATTCCTGCATCTTCAATGATCTTGATAAAAGGAATTCCCTTTTCATCACTTTGTCGAATGGTTTCATGGTATAAGATAACTCCACTGATACTTTCATTAAGGCCAATGGTTTTGACGATCAGCTCCCTGTAGCGCCTTCGGTTTTCATCCGTTTGAGGGATGCCTAGATCTGCAAAACGTTTGTTACAGGTGGAAATACGCTCATCCATTGCCAAAAGCCCCTTATGATCAGCCAGCAATGCATGGATTGTTTCGGTGAGTTTCTTTAAATTCATACTTTGATATTCCATTTCCATTCCAGTATTTCGGGCATATCTTTCCCATATCGGTTTACATAGTGCTTATGTTCAATAAGCTTATCTTTGAGTTGCTGTTTTAAATATGCGCCCTTACTTCCCAGATTGGGTACGCGGTCGATGACATCGATCACCAGATGGAATCGGTCAATCTCGTTCTGTACCCTCAAGTCGAAAGGCGTTGTAATGGTTCCCTCTTCTTTATATCCCCGTACATGTAGATTACGGTTGGCTCTTCGGTAGCTAATGCGGTGCACCAGCCATGGATAGCCATGAAAATTAAATATGATGTGTTTATCTTTAGTAAATATTGAATCGTAATCCACTTCACTTAAGCCATGGGGATGCTCCGAACTCGACTGCATTTTCATCAGATCGACAACATTAACCACCCTGACTTTGAGCTCCGGCAGGTGTTCCCTCAATATAGAAACTGCCGCTAAAAGCTCAAGTGTTACTGTATCTCCGCAACTGGCCATAATGACATCGGGTTCCGAGTCCTGGTCATTGCTTGCCCATTGCCATATACCGATGCCCTCTGTGCAATGTGTTTCAGCCTCCTGCATGTTCAGCCATTGGGGCAATGCATGTTTTCCGGCCACAACAACATTTACATATTGTTTGCTGCGAAGACAATGATCGAATACTGAAAGCAGGCAGTTCGCATCCGGTGGTAGATAAACCCTAACAACATCTGCTTTTTTACTGATTACATGATCAAGAAAGCCGGGATCTTGATGGGTAAAACCATTATGGTCCTGTTGCCACACATGTGAAGCTAAAAGATAATTCAGCGAAGCTATATTTCGTCTCCACGGCAGCTCCCTGGTAACCTTCAGCCATTTGGCATGCTGACTAAACATGGAGTCCACGATGCGGATAAACGCCTCGTAACTGTTGAAAATGCCATGTCTTCCGGTAAGCAGATAGCCTTCCAGCCAACCCTCGCATTGGTGTTCACTGAGTTGAGCGTCCAATATTCGGCCAGAAGGAGAAAGAAATTCATCATTGTCCTGCATTCCGGCATCCCATTGACGGTTGCTGACCTGAAAAATAGCACCCAAAAGATTGGATAGGGTTTCATCCGGACCGAATACCCTGAAATTATTTTTGTTAAGACTGATGACTTCTGTCAGGAATTTTGCCAAAACCATCGTATCCTGCCCCTGGATTGATCCTGGTGAGGGCACATCAAGTGCGAAATTTCGGAAATCCGGCATAATTAGATCTTCGAGCAATAGGCCACCATTGGTGTGGGGACTGGAGCCCATACGCCTGCTGCCTTTAGGAGCAAGGTCCGCAAGTTCCGGGATCAGCCTGCCTTCTTTATCAAACAGTTCTTCCGCCCTGTAGCTTTTCATCCAGTTTTCGAGTAGGACAACATTTTGCGGATGTTTTTCATCTACCAGGATTGGAACCTGATGTGAGCGAAATGTGCCTTCATTCTGCAGGCCGTCTACAACTTTTGGGCCCGTCCAGCCTTTTGGCGAACGGAGCACAATCATCGGCCAGCGTGGTCTGCTGTTATCGGATGTTGCTCTGGCATGCGCCTGAAAGCTGCGTATATCTGTTACGGCTTTTTCTGTGGCAAGTGCCATTTCCAAGTGCATTTTTTCAGGGTCGTCCCCTTCAACGAAATAAGGTGTCCATCCACATCCCTTAAAAAACTGTTCCAATTCTTCATGTGTTATGCGGGCTAAGAGGGTTGGATTACTGATCTTATAGCCATTCAGGTGAAGTATAGGTAATACCGCTCCGTCAGTAATAGGGTTAAGGAATTTATTCGAATGCCATGCGGTAGCCAGAGGACCAGTCTCTGCCTCGCCATCGCCCACTATACAGGCAACGATTAGGTCGGGGTTATCAAAAACAGCTCCGAAGGCATGGCTTAGTGAATAGCCTAGTTCGCCACCTTCATGGATTGAACCTGGAGTACTGGGCGCAACGTGGCTGGAAATTCCACCTGGAAAAGAAAACTGGGTGAATAGCTTTTTCATCCCTTCTTCATCCTGACTGATGTTGGGGTAAACCTCGCTATAGCTACCCTCCAGATAAGTGTTGGCAACCAGCGCTGGTCCTCCATGCCCGGGACCGGAAATGTAAAACATGTTCAGATCAAATTTCTTGATTACCCTGTTCAGGTGGACATAGATGAAGTTTTGACCTGGGGTAGTTCCCCAATGACCAACAACAATAGGTTTTACATGAGATAATAGCAGTTTTTCCCTGAGCATCGCATTGTCATACAAGTAGATCTGTCCGACTGAGAGATAGTTGGCAGCCCTCCAGTAAGCATCCATCTTATTTAAAAGTTCGGGTGAGATCTGCTCAAGGGCAGTATCTAATAATAATTCTTCCATTTTTTTATGTTTTTTACAGCCGAGCATATTCTTGCAGGCCTTTCATGTGATCGATGTGATTTCTTCAGTAAGCAAGCTGCAGTCGGAAGAAAGGGGTTCCAGCCCGAACCCGATGAGATCATCTAGCGTGTCTTTATAGTTATGGTGCAAAATTCCTCTGATGCCGATCTGCGCTGCATTCTGGATGAAAACAGGCTGGTTTTCGATGTACAGGATTTCTGAAGCCGGGCTTTGAACAATGTCCATCGCCATTTGAAAAATATCCATATCCGGTTTGCGCAGATGTACGAAAGAAGAGGAAACAAAGGAATCTATAATATCGTCCAGTCTGAATTTTCGTATCCGGTATTCATTGAGCTCGCGGCCTTCATTACTCACCGCTGCAATTTTTAAGCTGTATTTTTCTTTTAAGGTCTTGAAAAGGGTTAACATTTCAGGATAGGGCTTAGATGCTGAGAACATGACCCCTCTAAAATCTTCTTTTGTGAAATCTCTTTTTTCAAAGAACACAACACTTTTCAGATAGGTGTCCAGTGAAATCTTGCCAAGTTCATAGGTCTCGAAATTGATCCGGTGCCTTTCTTCCATCTCCTGATGGTTAATATCGAATTTCTGCGCAGCGCTCTTTCTTGCATTTCTATCCCAGCCGTCGCTCAACAGTACGCCGCCAATATCCAGAAACAGGGTTGTAATACGTTGTGTAGTTTCCATTCATTAATCATCTAAGCCTTCAATATATTTTTAAGGTAAAGATGGCTACATCAACGACTTCAGAAGTTGCACAAATGCGATTGAATATTATAGAATTCACACTTTTGGTGAATCTGAGGTTTCTAAATTTAATAATTCTGTTATTGTTTTAATGAACCTGAGAATGTCTACATGTGAATTGTATAAAGATTTCCTTAAAACGTATAACATCCGCAGCCACCAATTGGGCAACCTTTGAAGCGTGAAATAATTCACTCTAAAATCATCAAAGATGAAAAGCAACGAAAGTTTACAGAAAGACGTTCAGGAGGCCATTAAATGGGAACCACTTTTGAATGCAGCAGAAATAGGCGTAACAGTTAAAGATGGTGTAGTGACCCTGACCGGGACCGTTGACAGTTATGTGAAGAAAACAGAAGCAGAAGACGCAGCCAAAAAGGTAAGCGGCGTTTCGGCCGTAGTTGAAAATATTGAAGTTAAATTTGGCGACTGGGGCGCAAAAGAAGACGGTGATATTGCCAGAGAAGTATTAAATGCTTTAAAATGGAGCTGGCAGGTACCTAATGACAAAATAGAGGTAAAAGTGGAAAAAGGTTGGGTAACCCTTGAGGGCGAACTGAGCTGGAATTATCAAAAAGACGCTGCGAAAACAGCTATCAAAAATCTTTTAGGTGTTAAGGGCGTGATCAATAGCATCAAAATTGCCTCTGAGGTTAAAGATGCAGTAGAAAAAAGCGACATCGAAAAAGCGATAGCCCGTAACTGGTCTATTAACGATCAGGATATCCATGTTAATGTTTCTGGAAACCGCGTAACCCTGAGCGGTGAGGTAAGTTCATTGTTCCAAAAAGACGAGGCTCAGCGCATCGCCTGGAACGCGCCGGGCGTTTGGTTTGTAGATAACGAAATTGCGGTGCAGTATGATTATTTAATGATGGACTAAACATATATAAGGGGAGCTTTTTGCTCCCCTTATAATCTATAATATTTCCCGATTCATTTCATTGGTTCAATATCCAGAAATCTTGTCTATATTAACTGCTTCTGAAATTGAATTCAGGCCCGCCATATCAATTTATTTAATTCGCTTCGAAGTAGTTTTTGACGAAAGCATGCTGCTGGTTATCGGTCATTTTATCTGCCGGCCTGATCTCAATCTTTATTTTAGAAAACAGGTGATCATCCTTAAATGTATTGTACAGCTCGGTTTTAGCTTCAGTTGGGCCAAAGAGTAGCACTTCATCATATTTCCTAATGAGATTGCTCAGTTCTCTATAGTGATCTGCCTGTTCGCCCTGTTCCTTGGTATGCATGGTGCTTTCCCCACGTGTTAGTGCTTCTTCTTTAGCTTTGCTGGTAAAGTTGCATACAATAGTTTTTGTCAGGATGGGGCTCGCTGGGTAGTCCATTAGATTGGCTACTGAATGATCCATCCAGATGCCTATTTTTGTCTTTTTTATCATGTTGTTATTTTTAGATCGGGCAATGTCAAGACAGGGCTTTTAAATACGCTTTGCCTAAGATGGTGGGTATAATTAATTCAGATTAAGCTTCAGAAAATCGGTGAGCTGTTTTTCCAGGGCCTCACTGTTGTTTGCAGGAATGGTATTGTCTGTTGAAAGAATGATTTCCTTTTCAGAAACAACGATATGAAATGCAATGCCAACAATGATTTCGGGAAAGGACACATCGATAATATCATATACACGTGCAAATTCTACCGCAACTGCGGCATCCAGTTGTTTGTTGAGGTAATCTGCAAAATCTGTTTTCAAAGTTGCAAAAAGATCTTCTGCGGTAGCCATCCTTATATTTTCTATTTCAGTTGTCATTAGGTTAGGGTTTAAATTATGGAGTTGACGGAGCGTATCAGGGTCAGGATTTTTACCTCCTTTTCTTTAAATATTTTTACGATTATTTTACTCTGTGGTCATGCCATCGAATTTCTCACAATCCTGCTCCGCTACTTTTTTTGTCGCCCTGATAATCCCATCCTTGTGGTTAGGTGGACCGTAGATGGTATTTAGTCTCAGATCAACTTCGCTATCGGTATTGATCACATTATGGCTCGCGCCGGCGGGTACCACAATGGCATCCCCGGCCTTTACATCATATTTATTTCCATCGATAATGCATATGCCTTGCCCGCCCTCAAAACGGAAAAACTGATCGTTCGACTGGTGGATCTCCTCACCAATCTCCGTTCCTGGTGGCAGGCTCATCAACACCACTTGCAGATGTATGCCTGTATAGACCACTTTTCTGAAATTTGCATTTTCGAGCGTCTCGCTCCCGATACTACTTTTAAATCCTTTCATCTAATCTCGATTTTAAATTTTGAAAAATGGCCCGCAAAGGCCATTCTTGTATTTGGTATGTTTTAAAAAGCTCATGAAGCCATAAGGACGTCTTTTCTTTCCTTAAATTCTTCCTTACTGATTTCTCCTGAGGCAAACCTTCGGTTCAAAATATCAAGCGGTGTATCTTTTCTGTGTCGCTGTCCAGGTATTTGGTAAGGAAGAGCAAATATCCAAAAGAGAAATACTAACCATATACACCACCAGATGAAATCCATTCCCCAGTAATTATTTTCATAAAACATCATAATTTTCTTGATTTTCGACCGGACATCCGGACCGTTCAAATCTGCATGTTTTAATGCCCTGGCAGGTTATGGAATTCTGTTTATTCCTTACATGATTCACACTTTTGCTATATTTTCTTTCGGGGCTTCCTTTAAGTTGGTAATGATTTCGCGGATTTCAGCCTTCTCCTTTGAAATGTCCTGACGGATCAATCCGAAAAGGCTCATGTAGGTGTTGGCGATCCAGACCAGTGAAAAGCCAGCAATCAGATATCCTCTCCAATCCTCCATTAAAAGGTGAAAATCAGTAAGGATTATAAAAATAATCGAAATATAATGGCTGAAACAGTATTCGCAGGTAAACAGGTAAAAGAATTTCCTAACCAGAATGCTTTTACCATTCAGGCTTCGTTTTAAGCAGTATTCCCTGGGCTCCCGGAAAACTTCCTCATGGGTAACCGTCCAGGCCACACAGGCAATTGGGATCGATAATAAAAAGAGCCATGTAATTTCTTGTTGAATTGACATCAGTTGATCGATTATTAATTTGTATGCACTAAAATTCTTTCGGATGTTTTTAAAAGATAAAGCACCGGACAGCATTATGCCTCCAATGCCTTAAACATTTATGATCTTAAATTGCTAATGTTCAACTAGCAAGTCATTGCCTACCATCGTTACCCCACTGGCGTTCCAGGCCATTCTGCCTGCCTCATCCTTCTGATAGAATGTACTTACATGGCCATGAAGGTTTACGTGGTTTCCAGAAACGTGGACTTTGATCTTGCAGTCCTTTAGAGAGGAGTTGCGCTTGATCGCTTTTTCGATGTCGTTCTTTTCGATATCATCTCCATGATCAGATCTGATCTCGATGTAGTTAGATATTCCTTTTACACCCGCAAGGTTTGTAGCTGCTTTTTCCGCCGCTTCACGCTGATAGTTCCATTTTACCTTTCCGCTCAAAGTAACCCATCCCTGTTCTACTTCAACGCTAAGGTGACCATCAGGCACCTGGGAATCGCCCTTGAAAGTATTGACTACGTCGGTAGCAATATCGGTATCATTACTGATGGAGGCTGAACCCAGATTAACCGTTATTTCTTCTGCTACCCCCTTAACACCCGACACATTTTTAGTGGCCTCTTCAGCCTCCAGCTTTTTTCGATAGCTGTCAACTGATCCTGTTAAGGTAACAATACCGTCCTTAACCGTAACGCCGATCTCTGCGGCATGCAAAAGCGGTTCCCATCTGATGGCATCCTGCACATCTTTTTGTAATTCCTCGTTTTTTTTCATCTTTTCTCTGTTTTGTATCCAGTATCAGTGATATCCTGATCCGGATGAGTCTTTTTGTGAGCGGCATTTTAATCTGTTTTGAATTTTGCAGATTCTTTTTATTGTGATATAATGAATACCAGACTAATTGTCTGGAACTATCCGTGTTCTTTTCTTTTTCCAATTTCACATAACCAGTACGGCAGCTCCGGTTATTTTTCCAGCCCGTAGTGCATCAAGGGCCTCGTTTGCCTCTTCCAGTTTAAATAGGGTAGTTTGCGTCCTGATGGGTATCTTAGGTGCCAGGCTCAGATACTCAATTGCATCTCGTCTGGTCAGGTTTGCCACCGAACGTAGGGTCCGCTCTTCCCAAAGAATTGAATAAGGGAATGAAGGGATGTCGCTCATGTGGATTCCCCCACAAACCACAGTGCCACCTTTTTCAAGATCTTTTAGCGCTTTGGGTACCAGTGCTCCAGGGGATGCAAATATGATTGCTGCATCCATTTTTTCCGGTGACGGCTGTGAGGAATTGCCCGCCCAGCTTGCACCTAACCCAATTGCAAATTTCTGTGCCTCCGTATCCCCATCTCTTGTAAAAGCGAATACCTGCTTGTTTTCAGCGGTTATTACTTGCGTAAGCAGGCTGGCTGCAACACCAAAACCGTAGATTCCAATGCGATTTGCCGAAGCATCAACCATTTTATAGCTTCTGTACCCGATCAATCCGGCACATATTAATGGTGCTCCCGATGGCTTTGCATAACGCGGATCTAAAGGGAAACAGTAATTTTCATCGGCCAGGGTATATTCAGCGTAGCCCCCGTCTATATTATAGCCGGTAAACAGCGCGTTTTCGCACAGATTTTCCCGGCCCTGAGCGCAGTATCTGCACTTACCACAGGTGTAGCCCAGCCAGGGCACGCCTACGAGATCACCGGTTTTGAATTTACTTACTTCATTTCCTGTCCGGTAGACAGTTCCTATGATTTCATGGCCCATGATCAGCGGTAACTTCGGGCTCTTGAGCTCACCGTCCATGATGTGCAGGTCAGTTCGGCATACGCCGCAAGCAATCACCTTGATGAGTACCTGAGTGATTGAAGGCGTAGGTACTTCCAGGTTTTTCAGCTGTAGCGGCTGTCCGGGTTGCTCCATTACCATGGCCCTCATCATCGTTACAGGATTTTCTTTATGCTCGAGTTCTGAGATCATGGGATTGGAATAATGATTTTTATTTTTTTGCTATGCACTAAACATTTTCAAGGGCAATACGGCTATCAAAAGGCGCATTTCTGAAAAATGAGGCCGTTAGCCCGGTTACCTGTTTAAACTGTCTGGAAAGATGGGCAACGCTGCTATAATTTAACAGGTAAGAAATTTCAGTGAGGTTTAATTCATCGTACAAAATCAGTTCTTTTGCTCGCTCTATTTTATGGTTGATGATATAATGTTCAATGGTCATTCCGGTTTCCTGCGAAAAGACATTAGCCAGATAGGTGTAATCGTGTTCGATCTTCTCGCTGATGTAATTGGAGTTCTTTACTTTGGGCAACTCATCTGTATAGTGTACCATATGGATGATCGTATTCTTGATTCGCTCAATAAGCATCGCTTTTTTATTTACCATAAGTTCCAGACCAAACCGGATCAGTGCAGCTTTAAGTAATCTATATTCTTCTTTTGTAGGGGTATTCGGCATTTCAACCTCTCCAAGCGAAATGCTTTGGTAATTTAAGCCAATCCGGTCGAGCTCGTTTTTTACGATCATTTTACAAGGGTTGCTGACCATATTCCTGATATGTAATTTCATAGTTGAATCGCTTATGGTTGATTAAAAACTAAAAAGCACTTTATAGGCACACCGCCCATTCAACAAAATTCAGTATTGAGCGCTGGTTTAGGAATGATGCCCGTCATGCGGATCCTAGACCTTCATCATCAGCAGGCATTTGTTGGAAAGCGCTTATTGAATTCCAATTTTCTGTCTTGATTCGAAGGATATGCCTGGTGTGAATCCTGCAAAGCTTTTCTTTAAAGGTGCAACGTATAAGGTTAACAAACAGGCAACCTTTGGTCTTCCTGTTGCAGGAATTTTGCATGCTGGAAAAAACCTCGAAATATTAACCATGAAAAAACTACAGGATAAAATCGTATTCATTACCGGTGGAAACTCTGGCATCGGAAAAGCAGCAGCACTGGAAGCCGCCCGTGAAGGGGCCACGGTTGTTATAGCAGATCTGGCCGGATCAAACCATCAAAAGACCCTTGAAGAAATAAGTGCTCTGGGAGGAGAATCCTTGTTCGTACCCATTGATGTCTCTGATGTAGAAAGTGTTAAACTGGCAATCAGTTCCACAGTAACTAGGTTCGGGAGGCTGGATGTGGCTTTCAATAATGCAGGGATCGGCGCAGCGTATTCATCGATACACGATCTGCCCGAAGAAGTGTGGGACAGGGTAATCTCCATTAACCTTACCGGACAGTTTTATTGTGTCAAATATGAACTGCAGCAATTTTTGAAACAAGGTGGCGGTGTAATTGTAAACATGTCATCTCTTGGCGGTCTCAAGGCTGAACATGGCCTGGTTCCCTATACTGCTGCCAAACATGGGGTACTGGGGATTACCAAAAATATAGCCGTTC
>Ga0160472_100918_pt1 | contig 11365 bp, 12 predicted proteins | sample HID1973M_E11MG_FD_108267 | JGI IMG/M metagenome (GOLD analysis project Ga0160472, IMG submission 108267) | Enriched mosquito-associated microbial communities from UW Madison campus, WI, USA - HID1973M_E11 MG | ecosystem: Host-associated > Arthropoda: Insects > Digestive system > Unclassified ...
GCAGTGGGCAACCCGGCATGGATGCCGGGTTAGCCGCGTCAGGCCATGGATGGCCGGTCGCGGCGGGCCCACGGAGCAGGACCGGAGCGAGGGCATGCCGAGCCTAGGCGAGGCACCGAACGAAAGGGGCAAGAGCGTTTGGTTACTTTGCGCTTTTCAAAGTGACCCGCTGTAAGAGCGGAACCAATAGTGGCCGTTACCCAAACAACGGATATGTACTCAACCCACAACCCACAACCCACGCTGCCAAACAACCGGATATGTACACAACCAGGCCACACGCCCCGAACACCGTGCACCGCGATGGTCACTCAGGTAACGTAACCCCCCTCAGACATAACCGATGAAACCGAGCCGGTGCTGCAGCAAGCATGGCGAAATGCAAAGAGGGTGTTGTAATGCCAGGCAGGTTGATCTATCTCATCGGGCCTTCGGGCTCAGGCAAGGACAGCCTGCTCGACGCCGCACGAACCCGCTTGGCCGATCGCGGTTGCCGAATCGTGCGCCGGGTCATCACGCGTTCGGCGGAAGCGGTGGGCGAGGCGGCGCTGAGCGTCAGCCCACAACAGTTCCTGGAAATGGACGCCCAAGGCGCGTTCGCCCTCAGCTGGCACGCCAACGGCTTGTCCTACGGCATCCCCCGGGAAATCGACGATTGGCTGGTCGCTGGGCAGGATGTATTGGTCAATGGTTCGCGGGCGCATCTACAGCACGCTCGTTTGCGCTACCCGGACATGCTGGTCCTGTTGCTCACCGTCGATGAAGCTGTGTTGCGCCAACGCCTGCTGGCTCGCGGGCGTGAACCACTCACCGAGATCGATCAACGCCTGGCGCGCAATGCCCGCTTCAATGAAGGGGTATTGGCCGATAACAATGTCGCATTGTTATTGCTCGATAATTCGGGGCCACTCGAAAATACGGTCGAACGCTTGTTGGCCTGTATCGATGAGTTTCACGCATCTGATGATGCATCATCGTGATGAGTTATCGGCAGGTACAGGGGGCGAATTTGATGAATGTAATTAGAGCATCGCTCGAAAATCCTTTAGGCTTTTGACCGACTGCACCAGACCTTGGCGCAAGAGAAGGTCGAGAAACGTGGTGACATCCATCGGTGGTAACTTCAGTTGCTTGCGTTGTCGTTGTGCCGCAGTGACAACTGCCGCTGGATCGAGGTCAAAGAGGTTGCCGACGAACTCGTCGGGGTGCTGCGCCTCTATGCCATAAGGCGCCAGCGCGGCGGCGGGGAAGTCCTTTTGGTTGAAGGTGACGATGACGCTGGCGTTGCAACGTATGGCTGCGGCCAGAACATGCCGATCGCCAGTGTCAGGGAGCACGAGTGCTTTCATCAAATCCTCGTAGCCTGACACGCAAGCATCCGGTATGGCCAAATCCATCAGTTCGGCTGTGCGCTGCAGTTGAGCGGCCGTTAGGTCCGGGCGGTTTTTCAGCAGATTTCGTTGCCACTCATTATGTATCTGCAAAGACCATCGAGCCCTGAATCGTCCCGAGAGGGCGAGCCACATCAAAAGTCCCTCAGGGGCGCGGGGTAAAGCACGCAAGCGTCATATACAGCGGTAAATGAAGAATGCCTCACTCGTATCCTGTCCTTAACGCCTGTGCCTGCTCCGCGAGAAGCATCATTGCCTGCTCGCTGGCGGTGTCGCGCCGTTTTTTATAGTCCATCAAATTGGCAAAACGCACACGTCGGTGCTTGCCGGTTTTGTGGTAGGACAACTCCCCGGATTCGAGCAGTTTGATCAGGTGCGGGCGTGAGACGTTGAGAAGGTCCGCGGCCTCCTGCGTGGTCAATTCTGCATGCACCGGAACCACTTTGACGGCGTTACCGGCGGCGAGCTCCGCCAGGATATCGACCAGCAATCTAAGCGCCGAAGTAGGCAGCTCGATGTCATGTACTTCGTTCTGCTCATCGAATATCTGGATGTGCTGGGTTTCGAAGCGGGTGGCCAAATAGGCAGCTAAAGTACGCTGCCCCTTGATGGCGGCTTGAATTTCTTCGTTCGCGGGCAGATTGATCGGGGGATGAATGATTGTCGACATGGCGGGTTCCAACATTCTGAATAAACGATGGTGGCAGGCTATTCGAAATAATCGAAAATCGCAATAAACGAAATACGTGATTTTCAGAGCCATACTTCAACGCGCGCGCATTCACACACTGCAAAACAACCAACCGTCGCCCCCTGAATTTTTGTGCTTGAGTAAATATAACTCCAGGGTTATTTTTATTCAGGCCGAAGCAAGGAGGCTGGTGGTGCAGAGCAGGCTATTGATCAAGGAAATGATGGAAGCAGGATGGACCCTCGATCGGGTCACAGGCAGTCATCACATCTTCACCCACCGTTACATTCCGTTCACGATTCCCGTGCCTCATCCCAAAAAGGATTTACCGATGGGTACGGTCAGGAGCATCAGAAGGCGCGCGGGTTTGCTTTACCCGCCAGCCAGTTATGCAGGAGATCCATAATGCAATATCCAATCTGTATCGAGTGGGGCGACGAAAACACCGCCATCGGTATTCAGATCCCCGATATTCCGGGTGCAGTCACGGCCGGGGATACCTTTGAAGATGCCTACAATGCTGCGGTCGAAATTGCCCACATCATGCTGCAGGAAATGGCGGCGGACGGGGACAGCATCCCGATGCCGGGCTCAGCGGCCATGCACCGGGGCAACCCGGAGTTTGCCGGGATGGGCTGGGGAATGCTGGAACTGGACATATCGCCCTATATGGGCAAGACCGAAAAGGTCAATGTGACGCTGCCCGGCTATGTCATTCAGCGTATCGACCGTTATGTGCGCGAACACAATGTCAAAAGCCGCTCTTCATTCCTGGCCGATGCGGCCATGGAGAAACTGGTTCGGCAATAAAGAGATCTCAGGCACGGTCCCTCAACGGGGAACGCACCTGCTCCGGCGTGCCTCAAGCGGCTGCCAGCGCAGGCTTTCTGGACGCACTCAGGAACCGCAGCAAGGCCAGCAGAGGAAACGCACTGCCGACCAGCACGATCCACAACCAGCCGCCGTGTTCGTACACCACGCTGGCCACCGACGAGCCAAATGCGCCGCCAATGAAAATGCTGGTCATGTACAGGGCATTCAGGCGGCTGCGGCTTTTGGCATCGAGGGCGTAGATAGCGCGTTGGCCCAGGACCATGTTCATTTGCACGCAGAAGTCGAGCACCACGCCGGTCTCCGCCAGGCCGATGACGCTGTAGGCCGGATGGATGAAGGCCGGCAGGAAACTCAGGCTGGCGCAGAGCAGGGCCAGCAGTGACGCGATGCGGGTATGCCCGGCGTCCGCCAGGCGCCCGGCGATGGGCGCGGCGATGGCACCGATGGCTCCGACCAGCGCGAAGATCGCGATCTGGCTTTGCGACAGGCCATGGTTGCGCGACAGTTCCAGCGGCACCGCGCTCCAGAACAGGCTGAACGTGGCGAACATGCAGCCTTGGTAAAACGCGCGTTGGCGCAGCACCGGTTGCTGGCGTAACAGTGTCCAAAGCGAACCCAGCAACTGGGCATAGGTCGCGCTGTGATCCGGCTGGCGCTTGGGAATTGTCACCGCCAGCACCATGCTGATGGCTGCCATCAACAGTGCCGCAATGACAAACATGGCGCGCCAGCCGAAATGATCGGCCACCACGCTCGACACTGGCCGCGCCAGCAGAATGCCCAGCAACAGCCCACCCATGATGGAGCCAACCACACGCCCACGGGTTTCTTCCGGAACCAGATTCGCGGCCAGGGGAATCAGGATCTGCACCGAGACGGAGCTGAAGCCGACCAGCAGCGAAATCAGCAAAAACAGGTTCGGCTGGTCGGTGAACGCCGCGCCCAACAGGCAGGCGATCGCCAGCAGCGTAGTGGTGATCATCAACCGGCGGTTTTCCAGCAGGTCGCCCAGGGGCACGAGGAAAAACAGGCCCAGGGCATAACCGATCTGGGTCAGCGAAACGATCAGGCTGGCCATGCTGTTGCTCAGGCCAAGGTCCGGAGCAATCAAGCCAATGATCGGCTGGGCATAGTAGAGGTTGGCGACGATGGCCCCACAACAGAAGGCGAACATCAGCACCATGCCTCGGGTCATCGTCGCGGCACCTGCTGGCACCGGGTTCGCTGGATTCATAACGGGTCTCGTGGGCGCAGGCCAAGGTGGCTGAGCGAAAGGGGCGCAAGGGGCGGGTGGAGGCTGGCAATCATTGCGTTGCGCAGTGAGTACCCGGGTATGGCCTTGCGTCAGAACATCGAGCACGGATGATACATTCACTTACATCCTTTTCGATAGCGTGCTTATGTTGTCTCTCCACGTCCCTGTGCGGATGGCATTGCCATGAATACAGCCCAGAAGACGTGGTGCGACCGACCATCCGAAGAAACGCCCGCATTCGCCTGAGGGCTAGACTCTACAGGGGGATCACTTCAACGCGTCCTTACTTAAGCGGGAGTATCACGATGAGAATCGTATCTTCGCTGGCGTTGGTGGTAGCGGTCGGGATCTCTGGGTGCTCGACGGTGCCTGACAGTCAGGTCACCACCGTTCCCATGAACGCTACACCCATCAATGCCGGGAATATCGCCCGGCCGATCATGATGCCTGATGGTCATGCCACCGCACTCTGGTTCGCCGTCAGTGGCGAGAGCATGGGCAGTGCGCTGCCAGGCCGCTTGCAGGCCTACATCTACCCGGGCAGTTGCGCGAACCTGGGTGCCAAACCGGCCTATGACCTGAACGACGGCCCGAATGCCAGGTTCTATTCCTCGGCATCCTTCCAGTACTTCTGGAAAAGCGCACCGGTCGCCGTCGAGACCCTTCGAGCGGGCGGCTATGCATTGGTGGTTCGCCAGGCTCCGGCCGACGGTCATCAGAGCCTTTTCTGCGGCAATCTGAGCTAAACGCGGTCCCCGTAGGAGCTGCCGCAGGCTGCGATCTTTTGATTTTGATGGTATTCATTTAGGTCAAAAGATCAAAAGATCAAAAGATCAAAAGATCAAAAGATCAAAAGATCAAAAGATCGCAGCCTGCGGCAGCTCCTACGGTAAGCACATCGCGGCAATGAAAAAAGGCGACCTGAAAAGGTCGCCTTTTTTCATTGCCGCGATGTGCTTACTGGCCGGTGTAGATCTGGTCGAACACGCCACCGTCATTGAAGTGGGTCTTCTGCACGGTGCGCCAGTCGCCGAAGGTTTTTTCCACCGAGAGGAAGTCCACTTTCGGGAAGCGATCGGTGTACTTGGCCAGCACGGCCGGATCACGCGGGCGCAGGTAGTTCGCCGCAGCGATTTCCTGGCCTTGCGGCGACCACAGGTACTTCAGGTATTCCTCGGCAGCGGCACGGGTGCCTTTCTTGTCTACGGTTTTGTCGACCACCGAGACCGGCGGCTCGGCTTCGGCGGAAACGCTCGGGTAAATGACTTCGAACTGATCGCGGCCAAACTCGCGGGCGATCATCTCGGCTTCGTTTTCAAAGGTCACCAGCACGTCGCCAATCTGGTTGGTCATGAAGGTGGTGGTCGCTGCACGGCCGCCGGTATCAAGCACTGGCGCCTGCTTGAACAGCTTGCCGACGAAGTCTTTCGCCTTGTTTTCGTCGCCGCCGTTTTTCAGCACGTAGCCCCAAGCCGAGAGGTAGGTGTAGCGCCCGTTACCGGAGGTTTTCGGGTTGGGCACGATCACCTGTACGCCGTCCTTGAGCAGATCCGGCCAGTCTTTCAGGGCTTTCGGGTTGCCTTTGCGGACGATGAACACGGTGGCCGAAGTGAAGGGGGCGCTGTTGTTCGGCAGGCGCGTGACCCAGTTGTCCGGGACCAGCTTGCCATTGTCCGCCAGGGCGTTGATGTCGGTGGCCATGTTCATGGTAATAACGTCAGCCGGCAGGCCGTCGATCACCGAGCGCGCCTGTTTGCTAGAACCGCCGAAAGACATCTGCAAGGTGATGTTTTCGTTGTGCTCGGCTTGCCAGTGTTTCTGAAACGCAGTGTTGTAGTCCTTGTAGAAGTCTCGCATCACGTCGTAGGAAACGTTGAGCAAAGTAGGGGCGGCCTGAGCGATGTTGCCAAGCGCCAGTCCAGCGGCGAGAAGTGAGGCGCCAAAGAGTTTTTTCACTGCGCATTCCTTGTTTTTTGTAGGAGCTGCCGCAGGCTGCGATCTTTGATCTTCAAATACAAAAGATCGCAGCCTTCGGCAGCTCCTACGGGATATTGATGATATGGGGGTGATACCGTTTTGCCAGCGACTATAGCCGGCCTTTCATAGTACTTTAAAGATTAAAAAGCTCTTTGCTTATTCCAGCTTCTTGAACAACGCATTGCCACACCGCGAGCAGAATGCCGCCCCGTGTTCGTGACTGTTTTTCCTGCACACCGGGCAGTCATGTTGCAACTGTTCGCCGCGCATGGCATTGGCCAGTTCGGCGGTGAAAATCCCCGTGGGCACGGCGATGATCGAGTAACCGGTGATCATCACCAGCGATGAAATCACCTGGCCCAGCGGCGTCTTCGGCACGATGTCGCCAAATCCCACGGTGGTCAGCGTGACGATTGCCCAGTAGATGCCTTTGGGTATGCTGGTGAAACCATGCTCCGGACCTTCGATGACATACATCAAGGTGCCGAATACGGTCACCAGGGTGCAGACGCTGACCAGGAACACCACGATCTTCTGCTTGCTGCCCCGCAGCGCCGACATCAGGTAGTTGGCTTGCTTGAGGTAAGGGCTGAGCTTGAGTACGCGGAATATCCGCAGCATCCGGATGATCCGGATGATCAGCAGGTACTGCGCATCGCTGTAGTACAGCGCGAGAATGCCGGGCACGATCGCCAGCAGATCGACCAGGCCATAGAAGCTGAAGGCGTAGCGCAAGGGTTTGGGCGAGCAGTACAGGCGCAGGATGTACTCGCCGAGGAAGATCACCGTGAAGCCCCACTCGATGTAGGCCAGCACATCGGCGTAATTGCGGTGAACACTGTCGATGCTGTCGAGCATCACGATCACCAGGCTGGCGAGGATGATCAACAGCAAAATGCCGTCGAAGCGCCTTCCGGCCTTGGTGTCGCTCTGGAAAATCATGACGTAAAGCCGTTCACGCCAGTCTTTGTTGCTGATGTCCATGGATAACGCCTGACTCGAAGATCAGCGCAGCCTAGGTTGATTCTCCTCCAGAGTGCAAGGCGTACGCGCGGCCGTGACTTTGCCGAGCACCTGGAGCGCCGTGCGGATCAGCCAGCAGGCCAGGATGAAGGGCGCCGTCAGCGTCGGCATACCGATGGCGGCAAACAGCGGCGTCAGCGCCAGGGCCAGGCCGATCCCCACCAGCGGCAGCCACGGTTGGCGACCTTGAGCGCTGAAGGCGAGGGCGGCGAGCACGGTGTTGTAGCCACCGAGACCGAGCAGGGCAGTGTAGAAGTCTTGATGCAGCAGGCTCCAGCCCATGCCCGCGACAGACGCCAGCAAGGCCCAGCAGAAAGCGCGGCGATCAGCGATCAGCAAGCCGACGGCAATCATCGCACCGGCCAGCGGGTGGCCGAGGAACATCACCTGGCCGATGCCTTTGAAGGGCGCGGCGAGCATGTTCAGTGTGCTGACTTCAATCAGGTGGGCCTGGGTCGAAGGCGTGGCGAAGCTTAGCAGCACCCAGCCCAGCAGGACGAAGGGCGCCGTGCAGGCTGGCAGGTATTGGCTGAGGCGCACGCGCTTGAGCCACTGTTGAGTGAACATCGCGCTCAGGCCGCCGACGGCCAGAATCAGGGGTGGCATCATCGCCGACCAGGGGAAATACAGGCTCAGCAGCAGGCCGAGCAGCACGCCGTTGTAGCTGAACAATCCCGCTTGGCGATCGGCCTTGGCGTAGTTGCGCCGCTGCGCCGTCAGCAATCCGGCGACACCACCGAGCAGAGCACCGCCGAGCAGGGCCGGGGCGGTGAACAGGATGGCCAGAAGAATCAGCAGGCCGCACAGCGGGTTGCGCTGGAGGAATATTTGACTGAAGCCGTTGAGCAAAGCCTCGGCCCAGTCGGGGCAGTGGGTGTTGAAGTGGTTGGCAGGCATGATGAAGTCTAGGGCAGTGGAAAATGAAAGGTGTTGCACAAACTCTGTGGCGAGGGAGCTTGCTCGCGCTGGGTTGCGAAGCGACCCCAATCCCGGACATTGCGGTTTCTCTGTGGAACCCGTCATACCGAAAGGCGACTGCTACGCAGCCGAGCGGGAGCAAGCTCCCTCGCCACAAAAAAGCGTTCGTTAGATCAACGTCTCGATACGCAGAGAGTTAGTCGACCCCGGCTGCCCAAAGGGCACACCCGCGGTGATCAATAAGGTATCGCCACGCTGTGCCATGCCCTGGGCCTGGGCGATTTCCAGTGCAGTCGAACACACTTCATCAACCTGGCGCAGGCGATCGTTGACCACCGAGTGCACCCCCCAGGCCACGCTCAGGCGACGAGCGGTCGAAAGGTTCGGTGTCAGGTTGAGGATCGGCACGGTCGGCCGCTCCCGCGCGGCACGCAGACTTGAGGCGCCGGACTCGCTGTAGTTCACCAGCACTGCCACCGGCAGCACGTTACTGATGCGGCGAATCGCACAGCTGATCGCATCGGACACGGTCGCCTCGGCTTTCGGCCGGCTGACATCCAGCTGGGTCTGGTAGTCCGGGCCGTTTTCCACCTGGCGGATGATCTTGCTCATCATCTGCACGGCTTCTTGAGGGTATTCGCCAGACGCGGTTTCCGCCGACAGCATCACCGCGTCCGCACCTTCGGCCACGGCGTTGGCCACATCGGTTACCTCGGCGCGGGTGGGAGCCGGTGAGAAGCGCATGGACTCCAGCATCTGCGTGGCCACCACCACCGGCTTGCCGAGCTGGCGGCAGGTACCGATGATGTTCTTCTGGATCTGCGGCACGCTCTCGGCCGGCACTTCTACACCCAGATCGCCCCGGGCGACCATGATGGCATCGCTCAGCTCGGCAATTTCCCGCAGATGGGTCACCGCCGAAGGCTTCTCGATTTTCGCCATCAGGAAGGCCTTGTCACCGATCAGCGCGCGGGCCTCGCGGATGTCGTCCGGACGTTGCACGAAAGACAGGGCAACCCAGTCCACACCCAGTTCCAGGCCGAAGCTCAGGTCGCGACGATCCTTGGCGGTCAGCGGGCTCAGGTCGAGCACCGCTTCCGGTACGTTCACGCCCTTGCGGTCCGACAGCTCACCGCCGTTGAGCACGGTGGTGTCGATCGCATCGGCGTACTTGGTCACCACCCGCAGGCGCAGTTTGCCGTCGTCGAGCAACAGGTCCATGCCCGGCTCCAGGGCCGCGATAATTTCCGGGTGCGGCAGGTTGACCCGGCGCTCGTCGCCCGGCGTGGCGTCGAGGTCCAGGCGCAGGGCCTGGCCGCGCACCAGGTGCACCTTGCCTTCGGCGAACTTGCCGACCCGCAGTTTCGGGCCTTGCAGATCCATCAGGATGCCCAGCGGGTAATTGAGCTGGCGCTCGACTTCACGGATCCACTGATAGCGCTGGGCGTGATCGGCGTGATCGCCATGGCTGAAGTTCAGGCGGAAAATATTGACTCCGGCCTCGACCAGCTCGCGGATGTCATCGATGCCATCCGTGGCAGGGCCAAGGGTGGCGAGGATTTTGACCTTTTTATCAGGCGTCATGATGGGGTGCTCTCGAGGATCAGAATGGCGCGGAAGTCGTTGACGTTGGTGCGGGTCGGTTCGGTGACGATCAGTGCGTCCAGCGCCTCGAAATAGCCGTAGCCATTGTTGTTGTCGAGCTCGTCGCTGGCGCTCAGGCCGAGGGCGGCGGCGCGGGCATAGCTGTCCGGGGTCATGATGGCGCCGGCGTTGTCTTCGGAGCCGTCGATGCCATCGGTGTCACCGGCCAGGGCGTAGATGCCGGGCAAGCCTTTGAGGCTCTCGGTCAGGCTCAGCAGGAACTCGGCGTTGCGCCCGCCACGGCCATTGCCGCGCACGGTGACGGTGGTTTCACCGCCCGAGAGAATCACGCAAGGGGCCGCCAGCGGCTGGCCGTGCTGGACGATCTGCCAGGCGATGCCGGCGTGGACCTTGGCCACTTCCCGGGATTCGCCTTCCAGGTCGCCGAGGATCAGCGGGCTGAAACCGGCCTGGCGGCATTTCACCGCGGCGGCCTCGAGGGACTGCTGAGGGCGAGCGATCAACTGGAAGTGACTGCGGGCCAGGCTCGGGTCACCGGGTTTGACCGTCTCTGATTCGGGGCTTTGCAGCCAGGTGCGCACCGAAGCCGGAACCTCGATGTTGTAGCGTTTGAGAATCGCCAGCGCTTCGGCCGAGGTGCTCGGATCGGCGACGGTGGGGCCGGAGGCGATGACCGTGGCGAGGTCGCCTGGTACATCGGAAATCGCATAGGTGTACACAGTGGCAGGCCAGCAGGCCTTGCCCAGTCGGCCGCCCTTGATCGCCGAGAGGTGCTTGCGCACGCAATTCATCTCACCGATGGTCGCGCCGGATTTGAGCAGGGCTTTGTTGATCGACTGCTTGTCGGCCAGGGTGATGCCTTCGGCTGGCAGGGCGAGCAGGGCAGAGCCACCGCCGGAGAGCAGGAAGATCACCCGGTCGCTTTCGCTCAGGTCACTGACCAGTTCCAGCACGCGCTTGGCCACGGCCAGGCCGGCGGCATCCGGTACCGGGTGCGCGGCTTCGACCACTTCGATTTTTTCGCAAGGGGCGCCGTGCCCGTAGCGGGTCACGACCAGCCCGCTGACTTCACCCTGCCAGCAGCGCTCGACCACCTGGGCCATGGCTGCGGCGGCCTTGCCGGCACCGATGACGATCACGCGACCGCTGCGGTCTTTGGGCAGATGGGCTTCGAGCACTTGTTGCGGATGCGCCGCGTCGATGGCTGTGGCAAACAGCTCGCGCAGCAATTGTTGCGGATCGACCGACATGGCGGGCTCCCGGAATTCTTGTTATTTGAAGGAAAGCAGCCTGGGCAACCTCATGTGGGTACACCCCCTGAACTGGGTGTACCTCATCCTGTAGGAGCTGCCGCAGGCTGCGATCTTTTAGCGGGTGTAGCAGTGGAGAGTCGGGCTTGAAGATCAGAAGATCGCAGCCTTCGGCAGCTCCTACTCGCGGATCGAGAAGTTGGCCATGTGTTCCAGGCCCTTGATCAGCGCCGAGTGGTCCCAGTTGCTGCCACCGATGGCCGCGCAGGTGCTGAACACCTGCTGGGTGTTGGCGGTGTTCGCAGGGTGATGGTTAATTTCTTTGGGCCTTTCAGGGCCAGGGTCAGGGCCTTTTTGTTCAGGCTTGTTTGGAAACCCGGGGCGGAGGTGGCCCTGGATAATAGCTCCCCGTGCACTTCCA
>Ga0160472_100925_pt1 | contig 11280 bp, 10 predicted proteins | sample HID1973M_E11MG_FD_108267 | JGI IMG/M metagenome (GOLD analysis project Ga0160472, IMG submission 108267) | Enriched mosquito-associated microbial communities from UW Madison campus, WI, USA - HID1973M_E11 MG | ecosystem: Host-associated > Arthropoda: Insects > Digestive system > Unclassified ...
GTTGGGATGATGAAGTGAAACAGAAGAAAAAGCAAGCTCAAACTACCTTGCAGCTAAACTTGACGGCAAATGAGCAAAAAGTTGTAGATGCTTTGCAAAGTGGTAACCTTTCTATTGATGACCTTTGTATCGCTTTAAATATTCAACAAAGTAAATTAGCCATCGTTATTCTAACTTTAGAAATGCAGGGGATAATTATATCTTTACCAGGAAAGGTTTATAAACTAGCTTAAGATAGCTGCAATTCGCAGATTTTAAAACATACTGAAGAATCATTTCAGTATTCTATCCATAAATTCTATAAGCTAATATTGAGTTACCCCATTTAAAACTACAAAGCAATATTGCGTTTGCAGAATAATCAATCTATAATGCCTATCATAATAATAGATTAAGGAATAAAATTCTATTAAATATTATTTTTCAAAATTATGTTTTAAATAAAATATAGTTTGTAAAATACTTAATGCCTTTGCTTAATTTTGTTGCATGTGGTATAATAATATTTTAGAAACCATTGGTAATACGCCATTGGTAAAATTAAATACAATTACAAAGGGTGTTCCCGGAACAATTCTGGCAAAAATTGAAACAACCAATCCTGGCAATTCGATTAAAGACCGTATGGCGGTTAAGATGATTGAAGATGCAGAAAAAAGCGGTAAATTAAAACCCGGCGGGACAATTATCGAAGGAACATCCGGAAATACCGGAATGGGTTTGGCGATGGCTGCCATCATAAAAGGTTACAAGTGTATTTTCACCACTACTGATAAACAATCGAAAGAGAAGGTTGATGCTTTACGTGCTTTTGGTGCAGAAGTTATTGTTTGTCCTACAAATGTTGAACCCGAAGATCCACGTTCTTACTATTCGGTTTCGTCGCGTTTGGAGCGTGAAGTTCCAAATTCTTGGAAGCCTAACCAATATGATAACTTAGCTAACTCGCAGGCGCACTACGAGCAAACGGGACCAGAAATCTGGGCGCAAACCGAGGGTAAAATTACACACCTGGTTGTTGGAGTGGGTACCGGTGGCACAATCTCCGGAACAGGTAAATATTTGAAAGAAAAAAATCCGGACATACAAGTATGGGGGATTGATACTTATGGATCAGTTTTCAAAAAATACAAGGAAACCGGCATTTTCGATAAAGATGAAATATACCCTTACATCACCGAAGGAATTGGTGAAGACTTTTTACCGGCTAATGTAAACTTTGATGTGATAGATTTATTTGAGAAGGTAACCGATAAAGACGCTGCTTTGATGACTCGCGACATTGCCCGTAAAGAGGGAATTTTCGTGGGAAATTCGGCAGGTGCCGCGATTGGAGGTTTAATTCAATTAAAAGATAAATTAAAACCCGAAGATGTTGTTGTGGTAATCTTCCACGACCATGGAAGCCGTTATATGGGTAAAATGTATAATGAAGATTGGTTGAGAGAACGCGGCTTTTTGCAAGATGAAAAACTGACTGCGAAATCTATTTTATCAAAAAAGGAATCTACGGAAATTGTAACGCTTGATGCGACTAAATCTGTGTTGGAAGCCATTAACACCATAAAATCGATGAACATTTCTCAAATTCCTGTAACGCAGCAGGGCATGATTGTGGGTAAAATTGCAGAGAGCGACATCCTCACTGCCTTGCTTGAAAATCCTGGTTTAAAATCAGCCCCGATTTCAGAAATCATGACGGCTACCTTTCCATTCGTTGATTTAAATACTTCGATTGATAAAATTTCATCACTAATTAATAAAGAGAATTCTGCAGTTTTGGTTGAAGATGAATCAGGAAAGATTGAAATTATTACACAATACGATATTATAAATGCGATATCGGGTTAGGGATTTCTAATAAGGTCGTCATTGCGAGGCAGGAAGCAATCTTAATGCTTTGGGTTTTCAAATATCGACAGTTATAAGAGATTGCTTCATGCCTCGCAAGGACGATAAGCCATAAAAAAACGCTCGAGTAAGAAGTTACTCGAGCGTTTTTTTTCTTTATGCTACTTTGGTCTTTCAGCTTTGGTATTTAAATCCGAACCTTTACCTTCCGCTTTCAACCTTTAATGGCTTGGCGCATCAGCATTTACTCGCTTAATTTGTGCGCCTAACGCACGTAACCGTGTGTCGATATCCTGGTAACCTCGTTCAATCTGTTCTATGTTGTAAATTGTTGATTTACCCACAGCGGATAATGCAGCAATTAACAATGAAACCCCAGCTCTGATGTCAGGAGAAGTCATGCTAATACCACGAAGTTTATATTTTTTATCGATACCATTAACTGTGGCACGGTGAGGATCGCAAAGAATAATTTGAGCGCCCATATCAATCAATTTATCCACAAAGAACAAACGACTCTCGAACATTTTCTGGTGGATTAACACGTTTCCTTTTGCCTGTGTCGCCACAACCAAAACAATACTCAGTAAATCAGGCGTGAAACCCGGCCATGGAGAATCGGCAATCGTTAAAATTGATCCATCAATAAAAGTATCAATTTCATAATGCTTTTGCGACGGTACGTAAATGTCATCTCCTCTGCGCTCTAACTTGATACCCAATTTTTTGAAAACTTCAGGTATAACGCCAAGCTCATCATAGCAAACATTTTTAATTGTGATTTCTGATTCTGTCATTGCTGCCATGCCAATAAAAGAACCAATCTCAATCATATCAGGCAACATTCTGTGTTCGGTACCGCCCAAAACCTTAACGCCCTCAATGGTTAACAAATTCGAGCCGATACCCGAAATTTTAGCCCCCATGCGGTTCAGCATTTTGCAAAGTTGCTGTAAATATGGTTCGCAGGCAGCGTTGTAAATGGTTGTAGTACCTTTGGCCAAAACTGCAGCCATCACAATGTTTGCCGTTCCCGTTACCGATGCCTCATCTAAAAGAATATAAGCACCTTGTAAATTCGTTGCATCAACATTAAAGAAAGCTTTTTTGCTGTCGTAAACAAATTTTGCGCCTAACTTTTCGAAACCGATAAAATGCGTATCCAATCTTCGGCGACCAATTTTATCGCCGCCTGGTTTAGGTATTGCTGCTTTACCGAAACGGGCTAACAACGGACCAACAATCATAATCGAACCGCGTAAACCACCACCTTTAGCCTTAAATGTATCAGATTCGAAGAAATTTAAATCGATATTTTTTGCCTCGAAAGTATAAGTGTCTTTGTTAATGCGTTCAACAATAACACCCAAATCACCAAGCAGTTCAATCAGTTTATTTACATCCTTAATGTCAGGGATGTTGCTGATGGTAATTTTCTTTTCTGTAAGCAATACAGCCGATAAAATCTGTAATGCCTCGTTTTTAGCACCTTGAGGGGTAATTTCGCCTTTTAATTTAATTCCGCCTGTTATTTCAAATGCGTTCATATATCTTTTTAAGTTAAGTGTCAGTCTGAGTTTATCGAAGAAAGTGTTTCGATAGGATCAACATGACAATTAAAAGTTATTAGTATTTAGGTTTATTATTGTTATTCCGTCCGCGATTGTTGTTGTTATTCTGACGGTTCTTGCCGTTGTTATTATTGTTCGTTCTGCCACGGTTATTATTGTTATTTTGACGAGGATTTTGGGCCCTAAATTCAACTTTAGCTAAATTCACCCCCTCATCAAGAGATAACAATCCGCCAGAAAGATATTTCAAATCTTTGATTATGGTATCATCACTCACATTATCCTTATTCCAGGTAACATACGCCATTTTCATAAAGTTTGCTATACCCTGAACCATTGCTTTTTTATTTTCAGGATTTTCTTCACGCATGGCCTTTTCAATCAAATTTTCAACAGTTTTACCATAATGTTTGTAGGTAATTCTTTGTTGCGGATAGGGAAGAGGCTCCGGCTTTTTAAAAGCGTTTTCGGGTAATGGCTTTGGATACGGACTTTCCACATCGATTTGGTAGCCAGAAATAATGTGTAAATGATCCCAAAGTTTATGTTTAAAATCGGCAACATCACGTAAATGTGGTTGCAAAAATCCCATCAGGTCTATAACAGCCTGGGCATATTTATTACGTTCTTCAATGGTTGGCAATTCGCAAATATACTTCACCATATTCTGAACGTTGCGGCCATATTCCGATAAAATCAAATGGCTACGCGTAGTATTATAATCAAAATTCATGTACAGATAATTTAATGGATAAATCTTCCGGCGATACGAATTATGAAATAACCAAAAGAGACGAGGTTATGAATTCACCGAAATGTCTACTGCCGGACTTTCGTTATTTATATTTCAAAGATAATTAAAATTACGATTTAAGGGTTACGATTTTAGATTTTATTTTGGAAATGTACGTTCAGTAATTCTTTTGATTTTTCAGTCCTGCTTTACATTACAAGCCAAACAGAAAAAGTTTGGGCTTTCCATTGCAATCAGGTTTATTTAACAAAAAATAAAGCTTTTCGGTAAGTTTTGGTCATCATAACATTACTTTTTACCATTAAGAGCAGTCTGCAGAAGTGAAATTTAAAGGTTTTAAATATAAGGGTGTTCACGCAAACCCATCGCACAAGGTGATTGCCATGGCTGAAGAAGCCTCGCAATGACGACCTTCGATTTCCGTATCTTCCGTGGCAAAACTAAATCTCATCACTATTTTTCGGATAATCGAAAAATACCAAATCACCTGTTCCGCTGCTTATCATTTTCCAAGAATCGAAAGGAAACTTCATTAAAACCATCCCTGCAGTAGGAATATTGTAAATATCTGCATCGCTTAATTCGTTGGCTAAATCTGTAAAACCAGGGTTGTGCCCAAACATAATTACAGTATCAGCAGCATCGTTAAAATCATTTACAACTTTCAAAAGCGTGTTTGTATTCGCGTCATAAATCGATTCCTCGTAATGTATCTCATCAACGTGAAAAGCTTCTGCGAAAAACTTTGCAGTTGATTTTGCCCGCTTTGCAGGGCTGCTAACCATCAAATCGAATTTGAAACCTCGGTTGACCAAACGTTTGGCCATTTCTGGTGCATTTTCTTTACCTCGTTTGTTTAAAGGCCGGTCGAAATCTTTTAAATCCAAGTTTCCCCAGTCCGATTTTCCATGACGAACCAGTAGTAATTGTTTAGGCATTTAGTTTCTCTTTAATTTTATTTACAATCGTTTCAGGATTAATCAAATCCATACAACTTTCAACACCACAAAAGCATGGTTTGTTTCCATAAATAGAATTTGGCCTGGCCGGGTGGTTGACTTGTATGCAGTCACTTTCCATTTGTCCATAGCCTAAGAAACCTGCATAAGGATGTGTTGGCCCCCAAACAGAAACCACAGGAACGCCAACCAATGAGGCCATATGCATACCCGAAGAATCCATGCTTAACATCAAATCCAGGTTTGAAATAATGTCAAGTTCTTCGGTGAGATTAAAATTTCCAACCGTATTATAAGTATTTGAATAAGCATTGGCCCATTTTTCTGCAGTTTCTTGTTCAGTTTTTCCGCCGCCGAAAATAAAAAGCTCATAACCAGATTGACTTAATGAAGCAATTACTTTCTCCATTTTTTCTAATGGATAAACCTTGTAAATATGTTGTGCAAAAGGGGAGATACCTATTTTTTTTGCGGTCTTGTTTCGAAATAATTTTTCAGCCTTTGCGGGCATTTCTTTTTGAATTTTCTCTAGCTGATGACTTAACTCAACATTAAAACCCAGTTCCCGAAAAACATCGGCATAGCGATCTACGGTTTGCCGTAAGGGTTTAAAAATTTTATTTGCCGAACGGGTTAACGCTTTCTTCTCAGCTCTGCCTTTATCAATCCGTTTAATTTTTGTTCCTGTTAAACGAAAGAAAGTAGAAACGGCTCTGCTGCGTAAATTATCATGCAAATCTGCAATTCCGGTAGGTTTATATTGTCGAAGTTGCTGATAAAGCCTGAATAATCCATCAATGCCTTTATGATTGGTTTTAGGTTGAATGGCATGAAAAGTCAGGTTTTCAATTCCGTCGAAAAATGGTTTAAATGCCTCGCGACTAACCATTATTATTTCTACCGAAGGATTTTGAGCAGAAAATTCTTTTAACACAGAAGCAACCATTGCCACATCGCCCATAGCCGAAAAACGTAAAACGATAATTTTTGGGGTTGTTGACATGTTTTTTTTGAATCACTCGTCATTATGAGGTACGAAGCAATCTATTTTTGTTAGAGAGATTGCTTCGTGCCTCGCAATGAAGACTTGTGGAATCTAAGCTTTATTATACAACACAGGGTTTAAACTCGGGTCGTTATACATTTTCATTTGCTTGTATACTTTCATGTATTTTTTGCCTGCCTCAATATCAGCCAATAATTCGTTAATACTGGTTGACAAGTCTTCTCTTTGCGATAACAAAACATTGAGTTTAGTTTGGCATTGCAGGCGATGTTCTACTGATGCGCTTTCTCGTTCAGCCTCTTCCTGCATGTGGTATATTTTTAAAGCTAAAATAGAAAGCCTGTCTATTGCCCACGCCGGGCTTTCCGTATTAATTTTTGCATTTGGTAAAGCAGAAATTCCCTGATAAAGATTTAAAAAATACCCGTCTATAAATTCAACCATATCCGTGCGAACCTGGTTTTGAGTGTCAATGCGTCTCTTCCAGCTTAAACCCTCAACCGGGTCTATTTGTGGGTTTCGAACCACATCTTCCATGTGCCATTGCGCTGTATCAATCCAGTTTTTAATGTAAAAAAGATGCTCTAAGCTTTCAGCATCGTATGGATTTTCAATGGGATGGTCGATATCATCAAACTTGTGGTAATCTGTAATTACCTGATTAAATATGCGGTTGGCAATTTCACTTATCATAAGGGCAAAGATATTAAAAGATTACAGAGATTTTTTCTTCGGGTTGATAACATAGATTAGCTTCGTGTTGATTACACAAGTTAAAGGATTACACAGATTAAGAGATTGTTATTGAAATACTTAAAACCTGAAAAGGAATGAACTTTGCCTAAACCTAAACCTTTTTACTATTGAAATATGCTGTTATTTCTTCCAAAGAAAAAGCATTTAAACATTTATCGGCACTTAAGCCACCTTTGCGGGCAATTAAAACACCATAACGCATATCGTGAAAACCCTCCGTTCTGTGAGCATCGGGATTTACTGAAAGCAAAGCCCCTTTTTCTAAAGCATAGCGATGCCAGCGCCAATCCAAATCCAATCGTAAAGGATTTGCATTGATTTCGATAACCACATTATTTGCCGCACAAGCATCGATAATTTTTTCGTAGTCAATCGGGTAACCTGCACGACTTAACAATAAACGCCCTGTTGGGTGTCCTAAAATTGTAGTGTAAGGATTTTCAATAGCTTTTAATAAACGAGCAGTTGCTTTGGTTTCATCCATTCGCAGATTGCTATGCACAGATGCCACCACAAAATCGAAAGTTTTAAGTATTTCATCTGCATAATCTAATGAACCATCACTTAAAATATCACTTTCAATCCCTTTAAAAATTTTGAATGGAGCTAGTTTTTTATTTAGTTCGTCAATTTCCAAATGCTGCCCGAAAACTCGTTGTTCATTAAGTCCTTTAGCATAAACGGCTGTTTTTGAGTGGTCGCAGATGCCTAGATATTGTAGATTTAAGGTGTCTTTGCAATACACGGCCATTTGTTCGAGTGTGTGAACACCATCGCTCCAGGTAGAGTGGTTGTGAAGGCTGCCTTTTAAATCTTCATATGTAATTAGCTTCGGAAGTTTATTTTCTTTGGCTAACTCAATTTCATCAAAATCTTCGCGGAGTTCTGGTTCAATGAAAGCCAATCCGGCTTTGTTGTAAATTTCCTCTTCATTGGCGAAAGGTCCGTTCCCTGCTAACTTTAGAACTTTTTCAACATGGTCATTATTTCCGGTCAGCTTAAACCATGTTAAATAAAAAGCGGATTTATCAACTACAAAAATTTTAATTTTTAAACCTGCAGCTGTTGTGGTAATAAATGCTTCTTCGCCTGCTATCAGTGAAAGTGGTTCAAACAACTCTAAATTAGTTTTTACCTTCTCAATATGTTCAGCACCGATTACGAATTCAAGTTCATCTATAATTTCGCAGGTACGGCGATATTGCCCAGCAAAACCTATTAAAGAATTTTTATCAACTGTAATTAACCATTCAGCAATTTGATCCTTCAATTCATTTGCGAAGCCCTCAATTTGGGCATAAAGAAATCTTCCGTTTGCCGCCAGCTTAAACTCAATGGCATTTTTAATTTCCTCCTGTGTCTTTAAGCCAAAACCTTTTGCTTCAATCAAACGGTTTTCGTTACAAGCATAGTAAAGTTCGCCAATACTTTCTATTCCAAGCGTTCGCCAAATGATTAATATTTTCTTAGGGCCAATTCCTTTTATACCCAGCATTTCGACAACGCCCTCGGGCGTTTGCTGAATAATATCGTTTAATTCTTTAAGTTCTCCGGTTTGTAGTAACTCAATAATTTTAGCCGCCAAACTTTTCCCTATCCCGTCAATTTTATCGATTTCATCAACGGGTTTGTCTTTTAAGGCAAAAGGTAATTTATCAACTTTGAAATAGGCATTGGCAATCGATTTAATTTTGAAAGGATTTTCCTCATGCAATTCCATCAATTGCGATAAAAGACGTAAAGTGCGGGCGATGGTTTTATTTTCCATAAGTTGTAAAATTAAAAAATAATGGCTTAAAACTTCTGAGGATGATATTTTTTCAAACAGAAATAATTAAAGCGTTGTTTTAGAGGCATGAAATCCATAAAAATCATTCTATTTGGCCTAAGCCTCGGCTTCACCGCGTGCCATTCTTCTACAAATTCACAGTATAAAACAGATTCAGTTGCCAGCATTGAATCCGGACCAGGTAAAATTATCGATGAACGTTTTTTGGTGGTTCCCGGCCGTTCAGTAGGAGAGATTTCTTTGGGCGAAGATATGGTTAAAGTTGGGGTTAAACTGGGGCGGCCTGATGCAGGAGATGCCGCAATGGGCAAAGCCTGGGGTATTTGGTATAGTCAAGATTCAACATCCGGGCGAAGGAATGAACTGGCAATATACTCATCGTACAAAGATACTTCCATGCGCATAAAAGATGTAAAACAGATTCGAGTAACTTCACCTAAGTTTAAAACTCAGGATGGATATACTACAGGCCAGACAGAAGCTGATACAAAATTAAAATTTCCTGCCCTTGAGAAAATTTCTGCCTACTTGAATGCGCAAAAAGATACAGTAACGGTGTACGATGCTAAACAAGACGGAATTGGATTTGAATTCTTGAAAGGTAGAAGCATTTCGTTAACTGTTCATCCAGTGAAACAATCGCTTAACGATACTTATTTAACCTTGCATCCCGAATGGAAACTAATCGACTGATTTGAAAGTAACAGGGAAGATGATGACGATTAAAACTACCAACAATCTTCCCTTTTACCATAAGCCATTACTTTATAACTGCTTCAAAAGGCATTCTGGCCTGAATACCAGAACTTGCCATTACTTTTTTCATTTGTTGATAAAGCATGTAATTATCGCCCAATTCTTGTTTGGTATAGTAGGTTTTAATTTTATCGGTACTTTCTTCTAATAATGATTTTAGCGGATCGATAACATCAGGATATTCTACCACTTTATATTCTTTTAGTTTTGCTTTTTTGGCAGCTGACTTTATTGCATCGTTAAAACTTCCGATTCTATCGGCTAAACCAATTTGAACGGCATCAGTTCCAATCCAAACATGGCCGCCACCAATGCTGTCGATATAGGCTTTGCTTTTCTTTCTTCCATCCGCAACGCGACTAACGAAACCACTGTAAATTCTGTTTAATTCATTTTGAATGATAAATCTTTCGCCTTCAGTCATTGGGCGATTAGTAGCCATAATATCAGCATATTTACCTGTTTTGACACCATCGAATGTAATGCCCAATTTGTTTGTCATAAGGTTTTGGAAATTCGGAATGATACCAAACACACCAATTGAACCTGTAATGGTATTTGGCTGTACGAAGATACTATCTGCAGCGCAGCCGATGTAATATCCGCCTGAGGCGGCAACATCACCGAAAGATGCGATAACTGGTTTTTCTTTTTTTGTCAGAACGATTTCTCTCCAAATTACATCAGAGGCCAGCGCACTTCCACCTGGGGAGTTTACACGTAAAACGATGGCTTTGATGTCATCATCCAAACGGGCTTTACGGATTGCCCGTGATATACGCTCAGAGCCAATCTGGTTATCAGATCCTTCTCCGCCAGTAATTTCGCCGTTTGCATAAATTATGGCTACTTTATCTTTTCCTGTACCGGTTGAACTGTTGTTCTTGGCGTAATCATTGATAGATACGGAGCTGATATTTTGCTTTTTTGTTTTGCCGGATAAAGCTTTCAATTCTTCCAGAACCTCGTCTTTATACTTTAAGCCATCAATCATTTTGAAGTTCAATGCATCTTTAGGTGCCCTGATTTTATAATTATCAGCAATGCTGTAAAGGCTGTCTTTTTGAATGTCTCTGGTTTGGGCGATATCGGTTAAAAAAGTATTGTATAAACCGCCTACATAAGCAGTTACCTGTTTGCGATTGTAGTCGCTCATTTTATCTAAAATGTATGGTTCAACAGCACTTTTGTAATTACCAACTCGGATTACCTGCATCTCAACACCAACTTTTTCCAGTGTTCCTTTAAAGAAAGTTAATTCGGAACTAAAGCCTTTAAATTCTAAAGCACCTTCTGGATTCAAATAGACTTTATCAGCCGCTGAAGCCAGATAATATGCACCCTGGGTGTAAACTTCGCTATAAGCCAGTATTTTTTTATGAGATTTTTTGAAGTCGATAAGCGCATTCCTAACTTCACGCATGGTTGCAAAACCAGCATTCGGACTGCTTACATTCATATAGATGCATTTTATATTATCATCAGTTTTAGCCCTTTGAATAGATTTTAAAAGGTCATTTAAACCAATACCATCTTTTTCCTCGCCACCCACAATCGGTAAATTTCCGAAGGGATTTTTTGGAGTACGTTCCGTAACCGCCTGGTCTAAATTCAAAAACAAAACCGAATTGGTGCCAACAGTTACCATTTTATCATCATCAATTGATGAAATTGCAGCGGCGATGATTACAAAACAGATGAAAAATATAACAATAATGGAAAGGAAGAATCCTAACATTGAAGCAAATAGATACTTAAAAAATTCTCTCATTTAAATGTTTTAATTTTGTGCGGTAAAGATATAAAAATACGAGGTGTTAATATGGCATTAGAGCATA
>Ga0160472_100927_pt1 | contig 11252 bp, 11 predicted proteins | sample HID1973M_E11MG_FD_108267 | JGI IMG/M metagenome (GOLD analysis project Ga0160472, IMG submission 108267) | Enriched mosquito-associated microbial communities from UW Madison campus, WI, USA - HID1973M_E11 MG | ecosystem: Host-associated > Arthropoda: Insects > Digestive system > Unclassified ...
CCAGCGCTGGACCGACGCGATGGACGAGCTGCTCGAGATCCTGATGCGCGACAAGGGCTGGAACGAGGAAGCCGCGCGCAAGACCTACGTGGCCGTGCTCGACCTGATCGAGCCGCCCAGGCCCAAGGTGGCCGACGGCCAGATTCCGCCGGACGACCCGACGGTGGCGACCTACCGCCGGCGCCTGAGCAGTGTGGTTCTGAGCTGACGGCGCTGCGCGCTGTGCCGGCGCCAGCGGCTACGATGGCGGGCATTGCCACCTCCCCGATGGACAAGGACCTGCCATGCGTTTTCCCGCTCTCCGCCTCAGCCGCCCTGCAACCCTGCTGATCGGGTGCGTCATCGCCCTGGCCGGCTGCAGCAGCGTGAGCCTGGACGAGCCGATCGAGGCGCGCACGTGGCGCCTGGTCAACGTCTATGGCACCGCGGTGGCCCCCAGCGGCGACGCCGGTGCCGATGCGCAAGTGGTCTTCAACAACGGTCAGGTCAGCGGCTCGGGCGGCTGCAACCGCATCACCGGCAGCTACCAGCGCACCGGCTCGAGCATGAAGATCGGCCCGCTCGCCTCGACCCGCCGCGCCTGCGTCGATGCCACCCGAACGCAAGTGGAGACCAGCTTCCTGGCGGCGCTGCAGGGCAGCACGCACTACAGCATCGTCGGCAGCGAGCTCATGCTGATCGACGGCGGCGGCCAGACGCTGGCCAAGCTGAGCAGCGCCGCGCCCTGAACTACCAACGCGCCGGCAGTTCGCGGCGCAGCACGATTTCGCGCCGCCCGGCGCTGACGTAGCCGCCGGCGTCGAGGTCCTTCAGCAGCCGGCTGACCATCTCGCGCGAGCAGCCGATTTCGCTGGCAATCGCCTGGTGCGTCAGCCGCTCGGCCAGCACGCGGGTGCCGTCGGGCTGCGGCTGGGCGCGTTCTTCCCGCAGGCGGCGCAACCGGCTGTACACGTCGAGCAGCGCGATGCTGCGCGCACTCTCGGTGGCGAGGCGGGCGCGGCGGATCAGGCGGTGGATCAGGCCGAGCGCGAATTCGTTGTCGGCGGCCACATGGCGCAGCACGGTCTCGCGCGTCACCACGGCGCAGCTGCTGGCCTCGACCGCTTGCACGCTGGCCGAGCGCCTGCCGCCGTCGAGCGACATCTCGCCGACGTACTCGCCGGGCCCGTGCAGGCCGAGCGTGATCTCCCGCCCACGCGCGTCGGAGACGAAAGCGCGCAGGCGCCCTTCGAGCACGATGTAGACGCTGTCGCCGCTGTCGCCCTCTTCGATCAGCACGGTGCCGCTGCGGTAGCGGCGCAGCACACCCTGGGCCGCCAGCCGCTGCAGCGAAGGCGCCAGCAGCCCGGCTTCGGGCGCGAGATCGGAGGGCACGCGGGCGTGGTCGGTCGGCAGCATGCGCCGACTATACGGCGCGTCCGCGCGCCGGCGTGCGCGGCGCCGGCTACTGGCTACTGGGGCGCGGCCGCCGTCAGCTTGAGCGCCGAGGCCAGTTGCGGCATGCGCGCCAGCTTGTGGATGATCTCGCCGACGCTGTTGCTGCCGGTCTTCTCGCGCACGCTCTTGATGTGGGTGCGCACCGTCGAGATGCGGATGCCCTGCAGGCCGGCGATTTCCTCGGCCCGGCGCCCGGCGCACAGTTGCTGCAGCACCAGCTGCTCGGCGCGCGTCAGGCGCTTGGCGCGGGCGAACAGCTGCATCGTCAGCGCCGCGCAGGCCTGGCGCCGGCTGCACAGGATCAGCACCGTATCGATCGCACCGCCCGAGAGCGCGGCCAGCGGGATGAAGGCCAGGCTCAGGGCGCCGCCTTCGTGGTCGAGCTCGATGATGCTGCGCCGGTCGCGCGCCGCGTCCTGCAGGGCCTGGCGGATCTGGCAGCGCGCGGCAGCGTCGGCACTGCCCAGCATGCCCTCGGCCTGCTGCAGCCCCTGCCCGGCGGCCAGCTCGCAGCGGGCCGGGTGGTTGGCGTGCAGGATGCGGCCGGTCAGGTCGACCAGCAGCAGGCCGTGGTCGATCTCGTCGAGCACGCGCGCCAGCATGCCGGCCTGCAGGGCGTCGGGCGGGGCCGGCGGGACGCTCGGCGCATACCGGATCGGTTCGATTGGGTTGGCCAGCAGCAGGTCCATCGCTTTCTCCTCATCCATGTTGGTGAGGAAAGTATGCGAATTTTCATCTACGCCAGGTGGTGACTATTACCGGCCGCTTTGTGATGTATTCACATTCGGCCGGGCCGCAGGGACGCGCGGCGCGGCGGCGTTCAGCCCGTCAGGCGAGCGAGCGCTTCGCGGTATTTGGCGGCGGTCTTCTCGGTCACCTCGGCCGGCAGGCGCGGCGCCGGCGGGGTCTTGTCCCAGGGCTTGCCGTTGACCTTGGTGGCCTCGAGCCAGTCGCGCACGAACTGCTTGTCGTAGCTCGGCGGGTTGGCGCCGCTGGCGAGCGCGGCGGCATAGCCTTCGACCGGCCAGTAGCGCGAGCTGTCGGGGGTGAGCACCTCGTCCATCAGCACCAGCGTGCCGGCCTCGTCGAGGCCGAACTCGAACTTGGTGTCGGCGATGATCATGCCCTTCTCCAGCGCGATGGCGGCCGCCGTCTCGTAGATGGCGATGCTGACGTCGCGCATCTGCTGCGCCAGCGCCGGGCCGACCACCTCGACCACGCGCTCGTAGCTGATGTTCTCGTCGTGCTCGCCGGCCGCCGCCTTGGCCGCCGGCGTGAAGATCGGGCGCGCCAGCTTGCTGGCATTGGTCAGCCCTTCGGGCAGCGGCACGCCGCACACGGTGCGGCTTTCCTGGTATTCCTTCCAGCCGCTGCCGGCCAGGTAGCCGCGCACCACGGCCTCGACCGGCAAGGGCTTGAGGCGCTTGACCAGCATCGAGCGGCCGGTCACCTGCGGCACTTCCTCGGGCGTGACCACGCTCTCGGGGGCGTCGCCGGTGAGATGGTTCGGGCACAGGTGGCCCAGCCGTTCGAACCACCACAGCGCCATCTGCGTAAGGATTTCGCCCTTGCCGGGAATCGGCTCGCCCATGATCACGTCGAAGGCCGACAACCGGTCGGACGCCACCATCAGGATGCGGTCGTTGCCGACGGCGTAGTTGTCGCGCACTTTGCCACGGGCGAGCAGCGGCAGGCTCTTGATCGATGAGGTGTGGACGGTGGTCATGGCAGAAACGGCTGGCGGCGTCGGCGCCGCGAAATGAGGGGACAGGAAAGTCGGAAGCAGGCGCAGAGTTTAGGGCTTTGGCACGGCAGCGGCGCAGGGCTCATCGCCCCGGGGCCGGGGCCACATGCGCCGTGTGCGCCAGCAGGCGTTCCCGCTCGTGCGGCACCCGCAGGCACGCCAGCGCGTGGTCGCGCGCACGACCCGCCTCGGCCAATGCGGCCGCGGCCAGCGGCCCGTCGGTGTTGGCGGCCACGATGGCGAGCAATTTCTGGATGCGAAGACACACTTCGAGGGAGCCCGCGCCGTCGCGCGCGATCGGTTCCAGCACGTCCCGCACCAGGTCGGCCGGGTCGAGCGGCACGATCGTGACATGGCGAATCCCGGGCGCGTCGGGCGCTGGCGATGCGCCGTCGTCATCGCGCGGGCGGGTCCCTTCGACCAGCACCCGTGTCATGGCCCCCAGCACGGCGATGGCGGTGCCGGCGTCGTTCACGGCGGGCGAGAGCGCCCGCTGCGCAATCTCGCTGAGCATGACCAGGCCGAAGCGCGGGTCCTGCCGCTCGGTGCGCTCGCGCCCGATGACGAAGGACTTGGCGACTCTTTCGGCCAGATCGGCCTGCTCGTCCTGATGCGCTTCCGCGGCCGGCGCGCGCGACAGGCGTGCCACCACCGTCTGGCGCGAGACGAAGGCACCGGGACGCAGGCACACGTGGACGGTGGCGCCGGCCGCCTGCGCGGCGGACTCGATACCGGCCACGTCGACATGCTGCAGATAGCCGGTCCAGCGGGCATGCACCGGCGCTCCCTGCGCAGCGGCCGCCGCGTCGGCGACCAGGCGTGCGCCCAGGCCGGGCTGGGCCTGCCAGTTGCGGACCGCCTGGGTCGCCACCTTTTCCACCGTTTCGATGGTGTGATTCATGCGACCCAACGTGGACAAGGTGCCGATCCAGCGCAGCAGCGCCAGGATCAGGTAGGCCAGCACGCACAGGGTGAAGACGAACAGCACCAGGCGCCCGGCCGGGCCGTAGTAGCCCACGCCCAGGGCGACCAGCGCAATCATCGAGAAAATGAAAGCCGAGACGAACGCGGCGATCGCGTTCTGCGCGTCGTTGTCGGCCATCACCAGGCGGGTGGCCCGCGGCGTGGCGGTGGACGCGGCCGACGCATAGGCGCTGACCAGGATGGACAGCGAGAAGGTGCTGACCGTCAACATGCTCGAGGCGATGATGGTCAGCAGGCCCTCGAGGGTCGCGTGCCCGATATCGGGCAACAGGCCCGCCGGCACGAAGCTGTTGGCGAGCGCCGCCACCAGGGCGGCTCCGACGGCCGCGATGCTCCAGACGGCCGGGCGAAACCACAGTTGCTCACGCAGCCGGCCCCACCACAGCGCCAGGAACGCAGGACGGATCGCGGCAAGCATGCGCCCCACGTCGCCCGCCGGGCCGCGTCAGACCACTTCTTGCGCGAGTTCGCCCTTGGCGTACTTGGCGGCCACCACCTTGAGCGAATCGCCCTTGATCTTGGCGCCCTGGCCTTCGCAGCCGAACTCGATGTAACGCTGCTTGCAGATCTGCTTGGCCGCTTCGCGCGCCGGCTTGAGCCATTCGCGCGCGTCGAACTTTTCCGGGTTCTCGGCCAGGAACTTGCGCACCGCGCCGGTCATGGCCAGGCGGATGTCGGTGTCGATGTTGATCTTGCGCACGCCGAACTTGATGGCTTCCTGGATTTCCTCGACCGGCACGCCGTAGGTTTCCTTCATGTTGCCGCCGTACTGGCGAATGATCGCCAGCAGGTCTTGCGGCACGCTGGAGCTGCCATGCATCACCAGGTGGGTGTTGGGCAGGCGGGCGTGGATTTCCTTGACGCGCTTGATCGACAGGATGTCGCCGGTGGGCTTGCGGGTGAACTTGTAGGCGCCGTGGCTGGTGCCGATGGCGATGGCCAGGGCGTCGAGTTGCGTCGCCTTGACGAACTGCGCGGCTTCTTCCGGATCGGTCAGCAGCGCATCGTGGCTGAGCACGCCTTCGGCACCGATTCCGTCTTCCTCGCCGGCCATGCCGGTTTCCAGCGAGCCGAGGCAGCCCAGTTCGCCTTCGACCGTGACGCCGACCTTGTGCGCCAGTTCCACGACCTTGCGCGTGACGTCGACGTTGTAGTCGAACGAAGCCGGCGTCTTGCCGTCTTCACGCAGCGAGCCGTCCATCATGACGGAAGAAAAACCGAGGTCGATCGCGCCCTGGCAGATCGCCGGGCTCTGGCCGTGATCCTGGTGCATCACGAGCGGGATGTTGGGGTACATCTCGACGGCCGCTTCGATCAGGTGCTTGATGAAGGGTTCGCCGGCGTACTTGCGGGCGCCGGCACTGGCTTGCAGGATCACCGGCGCGCCGGTTTCCTTGGCCGCTTCCATCACGGCTTGCACCTGTTCGAGGTTGTTGACGTTGAAAGCAGGGATGCCGTAGCCGTTGGCGGCGGCATGGTCAAGCAGTTCGCGCATCGAAACGAGTGCCATGGTGATTACCTCGCGGGAATTTGGATAGAAACAGGGGGGACTGCCCTGATTCTATCGAGCGGGACCGTCGGACAAATCCGACGGAGGCCCGGTAAATTGCCGGACGGGACGCCGCGGCGCCCCTGCGCTCAGCTCACGCGGCAGATCTTGAGCATGTTGGTGCCGCCCGGCGCGCCCATCGGTTCGCCGCAGGTGATGGCATACACATCACCCGTCTTCACCAGCCCGCGCTTCTTCAGGTGCGCCTCGGCCTGCGCCAGCGCGGCGTCGCGGTCGATCTCGTTGTCCATCAAGAGCGGGCGCACGTTGCGGTAGAGCGCCATCTTGCGCTGCGTGGTCAGGCGCGAGGTGAGCGCGTAGATCGGCGTGTGCGCGCGGTGGCGGCTCATCCACAACGCGGTGGAGCCCGATTCGGTCAGCGCGACGATCGCCTTGGCGCCCAGGTGGTGCGCGGTGAACAGCGCGCCCATGGCGATCGACTGGTCGATGCGGCTGTAGGTGCGGCCGCTGAAGTCGGCGTCGAGCTTGAGGTCTTCGGCGGCCTCGGCCGCCTCGCAGATGCGGCTCATTTCCTGCACCGTCTCCAGCGGATAGCGCCCCGAAGCGGTCTCGGCGCTGAGCATCACGGCGTCGGTGCCGTCCAGCACGGCGTTGGCCACGTCGCTCACCTCGGCGCGGGTGGGCACCGGGTTGGTGATCATCGACTCCATCATCTGCGTGGCGGTGATGGAGACCTTGTCCATCTCGCGCGCCATGCGGATCATCTTCTTCTGCAGCGCCGGCACGGCAGCGTTGCCCACTTCCACCGCCAGGTCGCCGCGCGCGACCATGATGCCGTCGCTGGCGCCGAGGATTTCCTCCAGCTTGGGAATCGCCTCGGCGCGCTCGATCTTGGCGATCAGCGCCGGCTTGTGGCCATATTCGGCCGCCGCCACGTTGCACAGCTGGCGCGCCATTTCCATGTCGGTGGCGTTCTTCGGGAAGCTCACCGCCACGTACTCCGCGCCGAAGGACATGGCGGTCTTGATGTCCTCCATGTCCTTGGCCGTGAGGGCCGGCGCGGTCAGTCCGCCGCCTTCCTTGTTGATGCCCTTGTTGTTCGACAGGTCGCCGCCGAGCGTCACGGTGGTGTGCACCGCATCGCCCTTCACGCCGTCGACCGTCAGCACCACCAGGCCGTCGTTGAGCAGCAGCCGGTCGCCCGGCTTCACGTCGCGCGGCAGGTCCTTGTAGTCCAGCCCGACGATGTCGATGTCGCCCGGCTCGGTGCGCGAGGCGTCGAGCACGAACTTGGCGCCCTTTTCCAGCCGCACCTTGCCTTCGGCGAACTTGCCGACGCGGATCTTCGGGCCCTGCAGGTCGGCCATGATCGCCACCTCGCGCCCGGCCCGCTTGGCAGCCTCGCGGATCATGGTGGCGCGGTCGATGTGGTCCTGCGCGGTGCCGTGGCTGAAGTTGAGCCGCATCACGCTGACCTTGCTGCGGATCATCTGCTCGATGATCTCCGGCGTGCTCGAAGCCGGGCCGAGCGTGGCGACGATCTTGGTGGCGTGGCGGGGGGTGCGGTTGGCGTCCATCTGCGGTTGTCTCCGTGGTTCTGAGGGCATTCTCACATGGGAGCAAGTCATTGCGTCATACGATAAATCGCATGACATTGACGCGAGATGTGCCGCGCACCGCGGCCGCGCTTCAGCCCTTGGCGCGCTGGCTCAGGATCTCGAACGCCGGCAGCGTCTTGCCTTCCAGCACTTCCAGGAAAGCGCCGCCGCCGGTCGAGATGTAGCCGACGTCTTTCTCGATGCCGTACTTGGCGATCGCCGCCAGTGTGTCGCCGCCACCGGCGATGGAGAACGCCGGGCTGTCGGCAATGGCCCGGGCGATCGCCTCGGTGCCCTTGGCAAAGGCGTCGAACTCGAACACGCCGACCGGGCCGTTCCAGACGATGGTGCCGGCCTCGCGCAATTGCGCGGCCAACTGCGCGGCGGTCTGCGGGCCGATGTCCAGGATCAGATCGTCGGCCGCCACGTCGGCCGCCGCCTTGATCGTGGCCGGCGCGTCGGCGGCGAAGGTCTTGGCCGTCACGACGTCGACCGGAATCGGCACGGCGGCGCCGCGCGCGCGCATCGCCTCGATCACCTGCTTGGCCTGGTCGACCAGGTCCGGTTCCGCCAGCGATTTGCCGATCGGCAGGCCGGCCGCCAGCATGAACGTGTTGGCGATGCCGCCGCCGACGATCAACTGGTCGACCTTGGCCGCCAGGCTCGCCAGGATGGTCAGCTTGGTGCTGACCTTGGAGCCGGCGACGATGGCGACCAGCGGGCGCTTGGGGTCGGTCAGGGCGCGGGTGACGGCATCGATCTCGGCCGCGAGCAGCGGGCCGGCGCAGGCCACCTTGGCGTACTGCGCGATGCCGTAGGTCGAGGCTTCGGCGCGGTGCGCGGTGCCGAAGGCGTCGTGCACAAAGATGTCGCACAGCGCCGCCATCTTCCTGGCGAGCGTCGGATCGTTCTTCTTTTCGCCCTTGTTCAGGCGGCAGTTCTCCAGCATCACCACCTGGCCCGGCGCGACCTGCACGCCATCGACCCAGTCGGACACCAGCGGCACCTCGCGGCCGAGCAGTTCGCCCAGTCGCTTGGCCACGGGCGCGAGCGAATCGGCGGGCTTGAATTCGCCTTCGGTCGGGCGACCGAGGTGCGAGGTGACCATCACTGCGGCGCCGGCGTCCAGCGCCTGCTGGATGCAGGGAGCGGAGGCGCGGATGCGCGTGTCCTCGGTGATGCGGCCTGTGTCGTCTTGCGGCACGTTGAGGTCGGCACGGATGAAGACGCGCTGGCCGGCAACTTGGCCCTGGGCGCACAGGTCGGTGAAGCGGAGGATGTTCATGGACGTGAGGGAATGGAAAACGGGATGGGCGGGGATGGCCCGATACAAGGTGGCTCTGCCGGCAATTCTAGAGGCCGACACCGTAGCCCCATATGCCGCGCGGTCGCAGTACGAGCATGCTAGTCTAAAAAAGGCAATTCGACGTCGACCCCTGAATCGATGTCAATGCGTAATTTTGTTACGCCTTGCCATGGCAACAATTGTTGCCACATTTAAACCCAAGGGAGAAACTCAATTGAAAACAAAAATTCTTGCCGGCCTGCTGGCCGGCATTGGACTTATTTCGTTCAACTGCGCCGCCAAGGACGCCACGGCGCCTGCCGCCGCGTCGCAAATCAAGAACCAGGTTCTGATCGAACTCAAGATTCCCGACATCAAGTTTCCAGAAGGAAACAAGCCATTGGACTGCCGCCAATTCAGGGTGCGCATCCTTGACGTCGCTGCCGGCAAGGCGGTCGGCATCCACAGCCACGAAAACCGGGCGGGGGCACTGAGCATCGCCGGCGGCAAGGGAATGACGGTTTACGCGTACAACTACGCACCGGTGACGGTACCGTTCGGTGGCTCGTACAAGGCCTACAACGACATCGTCCACTACGCGACGAATTCGTCCAAGACCGAGACGCTGTCGATCATGACCTCCGATTTTCTCGACGACGGAAAGTCTTGTGACGGCAAGACCTATCCGCAGCACACACCGATCGCGGACGGACTCAAGGTCGAGAAGCACCCCTTCTTCGTCAATGCGCCCCAGACCAAGGAAGAAGACGAAGTCGACCACGAGTACTTCAGGACGCAGCTACGGGACGTGAAACTGCCGGACGGCAAGGCCGCCTTGTCCGAGCGCAGCTTGCGGATCCGCAGGGTGACCCTGGACAAGGGCGCATCGGTCGGGGTCAAGGACTACGCCAACCGGCCCAGCTACATCATGAATCTGAATGGGATCATCGACGTGAAAAACGTCAGCGCCAACACGTCGAAGATGCTAAAGGCCAAAGAGGCGGCCAACCTCATCAATGCCGGTCAGGTCGAAATAAAGAACACCGATTCTGACAAGGCCACTTATTTCGTCATCGAACTGTGGGACCCCAGCGATCGAGACATTCTCTAAAAAATAAACCTTGAATTACCTGCCGCCACCCTGGTGGGGCGGCGGCAGGTGGCCTATCAGGAGAGGAATAAATAAGATGAAAACGCAATCGGAAATCGTTCAAAAAGCGCAAGCCAATAAATGGAGATGGAAGAGCCCCTATTCCGTGAAGACTACCGTCGACAGGTTGCTCGCGGTGGTGAACCGCTATCCGGAGGTGCTGAAATACGACCGGATCGACCAGCAGGCGGTGGCCAAGATTTCGGGGCATGACATCCGTCCGACCGAGGTCGTGTTCTTCCAGAACAGCAAACTCGTTGGCAGCCTGCTGACCGCGAACGTGATGGCGGTCGTGCAACTGCCTATCAAGACCATCGTCTGGGAAGACGCCCAGGGTCGGGTCTGGCTCCAGACGCCGAATATCGACGCCCTCGACGCAGACTACGACCTGAAGGGCGGCGGCGGCGCCATTCAGGCAATCTACGATCTCCTGCCTGCGTGGGTCGAGGAAACCGTTCTCAAGTAGACGCGTAGGCGAAGGTGGCCCGCCTTGATCCATGTGATTATTTTATGAATTTATAAAATGATTTCGTTTGATTCATAAGTCGCTGTCGCATCCAATGCGGCATGAGCATTCCTGACGTTCCTCCGGTACCGGTACACGGCCTGCACCACTTCGCCTGGCGCTGCCGCGACGCCGAGCAGACCCGCCACTTCTACGAGGACTTGCTCGGCCTGCCGCTGGTGCACGTCATCAAGGCCGACCACGTGCCGAGCACCGGCGAGTACTGCCCGTACGTGCACATCTTCTTCCGCATGGGCGACGGCTCGTTCATGGCGTTCTTCGATCTGGGCGACGACACCGTCGCACTGCCTTCGCCCAACACGCCGGCGTGGGTGAACCACATCGCGCTGCGCGTCGATTCGGTCGATGCCCTGCGCGCGGCCAAGGCGAGGCTGGAAGCGGCCGGCGTCGAGGTGCTGGGCGTGACCGACCACCACATCATCGAATCGATCTACTTCTTCGACCCGAACGGCATCCGGCTGGAACTGACCACGCCGACCGTGCCGCAGGCCACGATGGATGCGCATGCGCGCGCCGCACACGCCGACCTCGCGGCCTGGACCGCACACAAGGCGCAGCGACGCGCCGCCACCGGGAGCACCCTGCATGACTGAACTTCAACTGGCCGTCATCGACGTCAAGCCCGGCGCCGCGCTGGAGAGCCAGTCGGGCCTGCAGATGCTGCGCCCGCGCATCTTCGGCGCCTGGCGCGCGCCGGCCGGCGCGAAGAAGGTGGCGGCGATCGTGATGCACCCGACCAGCAACTTCATGGGTCATTACCTGATCGGCCCGCTGGCCGAGCGCGGCGTCGCCTGCATGGGCCTGAACTCGCGCTACATGGGCAACGACACGCTGCTGCTGATGGAGCGCGCCATTCAAGACCTGGGCGCGGGCGTGCAGTTCCTGCGCGCGCAGGGCTACGACAAGGTGCTGCTGATCGGCAACTCCGGGGGCGCGGCGTTGGCCAGCTTCTACCAGGCCCAGGCCGAGCGGCTCACCGCCACGCACTTCCCCGACGGCGACCCGACGCACCTGCACC
>Ga0160472_100928_pt1 | contig 11240 bp, 8 predicted proteins | sample HID1973M_E11MG_FD_108267 | JGI IMG/M metagenome (GOLD analysis project Ga0160472, IMG submission 108267) | Enriched mosquito-associated microbial communities from UW Madison campus, WI, USA - HID1973M_E11 MG | ecosystem: Host-associated > Arthropoda: Insects > Digestive system > Unclassified ...
CCACAAATCCACATCCATATTCCATAGGTTTTATATGTTTTGCCGGCGAAGAGGCGGGCTTACTGGGTTCGAAATACTTTACTGAAAATCCGCTTATGCCGTTGGGTAAAATTAAGTTTCTGCTTAATCTCGATTTAGTTGGAACGGGCGAAAGCGGAATGACAGTCGTTAACGCAAGCGTTTATCCTAAAGCATTTTCTATTTTGAATCGAATTAATGAACAACAAAAGTTGATTAGCAAGATAAATCCAAGGGGAAAGGCGGCAAATAGCGACCACTATTTCTTTACGGAAAGAGGCGTTCCGGCTTTCTTTTTTTACACTCAGGGTGGTATATCTGCCTATCACGATGTTTTTGACAAACCCGAAACTTTGCCCCTTACCGAGTATAAAGATTTATTTAAGCTTATAATAGAATTCAATAAAAAAATTACCGAATAGCAGTTTAAGGTACGAAACCTTTAAAATACTATTCAAAATACCTATCTATGCTTACAAACCCAATTTTCGGCAGTTTGCACTTTGGGATAAGGTTTTAGCCTTTTGGGATAATAAAATATACAACATTTAGTCGTTCGTGCATCTTTGAATCAACAAATCAGAAACAAGATTCATTATGAAAACGATACAAAACCTAAGCCTTGCATTTTTAATGTTAATCGCATTTGCGTTTAAATCAAATGCTCAAAATCAAATCGAGATTATTATTGTTGGCTCAAGTCACGACAATTCGAAATCATCTCAAAACTTTCAGGAAGTTATAGATAAACTTAAAAAATTTAAGCCTGATATGGTTTTTGGCGAGTACTTACCTGCCGAAGATTATTCAAAATTAGCGGATGATAACTGGGCAAAAAAAGCTTTTAAAAATAAAGTTAATTACATTGATAAATTGAATCCCGAAACGCTCAAAAACATCGCTAATCAAATAAAAAGGGATGAAAAAGCATTGGCCTCCTTCGCTTACTATCATAATACAAGAATGAATCTGGCTGTTGAATATGCGAAATCATGGGATAGAGGAAACTTTGATTATCAAATATTTGTTCTGGAGCATTACATGAAACCAAAATTTGGTAAAGAGGAGCTTGCCAACTATACCAAGAAGTTTGGCAGCATCGATTCTTTAAAGAAAATTGGCGCTATAAGACCAGGAAGTGAGTATAGTAAAATATATTTTCCTTTAATTTATCAACTTGGCCAAAATCAAATTTATAATATGGATTGCCAGACTTATGATAAACCTTGGGGTGAGGCTTGGGGCAAAACAGATTCTTTATATAAATTGATGGAGAAAAAGGCCAAAGCAGATTCGTTATCGCCAGAAGCTAAAACCTTGAATGCCATTGAAAAATACTGGGCTTACGACAAAGAAGACGCAAAGAAATTCTCGGCAGATGAGTACGCAGGAATGAATACTGCAAAATACGGCGCATTAATCGAAGCATGGAATTTTTATGGTGGCCGTAAGTTTTATGGTTATGCCGGCTTCCCTACCGAGGCCGTAAAAGATATGGTTGCACAATGGATGCTGAGAAATGAGGGCATGTGCAAGAACATCCTCGAACAAGCAAAATCAAAAAATGCGAAACGCGTGGTGGTTGGAGTGGGCGCAGCACACCGTGTTTGGATGGAAGAAATTTTAGCGAAAAATCCATCGGTTAAAATTGTTAATTACAATGATTTATAATAGCGCTGTATTATTTTTAAATCCTCTCCGGTACGCTGTGGGAGGATTTTTTTTTATAAATAATTTTCTGCTCCGATTAGTTAGGGGTTTAGCCACCGAATACCTAAAAAGTTAGTTAAATTTTTTGATTGATGCAACATCTACAAAATAAAACTGTCTAGTAAATAAACTAATCCATCACATTTTTTAACGCTTTTATCACAAATTAAAATTTCATTTAACTAAACTAGCTAAACTGCGGCTCAATTAATTTTATATGAAGAAAATTCTACTATCTCTAACGTTTTTGCTTATCTCAATTTCAATTTTTGGACAAAAAAATGGCAGCATTACCGGCATTCTGGCCGATAGTGCAAATCATAAAGTTACCTTAAATTACTCAACTGTTTCGGTTTACAAAGAGCGTGATAGTGTACTCACAACCTACAAATTATCTGATGATAAAGGTGTTTTTAAAATTAATAATCTGGAAACCGGGATTAGATATCGACTGGTAATAACCGCATGGCAGTATGGAACTTATAGAAAAGAGGTTATTTTAACAACAGAAAATCCTGCAGTAAACCTTGGTAATTTATATCTATCAACGAAGGCGAACGATTTAAATGAGGTGAATATAGTGGCAGAACGCCCACCTGTTGTTGTTAGAAAAGACACGATAGAATTTAATGCTGAATCGTTTAAAACCTTGCCATCAGCAGTTGTAGAAGATTTACTGAAAAAGTTACCCGGCGTAGCAATTGCGGCAGATGGTTCTATCCAGGTTAATGGAAAAACTGTAAGTAAAATATTGGTTGATGGAAAAGAGTTTTTCGGCGGCGACCAGCAAATTGCCACAAAAAATCTCCCTGCAAATCTGATTGATAAAATTCAGGTCTCTGATGATAATCAGGCAAAAAGAAGAGATCCGGATTTGACAGGAGTTGATGTTCCTCAGGTAATTAATTTAAAGTTAAAAAAGGCTATAAAGAGTGGGGCATTCGGTAAATTATATGCCGGTGGCGGTTTGAAAGAGCTTTATCAGGCAGGTGGATTGATGAACTTTTTTAGAGATACAACTCAGGTTAGTGTTTTGGCTTACGGGAATAACATCAATCAGCCTGGCTTTAATGTTAGTGATGTTCAGCGTATTGGCGGTTTCAACCGCAGCGGAATTAATTCGATGATGGTAAATTCTACAGGTTATTTTGAGTTTAACGGAATAAACTTCGGGGGCTCGCAAAGTGGAGTGCAAAAATCATCAGGTGGTGGTTTTAACTTTAATACCTTAACCAAAAAAGGGTTAAAAATTAATACGCAGTACTTTTTTGGCCGCGGCGATAATTTGTTGGAACGATTATCCAATATAAACCAAACGCTCGGAACTGATAGATTAATAACATCATCCAATGAGCAGACGAGTACGATAACATTGAAACACAACGTTGCCGCTAAAATAGTTTGGAAAGTAGATTCGCTAACGGAAATAACTATAGAGCCATACCTAAAGTTAAATTCTACCAATTCAGTAAGCTCCTTACAATCCTCAAATACAAATGGGAATACCCAATTAATAAATACGCTAAACAATGTGAATGACAAAAACACGGCGTCAAACAGTTACGGTTTATCTGCCGATATCTGGAAAGACTTTAAGAAAAGCGGCCGCAACTTTAGCGCTGGTTTTAACTTTATGCAGGCACCTAACCCTAATTTGACGTATACCAGAGGATTAACAACATTTTACTTAACACCTTCAACATCAGAATTAGATCAGCTCAGAAATAATAATATTGATAACTTCCGCAGTTTTTTATACACTAATTATGCCGAACCAATAAGCAAAAAGCTAGATTTAAGAATTAACATAAGTGGAAATATTCTCGATAACAATAATACTTTGAGTACTTTTTACCGAAATCCGGCCAACCAATTGTATGACATTGTTATCCCAAATTTATCTCAAACTGTTCAGCAATCGGGCTTTAAAACCAACGCAAGGGCAAGCTTAAGGTATAAAATTTCTAAAGATCTATATCTTCAACCAGGTTTTATACATAATTACATTTACCTGAACAATAAATTTTCTATTGGAAACGATATAAATCAAAGATTCAATTTCATTTGGCCAACTTTCTCGTTAAAATATAAAATCTTCAACATAGATTATAGTGCGAGCTTTGCCGAACCAAATGTAAGTTATCTGCAGCCTGTTGCCGACAATACAAACTCGCTTTACATTAAAAACGGAAATCCTAATCTTCTTCCAGCCAGAAACCAGAATATTGGATTAAACATGTATAAGTACGACCCGAAAAATTCGATTAACTACAACCTTTATGGCTATGGTAACTTTACAAAAAATGGGGTGGTAAATACAACAACCATAACAAATGGTGGTGTACAAATAATTAACCCGGTTAACATGAGCGGTATTTTTAACTTCAGTAATGGTGCAAATATTTCCAAAGATTTTAAGAAAGGCAAAACTATCTTAAAAATTGGTTTGGGTTACTGGGCATCTTACAACCATACGCCGGTTATCGTAAATGCGGTTAAAAGTAACGCCGATATTTATAATATTGGGCCAAATGGTAGTGTTCGCCTTAACTTAAATGATAAAGTAGAAATCAATCAGTCTTATTCGCTAAACTTAAACCGCAGCCGTTATCAGGATGACTTTTATACAGATTTAAGTTACAAAACGCATCAAAGCGTTTCTGAACTGATTGTAAGATATCCGAAAAAAGTAGTTCTTGAAACTAGTTACGCAATGACAATAAACGACCAACAAATTGCTGGATATAACAACAATATCAAATTGTGGAATGCAGCGGTAACTTTTCTTTTTATGAAAAACGACAGGGCACAGTTAAAGTTTTCTGTAAACGATATTCTTCAAAGCAATGTTCGCCGGAGTTTACAAATTACCGGAAACAGTATAATTGATGCGCAAAGCAACAACCTTGGCCGCTATGGTATGCTTACATTAACGTACAATATCCAAAATTTTGGGGGTAAAGTTGGTGGCAGAGATACATTTTTCAGGTTTTAAAACCAAATACACACGGGGTTTTGAGCCGGAAATATGGCTCAAAACGTCGTGATTTGGTTATAGAAATAAATCTGCAAGTAACTGATAAGATTTAATCCTATCTTCAAAATGCTCTGTAATGGTAACGGCCATTAATTCATCAACTTTATAATCATCGGCAAGTTTTGTAAGTTTTTCTTTAATAACCTCAGGCGTACCGTAAATCATTCTTGGCTTATTGGCATTTATACGTTCAATTTCTGCGGCATTATAGGTTATATCTTTAATATCTTCGTAACCTGTAGCGGTTAAACCGCCGCCCTTTTCCAGCTGTAAAAAGCGATAACTCATCAGTGCCTCTTGCTGTTTAACTTTCTCCTCATCTTCCGAACAGAACACAAATAATGCAACATTATCAGCAGGTTTTTGTAAATCAACAGAAGGTTTAAAGTGTTCACGGTAGTATTTAACTGCCGCCGGGCCGCCATTTGGATTTATGAAATGTGCAAACGAAAATCCTAAACCAAAATGTGCAGCAAATAAAGCACTCTGACCACTACTGCTCAACATCCATTGTTGCGGCACGGTTTCTGAAATCGGTATTGCTTTTATTTTCGTTTGAATTGTGCCGGGCTCCGGAGAATCGTGCAGGTAATTTTGTAAATCCTGTAGTTGCACCACAAAATCCTGTTCGCTCCAGTTGTTGGATGGATTTAGCATAGAAGCTGTAATTCTATCCGTTCCCGGAGCTCTGCCCATGCCAAGGTCGATCCTGTTAGGATGCATTATTTCCAGCAAACGAAAACTTTCAGCTACTTTTAAAGCGCTATGATTGGGTAACATAATTCCACCAGACCCAATCCTTAAAGTTTTGGTATGATTTGCTAAATGGGCAATTAAAATTTCGGGAGTTGAGCCTGCTAAACTCGTTGTATTATGATGTTCTGAAACCCAGAACCGATGATACCCTAATCTTTCAGCTTCCTGCGCCAACAAAGTTGTTTCTTCAATTGCACGACGGGCGGTAACGCCTTTCCTAACCGGAGACTGATCTAGTACGCTTAATTTGATTTTTGTGCTCATAGTATTTAAACAAATGTATGAGCATAGGGATTTACTATAGTAGCGGAAAAAGATTTATGACTTTAAAATTATTACGCAAGGGTTAATTTGACTAAATATTGATCTTCATCATCATCAAAGATAATTTCGCTTGTCCAGCCAGTTTCATCAGCAATAATTTTAATAGTTTTCGGGTCGATGTAAAGCCAATTAAACCAATTATCCTTTTCACCTTTATACTCATACTGGTAAGAAACTTCCCCGTAATAATGATTTTGAGGTTTAGGTAAATCTTCGTAGAGATAAGCTATATCAGAAGTATCAAAAAGTACCTGTCCACCGGGGTTAATTAATTTTTTCAACTTAATTAAGAAAGCTTTAAAACCAGGTAATGTTCCCGTTAATCCAATGCCGTTCATGAGCATTAAAATGGTATCAAATTTTTCCTCATAAGTAAAAACATCTTGCAATAAAGCTTTTTTAACGCCCCTATCTTTCATAATATTAACTGCAGCTTCTGATACATCAATTGCGGTAACATCAGTATTAAAGGCCTGCAAAACAAGGGCATGACTACCAACACCGGCTCCGATATCTAAAACTTTCCCTTCGCACATTTGCAAAGCCTGAAGTTCAAGCAAAGGCATTTCCTCATCATCGCGGAAAAAAAAATCGATTGGCATTTCTTCAGGTTCATCGTACGAGTTGTGCAGCCAAAGTACATCTGCTTCACCGTTTTTGTAGAAATCTGAAAGCGCTTTACCAAATACATCCATTAGGCAAAGATAGTGAGAAAGCTTAAATGATAAAGCTTGAAGTAAAACAATGGAGAAACCTATGGAATTAATTCTCCAGAGATTTCTCCAGTTTAATCAAAATATCATTATTGTTCCAGCTCGAATTCCTGATGGTATTCCGGAATCGCAACATGCTTAAATCCGTGGTCTTTTAACCGGGAAGCAAAGTTCTGCTGCACTTCGTATTCGCCATGAACTAAAAATAATTGTTTTACCTTATCAGGAACCTGACCGGATAGAAATTTTAGTAAATCCTCATAATCGCCATGGGCGCTCATTGATTTTATGGAGCGAACTTCAGCTTTAACTTCGTAATCATCATGAAAAATATCGACAACTTTTTGCCCGGCAATTAATTTTCCCCCTAATGATGAAGGCTCGCAGTAACCGACCATTAGAATAGTATTTTTCTGATTGCTGATGTTGTTTCTAATATGATGTTTTACCCTTCCGGCTTCGGCCATACCCGAAGCGGAGATAATTACACATGGTCTAGGATCTTGATTTAAAGCTTTCGATTCTTCAACAGTTTCAACAAATCTTAAGCCTTTAAACCCAAATATATCATGATCTACTTTTAATGTTTCTTTAACACCATTATTATAAACTTCCGGATGGTTTCTTAAAATCTCGGTGGCTTTTGATGATAGCGGACTATCAACAAAATACCGAACGTCGGGCAATTTCCCTTTTAATTCCAGTCCATTCAAAGCATATAAAAGTTCTTGCGTACGCCCAACACTAAAAGCAGGGATAATAACTTTTCCTTTTTTAATGTTGCAGGTGTTATTTATCACTTCGTACAACATATTTTCAATGGGCTCTAGATCTTTATGCAAAGAATCGCCATAAGTAGATTCCATTAAAATGTAATCTGCCTGATCGAACTGCTGAGGGCTTTTTAATAGTAAATCGCCATAACGGCCAACATCTCCGCTAAAGGTTATTCTTGTAGGTTTTCCATTCTCAGTAATCGAAAGATGGACAGCAGCGCTTCCCAAAATATGGCCTGCATCGGTAAATTTCAGGTTAATACCCGGTTCAATTTCAAAGTCTTCCTCATACTCTACAATTTTCATGTTACCAACTGTTTTGATAACATCATCTTCGGTATAAAGTGGCTCTTCTTTGTCTTGACCTGGTTTTAAATGTCGATTGGCGAATTCTGCATCCTGCATTTGTATTTTTGCCGAATCCATCATCAGAATTCTGGCCAAATCCATTGTTGCAGAAGTACAAAAAATTTTACCTTGAAATCCTTCGCCTACTAAACGCGGAAGCAACCCACAATGATCTATGTGGGCATGCGATAAAATAAGATAGGTAACTTGTTTAGGATCGAAGCCAAAATACCCGTTAAGTTTATCGGTTACATCGCCCATGCCTTGAAAAAGGCCACAATCTAATAATATTTGAGTGTTGTTTTTAAGCGTAATAAGGTGCTTACTACCTGTAACTGTACGGGCAGCACCATGAAAAGTTATCTTCATTATTGATGGTTAGAAAATTATAATTGAATAAAAATGCCGGAATTATCCGGCATCTCCAATTATTTAAGCCTTAATATCTGCTATTTTATCTTTAACCTTATCTGCTACGCCTGAAGCCTTATCGGCTAAACCGGCAAGTTTATCTTTCGAAACATCTAGCAAATCACTAAAGAAATCAGATACTTTTCCTTTTAAATCATCTGTTGAATCAGATGATAATGCTAATGCAATTGTTGCGCCTAGTGCCGCTCCGGCTAATACACCTACTATAATTTTTGTTTCCTTTGTCATAATCGTAATTGTTTAATTATTAAACATAAATTAACTTATGCTGTTTTATTTTTTTTATAACACAAAAACCAATCCACAATGAAAAGCATTTTCTTTATTGATTTAGATAACACGATTTACTTTACAAAGCCAAATGAGCAACAGTTGATGAGTGGCTTATACAATGTTCTTGATAATCAGGATTTGGGCATTTCTGAGGAACAATATCAATTAGCTAAGAAAGAAATGTTGAGAACGCCGTTTCAGAAAGTAGCTGGCAAATTCGGTTTTAAGCAAGCTGCAATTGATAATGCAATAAAATATTTAGTTAACGGTGAGGTAACCTCGCCTTTAACACCTGGCGAAGATTATCATTATATTAAATCACTTAGAGGTAGAAAATTTATCGTTACCGCAGGTTTCTACAAAAAGCAAACCACCAAAGTAAAAATGTTAGGCATAGCCGATGACTTTGAAGAAGTGTATATTGTAGATGTAACTACTTCCAGCCAAAATAAGAAAGATGCTTTTGAAGCCCTAATAAATAAGCACAGTTTAAATACTGATGATATTCTGGTAATAGGTGATGATGCTGATTCTGAAATAAAATTCGGCCTGGAATTAGGATTGACAACTTTTTTATTGGACCCTGAAAATCTTCATCCTCAGGCTGAAACTACTTTTAGAGGAACCAATTTAGCTACACTACACGAGGCAGCAGGACAGGCTTAAATATTATCCTAACAAAAAAGTCCCGACTTTCATCGGGACTTTCAACAATAATTTTATCCTCTTCCTCCTCTTGAAGGCCTTCCTCCATCCGAACTTCTTTCCCCACCTCTATTTTGTTGTTGCTGAGGCTGTGCCTGTTGTTGCTGGCGCTGCTGCTGCATTTGCTCATTACGTTGTTGCATTTGCTGGCGTTGCTGATCTGCCTGTTGAGAACGTTGCTGCTGCATTTGCTGATCGCGTTGCGCTCTTTGCTGTTCCATTTGAGCAGAACGTTGCTGTTGCATTTGCTCGTTACGTTGTTGCATTTGCTGGCGTTGCTGATCTGCTTGTTGAGAACGTTGTTGTTGCACTTGCTGATCTCGTTGCGCTCTTTGTTGTTCCATTTGAGCAGAACGTTGCTGCTGCATTTGAACATCTCTTTGACCACGTTGCTGATCCTGGCTCATTCTATCCTGCTGAGAACGTTGTTGCATCTGCTGAATACGTTGTTGGTCGCGATTGCCTTGTTCTTGAGTACGTTCTGCTATCTGTCTGTTTCTTTGTTCAGCATTACCAAAGTCTTGGTTAGCTCTGTCAGTTCTGCCAGTAGCATCCCGGTTATAAACTCCGCCCCTCGTATTTTGCTGATTATTATTATCTCTACGATTATCTACATTTCCAGCGTTACCTCGGTTTGGCTGAGCCATTCGGTTATTATCATTACGCTGACCGAATCTGTTATCATTATCATTTCCACCTCGTTGGTCACGGTTTGAATAACTATTGTCATTTCTACCGTTTCTGTTAAAGCCGGCATTGCCTTGCTCAAATTTTCGTGGCGCAGCACTGCGATTATTATTCGCATTACGATCTGGTCTTGGTCTGTAAATAGATACTGATCTGCTATCAATTCTACCCGCACCCGGCCTGTTGCTTTGCTCAAAACGATAAACCCTTACATCGCGGTTTGTAGCACGCCTTATATCTTCCATCCTTGGGCCACCATAGTAACTTCTTCTGTTATAAACATAAGTATTGTTTATAATGGTAGTGTTGCGGATGTAAACATTGTTTCTGCCATAATCGTATCTTGGGAAAGCATTTATGTAAATACTGGCCTGTGGAATAAAGTTCCAGCAAAATTCGGGAACTGAATACCGGCGACCGAAACTTAAATTTATGCTAATGCTTGGTGCCATCGGAGCCCAGCCGTAATAGCCATCTCCACTCCTCCAATCAACCCATGCCGGGCCCCAGTTTGTATCTGGTAACCAAATCCATTGCCTGTAACTATTAATTACCCAACGGCCATAGTGAAAAGGCGCCCAACCCCAATCGTAATTCGAAACCCATGTATTTCCATATTCTGTCATAACCCAACGGCCATTTGTATAGTATGGACGGAAATCTTCCTGTTCAACATCCGGACGCCAGACATAACCATATTGAGGGTCCTGAATCCAGGTTCCATAGGGTGAAAGTTCATCATAAAAAGTTTGAAGAGAAACATTTCCAGTGTTATAGCCATCGTCCTGGTAACTGTCTTCATAGCCTTGTGCCCTGGCGAGGGTGGTGGTTCCGGCAAGGAGCGCAAAAAGCCCCAGCACAAGTGCCGTAGTTTTCAGTGTTTTCATTTGTGTGTTTATATTTTTAATAACCTAATGTGTGTGTATCAATTAGAGAACCAAAATTATTGATGGTTTAATATGCATGCATAGTTTTTATAATTTATGCGAAATATTGCATCGCAGGGCATATTTAACTTATATTTAACGTTTTAAAGGCACTATAATTGTGCAGAAAATAAGTCAATTAGAAATAAAATTTGCTACACCACTGTTTACAAAAGAGATTATATTGCCCATGCAAGAAACTTTAGAACTTAAATTCTATTTATTGTAAGTATTTTTGTGCCATGCAAAACGGTACATTATTTCTTATTCCTGTTCCTCTGGCTGAGGAAGTAGCCCATAAAACTTTTACACCTTATCTGGTTGATACCATAAATCAAATTGATACATACATTGTTGAAAACAGTAAAACTGCCCGTCGATTTTTAAAAGAAGCCGGTTTAAAAACACCGCAAAAAGATTTAATTGTTCACGATTACGGTAAACATAACAGAACAGATTTGGGTCAGTTTTTTACTGAACTTAAAGCAGGCAAAGATGTTGGTTTAATGAGTGAAGCCGGATGTCCCGGTATCGC
>Ga0160472_100930_pt1 | contig 11210 bp, 11 predicted proteins | sample HID1973M_E11MG_FD_108267 | JGI IMG/M metagenome (GOLD analysis project Ga0160472, IMG submission 108267) | Enriched mosquito-associated microbial communities from UW Madison campus, WI, USA - HID1973M_E11 MG | ecosystem: Host-associated > Arthropoda: Insects > Digestive system > Unclassified ...
AGGGTCAGGCGGTCGGACATGAGGGGATTCCAGGCGGGTCAAACTGAGGGGAATGCTACCGGAAAAGACACTTGCAGGCACTCGCTATCAAGTTTTGCGGGAAGCTTCCGATATCCAACAGGTATGCCGTAAACATCTGTGTCGGTCTTTTTGCAGTAGAAGCCAGTGGAGCCTGCCGTGCGCCAGCGTTATTTAGCCTTGCTCAGTGTGTTTGCCAGCCTTCCGGCGATGGCGCTGACTTTCCAGACCCGACTGGAGAGCATCGAGTGGACGGTCGAAGGTGACAAGTTCGAGTGTCGCCTGACGCAACCCATTACCGATTTCGGCTCGGGGGAGTTCGTGCGCCGCGCTGGCGAGCAGGCGACATTTCGTCTGAAAACCTTTAACCCGATGGTCGGCGGCGGCTCGGCGACCTTGCTGGCAGCGGCGGCGCCTTGGCAGCCGGGGCGTGGCGACATCAATCTGGGTACGGTGAGAATCGGCAGCGGCAATGTGTTGTTCAACAGTTCGCAGGTGCAGGCCGGGCGCCTGATCAGTGGCCTGATCGATGGCCGCAGTCCGCTGGTCCGGCACGCATCGGCCGATGGACGTGTATCCGAAGTCCGTTTGCTGCCGGTAAAGTTCACCAAGGCTTTTGCTGACTATCAGGGCTGCGTGGCCAAGCTCCTGCCTCAGAATTTCGAACAGGTGAAACAATCGCAGATCGGTTTTCCCGGTGGCGGCATCGAACTGGATGCTGCGGCAAAAGCCAAATTACAGGTAATGGTCGAGTACATGAAGGCCGATCCGACGGTCAATCACATCGAACTCGACGGTCACTCCGATAACGGCGGCAACCGCCTGGCCAACCGTGACCTGTCGCGACGCCGGGCCTTGGCGGTGATGGATTTCTTCAAGGCCAACGGCATCCAGGAATCGCAGATAACCCTGCGTTTCCACGGCGAGCGCTATCCGCTGGCATCCAACAGCAGCAATGCCAACCGGGCAAAAAATCGTCGCGTCAACGTTCACCTTGCACGGGTAGCGCCTACTGAACAACCGGCGCCTCAGTCCACCGCATCGACGAGCACTGCTTCGGCGTCCTGAGCCGGCTGCCATCGTCGCCCGTTCGACATAATCTGTCGCTTCGTCGTCATAAGCTGTCGCGCCACTGTAAATTATTCTGCATGAGCGGTAGACTTCTCGGCTTTCCGTAGAACCCCGTGGAGTGATGGCATGGCGGACGTAAACAAGGTCGTTCTGGCGTATTCCGGCGGCCTGGACACTTCGGTGATCCTCAAGTGGCTGCAGGATACTTATAACTGTGAAGTAGTGACCTTCACCGCTGACCTGGGTCAGGGCGAAGAGGTCGAGCCTGCGCGCGCCAAGGCTCAGGCCATGGGCGTGAAAGAGATCTACATCGACGACTTGCGCGAAGAATTCGTGCGCGACTTCGTGTTCCCGATGTTCCGCGCCAACACCGTTTACGAAGGCGAGTACCTGCTGGGTACTTCCATCGCTCGTCCGTTGATCGCCAAACGCCTGATCGAAATCGCCAACGAAACCGGTGCAGACGCCATTTCCCACGGCGCCACCGGCAAGGGTAACGACCAGGTTCGTTTCGAACTTGGCGCCTATGCCCTCAAGCCGGGTGTAAAAGTGATTGCTCCGTGGCGCGAGTGGGACCTGCTGTCCCGCGAGAAGCTGATGGACTACGCCGAGAAGCACGCGATCCCGATCGAGCGCCACGGCAAGAAAAAATCCCCGTACTCGATGGATGCCAACCTGCTGCACATCTCCTATGAAGGTGGCGTGCTGGAAGACACCTGGACCGAGCATGAAGAAGACATGTGGCGCTGGACCGTTTCTCCGGAAAACGCGCCGGACAAGCCTCAGTACCTGGAACTGACCTACCGCAACGGCGACATCGTCGCGCTGGACGGCGTCGAAATGACCCCGGCTACCGTGCTGGCAACGCTGAACCGTATCGGTGGCGAACACGGTATCGGACGCCTCGACATCGTCGAGAACCGTTACGTGGGTATGAAGTCCCGTGGCTGCTACGAGACCCCTGGCGGCACCATCATGCTGCGCGCCCACCGTGCGATCGAATCGATCACCCTGGACCGCGAAGTGGCTCACCTTAAAGATGAGCTGATGCCGAAATACGCCAGCCTGATCTACACCGGTTACTGGTGGAGCCCTGAGCGTCTGATGCTGCAACAGATGATCGACGCGTCTCAGGCCCACGTGAACGGCGTCGTGCGCCTGAAGCTGTACAAGGGCAATGTGATCGTGACCGGTCGCAAATCCGACGAGTCGTTGTTCGATGCCAACATCGCAACCTTCGAGGAAGATGGCGGCGCTTACAACCAGGCGGACGCAGCGGGCTTCATCAAGCTCAACGCCCTGCGCATGCGTATTGCGGCGAACAAAGGCCGCAAGCTGTTCTGAGACCTTTGAGATCGTGAATGAATGTGTGGCCTCGCAATGAGGCCACACTTCTGAAAAAGGTGGGGCGCCTGATGTGGCAATCCGGTGTTGTTCCGGCCACAGAGCCCAGATGAGTTGCTCTCGCAGGCAGCGATTCAATCCTTTATACCCGCCGTCCAGCCTTGGTCGATAACCGCCAGTTTGTGCGAGTCCAGATTGTAGGCAACGGGGTAGGCCGCGGTAGCTTTCCTTTTCTGCTTCAAGTGTTTAAGTACACTGGATTTCAACAAGCCTTCCGTCTGGGCACTGGTGACAAACAAGATCACGTGCGCCGTACTATTTTGTGACATTTTCTGGTTTTTCAGAAGTTCCCCGAATTCAATTTTCTTGCCTGTTTCGCGGGTATCGACGATTCGCAGATCTTTTACGTCGTTTGGCAACGGAACGGCTTCAGGCCCGCAAGCAGTCGCTTGTGGAGTCATGCTGACTGGCGGGGCCTGGGCGTTGTCAGGTGAGGAACGAGATTTCGTGGCATCCTTTGAAGTGCTTTGCCTGGAAGGGCTTTCGGTGCTGTTGTTATCCGATTGTTCGGTTGCGTTGAGGAAGTTGTTTTCGTCTGCAAAGTCGGAAGGTGCATACAACGAACGATAATTGAAGTTGAGCGTCACGAAAAACAGAAGTAGCAAATAAAAAGGAAAACTGATCAGAAACCAGACATAAAGGTCTCTTTCGTCGTTATCGAGAAAGGGCAAGGAAATGGCTGCTGAAGTTTCCGAAAGTGTCGCGAATATTGCGATAAGAGTCATTGGGTTGGTAATTTTTTTATCATGTTTCATCAGTTGTACTCTCGTGATTGGTAGTTGTCCTGACTTGATTATAAAGCTGGCAGTGAAAGTTGGTCTCTTGTAGTAATTACGTTGTTTGTCAATTTTCTATCGCAGTGGATTTTCATGTGTGACGACTTATTGCTGCTTTTTTCTGTTGATCGAGTGGGCGTTAAATAAGTATTCATTGCTGTAAGAGTGATCGGTTTCAGTGTGTGTGATTTTTCTGGTATGAATGTTGATGAGTGAGAGGATCGGTGTTTTGAGCGCTTTTTTATAGCAGGCAATTTCTTTTCATGATTTTTCAGTCCCGTGATCAAAACATTTTGGATTTGAGTTGAAACAAAAAACTATCGAGAAGAGTTGGACGAACGGCTAAATATCACCTCGGTGAGGTTTCGATTGACCGTTTTTTGTAAGAAATTTCCGCAATGTTTGTAGGGAATGTCTCTGGGTGAGGGTGGCCGGGAGGTGCGGCATGCCATGGGTGAAACGACTAGGCTATTGTGCGGGCTCTAAAAATTCGAACAGCGAAATTGGACTTGCCCATGAATAAAGTGCTGATCGTGGATGATCACCCCGTCATTCGTCTTGCGGTGCGTATGCTGATGGAACGTCATGGCTACGAAGTCATTGGAGAGACCGATAATGGCGTGGATGCCTTACAACTAGCTCGCGAACTTTTACCGGATATTGTTATTCTGGATATTGGAATACCCAAACTCGATGGACTGGAAGTCATTGCGCGATTGTCATCGACCGCAATGCCGATGAAAGTGCTCATTCTGACCTCCCAGGCGCCTGGGCACTTCTCCATGCGCTGCATGCAGTCGGGTGCTGCCGGTTATGTTTGCAAGCAACAGGACCTGACGGAGTTGCTCAGTGCAATCAAGGCCGTCCTGTCAGGTTACAGTTACTTTCCGAATCAGGCGCTGCATACCGTCCGTGCCAGCCTGGGTAATGCCAGTGAAGCCGATATGGTCGATCGCTTGTCAGGGCGGGAAATGATGGTGTTGCAGCAACTGGCCAGAGGCAAGACCAACAAGGAAATTGCCGACGGGATGTTTCTCAGTAACAAAACCGTCAGTACTTACAAGACGCGCCTGCTTCTGAAACTCAATGCGCGGTCTTTGGTTGACCTGATAGAACTGGCTCAACGCAATGGCTTGGTGTGATGCTGTAGCGGTAAGGAGAGTGTGCAATCAACAGGTGATAATCGGGACCTGTGACGCATAAAAAAAGCCTCCGCTTGGGGGAGGCTTTCAGGTGTCATAAGTCAAAATCGTAATCGGCCAATTGCTTTTGCAGTCGGCGTTCCTCCAGCAGATTGTCGATGGTGCGGCGTTTGCTCAGATTAGTTTTCGCTACTTCCACCACCGGTTCGGCTTCATCGCTCTCAACGGTGGAGAAGTCGTCTTCTACGTCCAATTGCTCTTTGCCAGTACTCATTTAGCGACTCCAGGCTAGGAAGGCCTTTGGCGCCCCTTATATCGACAATCTACCGGCGGGTAAAAAAGATTTTTTCAATCGATATATCTATACCTGCAATAGCGCCTCAATCGTCGGAGGTTTTGTGCTTGAATTCGCACAGGTCCTCGATCCGGCAACTGCCACAACGGGGCTTGCGGGCCAGGCAAACATAACGCCCATGAAGGATGAGCCAGTGATGGGAGTCGAGCAGGTATTCCCTGGGCACAAACTTCATCAGTTTCTTCTCGACCTCGACCACATTCTTGCCCGGTGCTATGCCTGTGCGGTTACTGACCCGAAAAATATGCGTGTCGACGGCCATGGTCAGTTGGCGGAAAGCGGTATTGAGCACCACGTTGGCGGTTTTACGCCCGACACCGGGCAAGGCCTCCAGCGCTTCACGGGTTTGCGGCACTTCACCGGCATGGCGTTCAACCAGCATGCGGCAGGTCTCGATCACGTTTTTCGCCTTGCTGTTGTACAGGCCGATGGTCTTGATGTACTCGGACAAACCCTCGACACCCAGGGCGTGGATGGCGGCCGGGGTATTGGCGACCGGGAACAGCTTTGCCGTGGCCTTGTTGACGCCGACATCGGTGGACTGGGCGGAAAGGATCACGGCAATCAGCAATTCGAACGGCGAGGAATACGCCAGTTCGGTCTTCGGTTCCGGGTTGTCCTCATGCAGCCGGCGGAAGATTTCCAGACGTTTTGCGGCATTCATGTGCGGTAGGTGTCCTCGAAGGCGGTCATTGTGTAGGGGAAGGGCGCCAGGCTTGCCAGGCAGCGAGTATCAGGCCCAGCAGAATGAATCCGCCCGGGGCCAATGTCGCCAGGTGCAGGCCGCCGTCGGCAAACAGCACCCAGCCTGACCCATCCCGTTGCGTTGCGCCGGCCAGCCACGACAGATGGCTGCCAACGGTTCCGTTGCCGATGAGTTCGCGCAGCAGTCCAAGGCAGACCATCAACGCGCCAAACAGACTGTACAGCCGCAGGCGTTCAGGCGAGGTGGCGTGAAAATGCCCCTCCTGTTCCAGCGCGACGCACAGCCAGGCGAGCAATGCGCCATAGAGGCCTGTGTGCTGATGCCATGGCAGGGCCCAGGCCTGTACTACGAGTACTGCACAACTGGTCAGCGCGGCCGCCAACAGCACACTGGCCGGCAAATGCGCCGTCGGCATCAGTCTTGGGCGTAACACACCGATGCCCAGGCCAAAGAGGTTGATGACAACGACGAACATCAGCCACAGACCCAGCCCGGCGACCAGGGAGTCGGCAGCGCCGATCAATGGCACCAGCATCAAGGTGTTTAGCAAAGCCGCCGGCCTAGTCATGGGATGGGTTCCCCAGCAGTTGTTCCCGGTGTTCATCGTAGTAGCGCAGGGCGTCATGGATAGCGTTGACGACTGCCCTGGAAGTGATGGTCGCGCCTGCGATCTGATCGAATTGGCCCTGATCCCTTTTCAATGCCCAACCGGTGTCACCGGGATCGTTTCGGGATTTGCCGGAAAAGGTCTTGAGCCAGGCGTTTGGCCATTCGGCAATCCTCGCACCGAGCCCGGGCGTTTCCGATTGTTTAAGGGTTTTGACCCCGAGCAATGTGCCGTTGGCGTCGATGGCGATCAGCAGTTCTATGGTGCCTTCGTACCCCACTGTCTGGCTGCGCAGCAGCACGGCATAGGGTTGGCCGCCACGGGTTGCCTGGTAGCCGCCCAGCAGCGTGCTGTTGCTCAGTGCCGTACGCGAAAGGGCGAGGGGTTGCTCCAGCGATTGGTTGTCGTAGCTTTCAGGTGCAAGCAGGTCCAGCAGGTTACGGCTGTCGATCAGGCGTTGTTCAGCCGCAATCCGCGGTGTGCTGGCGTACTGCACGAGCCAGGTTGTGCCGAGGCCCGCACCGGCCAACAGCAGCATAATCGCCACACTCGAGACCCGGTTCATGGCGCCACCGGTTGTGGCCTGGATGGCGCCAGGCGTTCCAGGGCCGGTACGCACAGGTTCATCAGCAGCACGGCAAAGGCGATGCCATCGGGGTATCCGCCCCAGGTGCGGATCAGGTAGGTCAGCAGTCCCACTCCCGCTCCGAACAGCAGCCGTGCACCGGGGCTTCTGGCGCCGGAGACCGGTTCGGTGACGATGAAGAAGGCCCCCAGCATGGTCGCGCCGCTGAGCAGATGAAACAGCGGGGAACCATGGGAGTCGGAGCCCGAGCCGTTCCAGCACAACAGGCTGATGATGAACAGGCTGGCGAGCATGCCGACGGGGGCATGCCAACTGAACACTCGCCGTTGCAACAGCAACAGGCCGCCCGCGAGAAAGGCCAGGTTGATCCATTCCACACCACGGCCGCCAAAGTGGCCGAATGCCCCGTTACTGGCGAACAACTCATCCATGGTCAGGCTTTTGTTGATCCGCAGGGTGTCCAGTGCCGTGGCCTGGACCCAGGCATCCGCTGGCTGGCCGACACCGAACACCTGCTGCAATCCAGGCAACAACGCCATCCCGTGGGTTGACGGCCACTGGGTCATCGCTTGTGGAAAAGCCAGCAGCACGAAGGCAAAACCCACCATGGCCGGGTTGAACGGATTCGAGCCGACGCCCCCATACAGGTGCTTGCCGAAGATCATGGCGAACGCGCCTGCGCTGAGGGTCAGCCACCAGGGGCAGTACGCCGGCAGGGCCAGCGCCAGCAAGGTGGCACTGACCAGCGCGCTGCCGTCACTCAAGGTTGGCTTCAGCGGTCGCCGGCGCAGGCGCAAAATGGTCGCTTCAACGGTCATTGTGGCGATGCTGGCCAGCATCAGGTTGATCAAAACTCCCCAGCCATACACCCAGAAGGCGACCAGCACACCCGGCACGGCCGCCAGCAGTACCAGTTTCATCGCCTGTTGCAGGCGATCGTCGACCGTTTCAAGGGGCGGCATAGGCGTCCACCTGGCGCTCGGCCTCGCTGACTGCGCGCTCCAGGGTTTCGATCTGTTCGGTAGGCGCTGCACTGCTCTGGGCTTTCTTTAATTCCGCGCGGCGCATGGCCAGCTGAATCTTGGCCCGCTTCAGTTCTGCATCCTGTGAAGGCTTGACTACGGCAGCGGTGGGGGGCGTTGCCGGCGGCAGGGTGCTTTCCAGTTGGGCCAGCGCTTGCTCGGCGGCTTCGAACTGCTGTTGCAGAATAACCAGCTGTGACTGTTGTTCGAAGGTTGGCGGATGGCCGAATGCTATCAGGGATTTGTGCAGTTGAGCGCGGCTCATGGCCACATCGATTTTGGCTTTTTTCAGTGCGGCATCGGCGTTCGCGGCCTTTTGCGCACGAACGCGTTCGAGGGCGGCCTGCACCGGATCCAGCGCTGTCTCGGCAGGCTGTGCAGCGCGTTGAGCGCGGGCCTGACGTTCGGCGAGCTTTTGTTGTTCCTCGCGTTGCAGGCGGGCGTTACGCTGTTCGAAGCGACGTCGTGCGTGATTGCGTTTGGCCGCGCGTGCCCGCTGCTCCTCGAGCGTCAAGGCCAGGCCGCCCACCACCGGCAGCGTGCTCAGCGGCAATGGACGCATTTCGATGCAATCCACCGGGCACGGCGCCACGCACAGATCGCATCCGGTGCATTCATCGATAATGACCGTGTGCATCAGCTTGGCTGCGCCGACGATGGCATCGACCGGACAGGCCTGGATGCACTTGGTGCAACCAATGCACTCGGCTTCGCGGATGTAGGCGATTTGCGCGGGGGCCGAGCCGCGGCTGATGTCCAGCTCCAGAACTGGTATTTGCAACAGTTCGGCCAGGCTCGTGATGGTCTCGCTGCCGCCCGGCGGGCACTTGTTGATGGGCTCGCCGCTGGCGATGCCCTCGGCGTAGGGCTTGCATCCTGGATGTCCGCACTTGCCGCACTGGGTTTGCGGGAGGAGCGCGTCGATGCGTTGAATCAGACTCATGTTTTGATCAGTCCGCTGAATCCGAGAAAGGCCACTGCGATCAGGCCTGCCCCGATCAGATCGATCGGCAGGCCGCGAAAGGGCAGGGGAACATCGTTATCAAGTGTGCGCTGGCGCAGGTCCTGGAACAGGCTCAATACCAGCCAGAAGCCCAACCCGGCACCGAGGCTGAAGGCCGTTGCATGCAGCAGGCCATTGTCGTCCTGGGCGTTGAGCAACGCCACGCCAAGTACAGCGGCATTGGTCAGCAGTAATGGCCACAGACCGTCGAACGGCAGCGGCGGGCAGGTCCGGGCGAGCAGCTTCAATAAAGGGCTTATCAGCAGCGCGCTCAGCGGCAGGAACACGAACAGGCGCAATGCCGTCAGCTCCAGTGGCACCAGCAACCAATGGTAGAGCGCGTAACCCAGTGTGCCCACGATCAGCATCAGGCAGGTTGTCGCGACGCCCAGTGCATGGACCTGGCGCCGCTCGCTGGTCAACAGCGGATCGACACCCAGCGGCCAATGCAACACGAGGTTGTTGATCAGGGCGGTGCTGATAAGCGCAAGCAATGCTTCGGTCATGATCGTCCAAATCCGATGCTGGATAACTCCGTAGGAGCTGCCGCAGGCTGCGATCTTTTGATTTTTTACAAACGAAATCTAAAGATCGCAGCCTGCGGCAGCTCCTACGGACAGTATGGGCCAGACATGAAAATCCCACAGTCGCGCCAGGCACGACTGTGGGATCGGTTTACCACTGGACCTTACTTGATCCGTTGGCCCGGCTTCGCACCGCTGTCAGGGCTGAGCAGGTAGATTTCTTCACCACCGGGGCCGGCCGCCATCACCATGCCCTCGGAGATGCCGAACTTCATTTTCCGTGGCTTGAGGTTGGCGATCATCATGGTCAGGCGACCATCGAGCTTCGACGGGTCCGGGTAAGCGCTCTTGATCCCGGAGAACACGTTGCGGGTCTCGTCACCGATGTCCAGGGTCAGGCGCAGCAGCTTGTCGGCGCCTTCCACGTGTTCGGCCTTGACGATCAGGGCCACGCGCAGGTCGACGGCGGCAAAGGTGTCGAACTCGATTTCCGGCGACAGCGGGTCTTTGGCCAGTTCGCCATTGCCTGCCGGTGCGGCAGCGCCGGTGTCGGTCAGGCTGGCGGTCAGGTCTTCTTTCGAGGCGTCGGTCATGGCCTGCACTTTCACCGGGTCGATACGGGTCATCAGCGGCTTGAACTCATTCAACTGATGGTTGGCGAGCCAGCTGGCGTGGTCATTCCAGGTCAGTGGCGCAACGTTCAGGAACGCTTCGGCGTCAGCGGCCAGCAGTGGCAGCACCGGCTTGAGGAAGATCACCAGCTGGCGGAACAGGTTGACGCCGGTGGCGCAGATCGCCTGGACTTCATCCTGTTTGCCTTCCTGCTTGTTCAATGACCAAGGGGCCTTGTCGGCGATCCAGGCATTGGCGCGGTCGGCCAGGCCCATGATCTCGCGCATCGCGCGGGCGAAGTCGCGGGCTTCATAGGCGTCGGCGATGCCCGGCGCGGCGGCCAGGAAGGCTTCGGTCAGTTCCGGCGCGGCGTTGGTGTCGACCATCAGGCCGCCATTGCCCTTGTGAATGAAACCGGCGCAACGGCTGGCGATGTTGACGACCTTGCCCACCAGGTCGGAATTGACCTTCTGCACGAAGTCTTCGAGGTTCAGGTCCAGGTCGTCGACGCCACGGCTCAGCTTGGCCGCGTAGTAGTAGCGCAGGTATTCCGGCGACAGGTGATCCAGGTAGGTGCGGGCCTTGATGAAGGTGCCACGGGACTTGGACATCTTCTGACCGTTGACGGTCAGGTAGCCGTGCACGTTGATCCCGGTCGGCTTGCGGTAGCCGGCGCCTTCGAGCATGGCTGGCCAGAACAGGGCGTGGAAGTTGACGATGTCCTTGCCGATGAAGTGATACAGCTCGGCGGTGGAGTCCTTGCCCCAGAACGCGTCGAAGTCAAGCGTAGGCGTGCGGTCGCACAGGTTCTTGAAGCTGGCCATGTAGCCGATTGGCGCATCCAGCCACACGTAGAAATACTTGCCCGGCTCGTCGGGGATCTCGAAACCGAAGTACGGCGCATCGCGGGAGATGTCCCACTGTTGCAGGCCGGCATCCAGCCACTCGGCGATCTTGTTCGCCACGGCGTCCTGCAAGGTGCCACTGCGGGTCCAGGCCTGCAGCATTTCCTGGAAGTCCGGCAGCTTGAAGAAGAAGTGCTGGGAATCCTTGAGCACCGGGGTGGCGCCGGAAATCGCCGACTTCGGATCTTTCAGGTCGGTCGGCGCGTAGGTCGCGCCGCATTTTTCGCAGTTGTCGCCGTACTGGTCTTCGGTGCCACATTTCGGACAAGTGCCCTTGATGAAGCGGTCGGCCAGGAACATTTTCTTTTCCGGGTCGAAATACTGGGTGATCGAGCGCTGGGCGCTGTGCCAGGCGTCACGCAGCTTCAGGTAGATCTGGCTCGACAGCTCACGGTTTTCTTCAGCGTGCGTGGAGTGGAAGTTGTCGAAGTCCACCAGGAAGTCGGCAAAGTCGGCGCTGTGTTCAGCCTGGACGTTGG
>Ga0160472_100932_pt1 | contig 11186 bp, 10 predicted proteins | sample HID1973M_E11MG_FD_108267 | JGI IMG/M metagenome (GOLD analysis project Ga0160472, IMG submission 108267) | Enriched mosquito-associated microbial communities from UW Madison campus, WI, USA - HID1973M_E11 MG | ecosystem: Host-associated > Arthropoda: Insects > Digestive system > Unclassified ...
GCGCAGCAAAAGCGCCGTGCGCCTGACCCCGGTTGGCGAAGGCATCGTCGCCCAGGCACAAAAGGTCCTGGAGCAGGCCCAGGGCATCCGCGAACTGGCCCAGGCCGGCAAGAACCAGCTGACCGCTCCGCTAAAGGTTGGCGCGATCTACACCGTCGGCCCGTACCTGTTTCCCCACCTGATTCCACAACTGCACCGGGTCGCTCCGCAGATGCCGTTGTACATCGAAGAAAACTTTACCCACGTGCTGCGCGACAAGCTGCGCAACGGTGAGCTCGACGCCATCATCATCGCCCTGCCGTTCAACGAAGCCGACGTGCTGACCCTGCAACTCTACGACGAACCGTTCTACGTCCTGATGCCGGCCCAGCACCCGTGGACCCAGAAAGAGTCCATCGACGCCAGCCTGCTCAACGACAAGAGCCTGCTGCTGCTCGGCGAAGGCCACTGCTTCCGCGACCAGGTACTCGAAGCCTGCCCGACCCTGACCAAGGGTCATGACGGCGCCAAGCACACCACGGTGGAATCCAGCTCCCTGGAAACCATCCGCCACATGGTCGCCTCCGGTCTCGGCATTTCGATCCTGCCGCTGTCGGCAGTCGACAGCCATCACTACGCCCCCGGCGTGATTGAAGTGCGCCCCCTGTCGCCACCGACGCCGTACCGCACCGTGGCCATTGCCTGGCGCGCAAGCTTTCCGCGGCCCAAGGCGATCGAGATCCTCGCCGACTCCATTCGCCTGTGCTCGGTGGCCAAGCCCGCGGCACAGGTCGCTGCCGGTTAAGTCGTTGCCATGAGCGAGTTGTCGCAAGTGTCGGTGACGGCACTCAAGGGTGTCGGCGAAGCCATGGCCGAAAAGCTGGCCAAGGTGGGCCTGGAGAATCTCCAGGACGTGCTGTTCCACTTGCCGCTGCGTTATCAGGATCGCACCCGCGTGGTGCCGATCGGCGCCCTGCGGCCAGGGCAGGATGCAGTCATTGAAGGCACCGTGAGCGGCGCCGACGTGGTCATGGGCCGTCGACGCAGCCTCGTGGTCCGGTTGCAGGATGGCACCGGCGGCTTGAGCCTGCGCTTCTACCATTTCAGCAATGCCCAGAAAGAAGGCCTCAAGCGCGGCACGCGAATTCGCTGCTACGGCGAAGCGCGGCCCGGCGCCTCGGGACTGGAGATCTACCATCCGGAATATCGCGCCATTACCGGTGACGAACCGCCGCCGGTGGATGAAACCCTGACCCCGGTCTACCCGCTCACCGAGGGCCTGACCCAGCAACGCTTGCGCCAGCTGTGCATGCAAACCCTGACACTGCTGGGCCCCAGCAGCTTGCCCGACTGGCTGCCGACCGAACTGGCACGCGATTATCAATTGGCGCCGTTGGCCGATGCGATCCGCTACCTGCACAATCCGCCTGCCGACGCCGACGTCGATGAGTTGGCCCTGGGTCATCACTGGGCGCAGCACCGCCTGGCCTTCGAAGAATTGCTGACCCATCAACTGTCGCAACAACGCTTGCGCGAAAGCATGCGTTCCCTGCGCGCACCGGCGATGCCCAAGGCCACGAAGCTGCCAGCCAAATACCTGGCGAACCTCGGCTTCAACCCGACGGGCGCGCAGCAACGGGTCGGCAACGAAATCGCCTACGACCTCAGCCAGCACGAGCCAATGCTGCGCCTGATTCAGGGTGACGTGGGCGCCGGTAAAACCGTGGTGGCCGCCCTCGCCGCACTGCAGGCGCTGGAAGCCGGTTATCAGGTGGCGCTGATGGCACCGACCGAGATTCTCGCCGAACAGCATTTCATCACCTTCAAGCGCTGGCTCGAACCCCTGGGCATCGAAGTAGCGTGGCTGGCGGGCAAGCTCAAGGGCAAGAATCGCGCGGCGGCACTGGAACAAATTGCCAGTGGCACACCCATGGTCGTCGGCACCCATGCGCTGTTTCAGGATGAGGTGCAGTTCAAGAACCTTGCCTTGGTGATCATCGACGAACAGCATCGTTTCGGCGTGCAGCAGCGCCTGGCGTTGCGGCAGAAAGGCGTGGGCGGACGGATGTGTCCGCATCAACTGATCATGACCGCCACGCCGATCCCGCGCACGCTGGCGATGAGTGCCTACGCCGATCTCGACACCTCGATCCTAGACGAGCTACCGCCAGGGCGCACTCCGGTGAACACCGTGCTGATCACCGATACCCGCCGCGTGGAAGTCATCGAGCGGGTCCGCGGTGCCTGTGCCGAAGGGCGCCAGGCCTATTGGGTGTGCACGCTGATCGAGGAGTCGGAAGAACTCACCTGCCAGGCCGCCGAAACCACCTTCGAGGACCTCACCGCCGCCCTCGGCGAATTGAAGGTAGGGCTGATCCATGGGCGCATGAAGCCTGTGGAAAAAGCTGCGGTCATGGCCGAGTTCAAGGCCGGCAACCTGCAATTGCTGGTGGCGACTACGGTGATCGAAGTCGGTGTCGACGTGCCCAACGCCAGCCTGATGATCATTGAAAACCCTGAGCGCCTGGGCCTTGCTCAGTTGCATCAATTGCGTGGCCGGGTCGGTCGGGGCAGCGCGGCCAGCCACTGCGTGCTGCTCTATCACCCACCGCTGTCACAGATCGGCCGCCAGCGACTGGGCATCTTGCGCGAAACCAACGACGGTTTTGTCATTGCCGAAAAGGATCTGGAGCTGCGCGGTCCCGGCGAAATGCTCGGCACGCGGCAAACCGGCCTGCTGCAATTCAAGGTCGCCGACCTGATGCGCGATGCCGATTTGCTCCCCGCGGTGCGGGATGCCGCCCAGGCTTTGCTCGAGCGCTGGCCGACCCACGTCAGTCCGTTGCTCGACCGTTGGCTGCGTCATGGCCAACAATACGGCCAGGTGTGACAACCGTCACAGTTTCTGAGGCGTGGCCACAGGCAAGCTGGTTATACTCCTGCAATTGTTTTAGTACGGATACAGACTATGACTGAAGTTGCCCTCGCTCCCGACACCCCGCACGCTCCGTCGGTTATTCGGCTGATGCTGGGCAAATTGGGCATTGCCTACGAAGAAGTACTGGACCATCACGGCCTCAACGCCACCCGAAAAATCCAGGCCGTCCTGCTCGAAGACAGCGTTGGCGCGCTGATGGTGCTGTTCCCCCAGAGCCAGCTGCTGGACCTCAATCGCCTGACCGAACTCACTGGTCGCCGTCTGACCGCCGTGCCGACCGAACGCCTGAGCAAAATGCTCGGCAAGCACAGCCTCAGCCTGCTGCCCGGCCTGCCGGCAATGACCACCTCGCCGTGCCTGTATGAAGAATGCCTGCTGCGCGAGCCGAAGTTGCTGATCAACTCCGGTGAGCCGGGCGTCCTCCTGGAAATCACCAGCGAAGACTTCAAGACCATGCTGACCAAGGCCAGCGCGGCCAACTTCGGCGAAAACCTGAGCAGCATCCGGCCCAACCTCGACCGCCCCGACGACGACCGCGATGAAATCACCCAGGCAGTCCAGGCGTTCACCGCCCGACGTATCCAGCAGCGCCTGGAAGCCACCATCGAAATTCCGCCGCTGGCCGAAACCGCACAAAAAATCATCAAGCTGCGCGTCGACCCCAACGCCACCATCGACGACATCACCGGCGTGGTCGAGACCGACCCTGCGCTGGCCGCACAAGTCGTGAGCTGGGCGGCCTCGCCTTACTACGCATCGCCCGGCAAGATCCGCTCGGTAGAAGACGCCATCGTCCGTGTGCTGGGCTTCGACCTGGTGATCAACCTGGCGCTGGGCCTGGCCCTGGGCAAGACCCTGAGCCTGCCCAAAGACCACCCGCAGCACAGCACGCCTTACTGGCAGCAATCCATCTACACCGCCGCCGTGATCGAAGGTCTGACCCGCGCCATGCCGCGTGCCCAGCGCCCGGAAGCCGGCCTGACCTACCTGGCAGGCTTGCTGCACAACTTCGGCTACCTGTTGCTGGCCCACGTGTTCCCGCCGCACTTCTCGCTGATCTGCCGCCACCTGGAGGTCAACCCGCACCTGTGCCACAGCTACGTCGAGCAACACCTGCTGGGCATCAGCCGCGAGCAGATCGGTGCCTGGCTGATGCGCTTCTGGGACATGCCCGACGAGCTGGCCACCGCGCTGCGCTTCCAGAACGATCCGAACTACGACGGCGAATACGCCGAGTACCCGAATCTGGTCTGCCTGACGGTACGTCTGCTGCGCAGCCGCGGCATTGGTTCGGGGCCGGATGAAGACATTCCTGATGCGCTGCTGGAACGCCTGGGGCTGACCCGCGAGAAGGCCAATGATGTGGTCAGTAAAGTGCTTGAAGCGGAAGTGTTGTTGCGCGAACTGGCTTCGCAGTTTTCCCAGGCCTGAAAGCATCCAAAGCAGGCTGGTTTCCACAAACGCTATTTTATGTGGTGCCAGCCTGTCTGAATAAACGCATCTCGATCCAGGGGCTCCTACAATTTCATATTCCCAATCATGCCAAGTATCTCACTGCATTTGACTCCCAACCACTGCCTAGATGCACGACAACTTTGTTATCTGACGTTAAGTGGCTTGTTTCATTAGGTGCCTTCCCCTGAATACCGTCGAACAGGGCCCAACCTTTTCCTCCAAACGTCAAATCCAGAGAGCCATCGAGCTCATAACGTGCAGCTGCCACGTAGCCACCGCCCGTTCCTGTCACGATAATTTTTGTATTCTGTTGCCAAACGCTCGAGTTAAAAACCAGGTCTCGCAAAAATGCAGCGTACAAGGGTCTTCCGTTATTAAAGATAAGATTGAATCCTCCATTAGCGTTTAGAACAGTTAGAAAACCCTCATTCTCACCCACTTTCCCTGAATCGCCAGAGGCTACAATCAAACCGTCATCCCTTGTAACTACAGAATTTATAATTGAAGTTCGACCATCTGCGCCAATGGGAATAATGACTGTTCCGCGATCACCAAATGAAGTATCGAGCCCCCCTCTTTGGTCGTAGCGTTTCAAAAACGCTACTTCGCGCACACCTGTAACATGCACGAACCCCCCACCAACCAGCACGCCATCACCTTGCACGCTGAGTGAATTAAGCTTGATTCCCGAAGAAAAATCGATAGGAATCAACACGTAGCCGCCATTAAAGCTCGTGTCTTTCGAACCATCCTCGTTCAGACAGAAAACAACACCCTCAATGACGCCGTCGAAGGGGTAGATATGAGCGCTCAGATAAATTTTTGCGTTCTGTTTGGAAACAGCCATGGAGTCACCTGAAAAAAAATTTACCTCTACGTTTGATTGTGGATCCATACCATCAACAAACTTTAAATCCTGTGCAGCGTCATCGGCTGAAATATCCGAAGCGTATATCGTTACCATGCCATCTGTACCAAAGGACTGATCCAGTTGGCCGTTTCCCAGTAACCTGCAAATGTATTTCTTGCTGCTGAATATAGCCTCAGAGCCAGCAATTAGATAACCGCCATTTTCCAACGCAATCATTTTCGTTACAATTATGCCTGTTCCTCCCATACCGGGGACAGTTACCACACCACCACTTCCAAAAGACGGGTCAAGTTCGCCCTTCTCAGTTAATCGTGAAAGCGTGAGCTGCCCGGCTCTCGGCCCCCCGGCAATCATTACCTTGTTATCATTCAGAACAACGATTGACCGCGACCCGGTCGACAACGTCACTACACCACCGTCACCAAAAGTTTGATCCAGCGTACCTGCTGCTTTTATTCCTGATCGAGTCATCACTGTATTCCCTGAGTATGTGAGGGATGCTTTAAACATCCGCTCCCATTGAGCACCAGATCAAACAATCAGTAACCTGTTATAAATGACAGGAGAGTTGTCCCATTAAGCCAAACAGCTGACCGGCCAAGCCAACTTGCATGGAAAAGTCACTTTTTCTCCTCACACACTAGCGGCCATCATTGTTTTGGCTTGCGGGGCTTCAGATACTTGGTCAACCCTTGGAACCAGATCACCAGCGCCGGATTGCCCTTGATCTGGATCGACTTGTCCTGAATCCCCTGCATGAACGCCAACTGCTTGTTCTTCGCCTGCATCGTCGCAAAGCCGTAGGCGGCATCCTGGAACGCAATCGCAAACGCAGGCTCGGCATGCACACCGGCCTTGCTGGTGATGCGCTGATCCTTCACGCGGAAATGTCGGGCCACCTTCCCGTCCAGGGTTTGCAATTGAAACACCAGTTCCTTGTCACCCAACTGCTGCTGAAAGGCCGGATTGGTCCGACTGGCTTTACCCATCAAAAAACCCAGCATCCACAGCAGAAAGCGAAATTTCATGCACATAGCCCCAATAAAAATGAATGACCGGCGCAGTGTAACTGCTTGATTCAAGAACACCACCATCCCCTTCATTTTCTGGAAGATGCAGCCATTTTTGACTCCGATGACTACCAAGTCATTGACGGATTCAAATCGAAAGCCTGCTTCAACCCATCAGGAATCAGCGCGCTCATGCACGCCCGGAGGTGCCGACATTGTCCAGAACCTGGCTCACCGCCATCTGACCCAGCATGATGATTTGCTGAAGCGCCAGCATGGTCTTGCGGTGTGACCCTTCCAGGACACCGGCAAAATCATTGGCCATTACTGACGCTGACGCCAACGACTCTGAAGCATGGGCCAGCAGCGTTTCATTGGTTATATCGGGCGCAATGACAAATATCGAAGCGGGAGCGTTCGTTACAACACCAGAAGCAGGCCGGTTGAAGTAGTAATCCAGGGCCCGGTCGGCGGCGTCGTGCAGTTTTCTTGAGGAGGTGCTGACGTATGGGGAAGTGTCGTCCGTCTCTGATTCAGCAAGTAAGTCAGTAAGCCTGTCCATCGTGATCCGCCATGAAAAATTTGGAACCATCACGCTAACGGTCACGCTTCTGAAGGCCAACCTTAAAAATGCGTCGGAGACTTCGTCGATTTTTCAAAGTATTTCAACATACACAACTGTTTAACCCTCGCGTTCGAACCTCGATTTAACGCGGCAGCGCTGCCGAACCATCCGGCAAAGGAATATCGCACCCATAAAAAATGGGCACCCCACCTGATTGGCGTGCCCATTTTAATGCCGCTCCCCGCTACACGGGTTTGCGCAGATGGATTACGGATTAACGCTGTCTTTCAACGATTTACCTGGCTTGAAAGCCACGGTGTTGCTGGCCTTGATTTTGACCGGCTCACCGGTTTGCGGGTTCTTGCCGGTGCGGGCGCCGCGATGGCGTTGCAGGAAGGTGCCGAAGCCTACCAGCGTCACGCTGTCTTTGCGGTGCAGCGCGCCGGTGATTTCTTCAAGAACGGCGTTGAGAACGCGGTTGGCTTGTTCTTTGGTGAGGTCTGCTTTTTCAGCAATGGCTGCAGCGAGTTCTGGTTTACGCATATGAGTGAAGCCCCTTTGACGGTTTGTTGTTGTTATGTCCGTGCTGCTCTCTGCGGAGCAGCGCCCAAAGCGCCGCAGGTGCTCTACTCTGCGGCAGACGGGAGTGAGGATGGCACGCAGCGACGAGCCGCGCCAGTCTCGGCGCGGCCTTTGTAGGGGCAAAATGGGGGTGATTCCGACAGAACGACCGGTATTTATGCCAGCAGGGCTGGAAGCTCTTTGTTCAGGGCCAGTTTTTCCATAACGGCCGTGCCGGTCAGGGCATAACCCAGCAGTTTGCCTGCGCCGTCACGGCATAAAACCTTGATGTCGGCGCCCTGCCCTTCGACCGTCCAGACTCCCTCAGCGCCCCGTGGCGGCGGGGAAACCACCAACGGACAAACCGGGGTTTTAACGGTGATCGGCATCGGACCGTAGCTTACCGTGGCCGGATTGCCGGCGAGGGTTTGTGCCAGCGCCCTCGCGCAGCTCATCAGGGGCATCACGTACAGCAGATTCAGCCCGTCGACTTCGGCGCAGTCGCCCAGGGCGTAGATGTTGGCGTGGGAGGTTTTCAGCTGGCGATCGACCATGACCCCGCGATTGACCTGCAAGCCGGCGGCGGCCGCCAGGTCGATGCGCGGACGCAAGCCAATGGCTGAAACCACGACGTCGCAAGCGATCACCTGGCCATCGGACAGATGCGCTTCCAGCCCGTCTGCCACGCGCTGCAGGCGATTGAGGACCGGGCCGAGATGGAACCGCGCACCCAGGCTTTCCAGGCCTGCTTGCACCGCAGCGGCCGCCGCCGGGTGCAGCAAGGTCGGCATGACCTGTTCGCAGGGTGCTACCAGTTGCACCTCGTAACCGCCCAGGCTCAAGTCGTTGGCGAACTCGCAGCCGATCAGGCCGGCACCGAGCAGCAATACACGCCGCTTGCCTGCCGCTGCAGCGCGAAAGCGTGCGTAGTCTTCCAGGTCGTTGATCGGGAACACGCAGTCCGCGGCATCGCCTTCAATCGGCACCCGCACGGTTTCCGCGCCCCAGGCCAGGATCAGGTCCCGGTAGATCACTGATTCCTCGCCGATCCAAAGGCGCTTGTGGCCCGGATCAATGCCGCTGATACGTGTATGGGTGCGCACTTCGGCCTTCAACTGATCGGCCATGGCGCCAGGTTCGGCCATGGTCAGGCCATCGGCGTCCTTGTTTTTGCCAAAGCCGGTGGACAGCATCGGCTTGGAGTAGGAGCGGCCGTCATCGGCGGTAATCAGCAGCAGCGGGGTTTCGCTATCGAGCTTGCGAAACTCGCGGGCCAGGTTGTAGCCCGCAAGGCCGGTGCCGACGATCACGACAGGTGCGTTCATTCCTTACTCCTCTGATTCTTGATTAGTTGATTTCGATCATTTCGAAATCCATTTTGCCCACGCCGCAGTCCGGGCACAGCCAGTCTGCCGGGACGTCTTCCCAACGGGTGCCCGGCGCGATGCCGTCATCGGGCCAACCGTCGGCTTCGTTGTAGATCAAGCCACAGACGATACATTGCCACTTTTTCATTCAGGTACTTCCTCAGGGGTCAGGCATTTTGCCGGCGCGGACGGTCGATGGTTACAGCGCCGCCATCCGGCTCAGGGCGTTTTGTACTGATCGGGCCCGCCAGTTGCAAGCCCTGTTCAGCGCAACGGCAGGGCAATTCAGTCAAAGTCGCCGGCTGACATGTTAAGCTCGCCGCCTCATTTGCTGCCAATAATGACGCACTGTGCCGCACACAAACCCCACCTGCCCGGCCCCCCACTGGCTTTCCCGAAGCCAACTGTCGCCCCTCCCCGACACGTCTACCCTCGACTGGCTGTTCGATGAGGGCTCGCTGACCCGCCGTCTCATTCACCTGTCGAATGATGCATTCAGCGTCACGCCGATGTTCGAAGGCTGGCAGCCCTTGCGCGCCGACGAATGCGCGGCGCTGGACCTCGCCGAGGGCAGCGAAGGCTGGGTGCGTGAAGTGTATTTGCGCGGCCACGGCGAGGCCTGGGTGTTTGCCCGCAGCGTCGCGGCGCGCAGTGCCTTGCAGGGCGACGGCCTTCACATGGACGAATTGGGCAGTCGCTCCCTGGGCGAGTTGCTGTTTTGTGACCACGCGTTTCAGCGCCGGGCCATTGAGGTCTGCCACTACCCGCAACCCTGGCTGCCGGCCGAAGTGCAGACCCCCGGGCTGTGGGGCCGCCGCTCGCGATTCGACCGTGGCGCCTTGAGCGTACTGGTGGCGGAAGTGTTCCTGCCATCCCTGTGGAATGCCGCCCGCGCCTGTCCGGAGAAGCCTTGATGTATCAGAGCCTGCTCAAGTCCCTGAACCGTTTGAACCCGCGCGCCTGGGACTTCATCCAGCTGACGCGCATGGACAAGCCGATCGGCATTTACCTGCTGCTGTGGCCGACCTTGTGGGCGCTGTGGATTGCCGGCAAGGGCTCGCCTTCGCTGGCCAATGTCGTCATTTTTGTCCTCGGCGTGGTGCTGACCCGTGCCGGCGGCTGCGTGATCAACGACTGGGCCGACCGCAAGGTCGACGGCCACGTCAAACGCACCGCGCAACGTCCGTTGGCCAGCGGCAAGATCAGCTCCAAGGAAGCGCTGGTGTTCTTTGCGCTGCTGATGGGGGTGAGTTTCCTGCTGGTGCTGTGCACCAATGCCCCGACGATCTGGTTGTCATTGGGCGGCCTGGCGCTGGCCTTCACCTACCCGTTCATGAAGCGCTACACCTATTACCCGCAAGTGGTGCTGGGCATGGCGTTTTCGTGGGGCATGCCGATGGCGTTTACCGCCGAGACCGGGGAGTTGCCGGCGGCGGCGTGGCTGCTGTGGATCGCCAACCTGTTGTGGACGGTGGGCTACGACACCTATTACGCGATGACCGATCGCGACGATGACTTGACGATCGGCGTGAAATCCACGGCAATCCTGTTCGGCGAAGCAGACCGGGTGATCATCCTGACCCTGCAGTTTCTGGCGTTGGGTTGTCTGTTGCTGGCAGGGTCGAAGTTCGAACTCGGCGGCTGGTTCCACCTGAGCCTGCTGGTGGCCGCGGGCTGTTTCGTCTGGGAATTCTGGTACACCCGCGACAAAGACCGGATGCGCTGCTTCAAGGCGTTTTTGCACAATCACTGGGCGGGGTTGGCGATATTTGTCGGGATTGTGCTGGATTATGCGTTGCGGTGAGCGTGAGAAGATCGCAGCCTCCGGCAGCTCCTACGCGAAGGTTGCGATCCTTTTGAGTTGTTACATATGCTCGCGAACGACGTGCCAGACGTCTTTCATTTTGTCGCCTTCCATCTGTCCAGGCGCCTTGTCCTTGACGAAGTAGTACAGCGGCTTGCCGTCGTAAGCCCACTGCATCGAACCATCATCACGTTTGATGACACTCCACTTGCCATCAGCCTTCGCACCCGCGTCAGCCTTGAACGGTGGCCAGTGTTCGGCGCACTCGCCCGTGCACACAGACTTGCCGCCCGTGTCCTTGTCGAACGTGTACAAGGTCATGCCCTTGTGGTCTGTCATCATGCCGTCTTTCATCATCGCCGGTTCAGCCGCAAAAGCCATTGAAGGCAACGCCAGAGCAGCGGCCAGCAGCAGGGCTTTGAAGGAATACGAGGGGTGTGTCATTTGGAAACCTTCCTTTTGTGGTTGTCAGGATTCGGACTTAGAGCTTAGTTCAGGATCAAGACAATCACCGGGTGACTAAAATACTGTCACACGACTGCAATAATTCCGTTATCTAATGCGGCGCAAGACAGATAAATGACAAGGGGATAAAGGCATGGTTGGCAGGAGCATTCTGATCGTCGACGACGAAGC
>Ga0160472_100934_pt1 | contig 11134 bp, 9 predicted proteins | sample HID1973M_E11MG_FD_108267 | JGI IMG/M metagenome (GOLD analysis project Ga0160472, IMG submission 108267) | Enriched mosquito-associated microbial communities from UW Madison campus, WI, USA - HID1973M_E11 MG | ecosystem: Host-associated > Arthropoda: Insects > Digestive system > Unclassified ...
CGCCGCGACCGGCCATCCATGGCCTGACGCGGCTACCTCGGCATCCATGCCGAGGTGCCCACTGCGCAGAACCTCCACTCGGCCTCTCGGGGGGGCGAAAACCGCCACAGCGCCCGAGGCGGCCTACCGGCCGGCCTGGCTTTGATGCGAACACAAATCTCCGGAACCACCGGACCTCCTGTAGGAGCTGTCGAGTGCAACGAGGCTGCGATCTTTTGGATGAGATGCATCCGCAAAAATTCGCGTCGGTTGTCAGGCCGCCTTCGCTGGCAAGCCAGCTCCTACAGTTTAAATGGGGGCTGATCCGGGATCAGGTCGGCTGTCAGGCCGCCATCGCCGGCAAGCCAGCTCCCACAGGAATCGATGGTATACGCAAGCTCTTCACCACTCAAAAGGCCGAGCGTTAGCTCGCCTCGCTTTTGCTTTTCGCGGTTTTCGCCCCCCCGAGAGGCCGAGTGGAGGTTCTGCGTAGTGGGCAACCCGGCATGGATGCCGGGTTAGCCGCGTTAGGCCATGGATGGCCGGTCGCGGCGCGCCCACGGAGCAGGACCGGAGCGAGGGCATGCCGAGCCTAGGCGAGGCACCGAACGACAGGGGCAAGAGCGCTTGGTTACTTGGCGCTTTTCCAAGTGACCCGCCGTAAGGGCGGAACCAATAGCGGCCGTTATCCAAAAAACGGATATGTACACCCACAACCCAGCGCCGAATGACAGCCCATCGCGAGCATTCGAGCGTCGACCGGCTGCTCCTACAGATAACCTGCCACCCATCAGCCGAACACGTCATCCTTGCCGAATACGAGCGGCTCAGCGCCGCCGGCGTTCAATTCACCCGCCCGCCGACGGTGATGGGACCGGTCATCCTCGCCGTGCTGGATGACACTTGCGGCAACCTCGTGCAGCTCATACAGCACAACTCGACCACCTGAGCGTTACTCGCACAGCATAAGGGATACGTAAACGGGGACTTTCAACCAGTTGACAATTCCCGTTGACGCGTTGTCGTGAATGGCGAGTTCTCCCTTATAAGTATATAAAACCTTATTCAACTATTATTTATGCCAGTAGCCGTTAAGTCTCTCTTGCACGACAGTTTGGGAGCAACTTCACAGCCACTGGAAAAATAATCATGACCCCTGAAATAAAAGTTGATAGCGGCGCATCCCCTTGGGATGCAGCAAAACTATTTATTAACAACGAACTCGTTGAACACGGCTCAAAAATCACTTTGTTTCGTGACGTTGAAAACGATGTCACCGTCGAAGTTCCACCGTCCATCGCGCGAACAATAAGTTTGCTGGTGCCTGAATCTGATGACCTGCAATTTGCAGCCAAGCCGCCTTTTGAAGAATGGGTAGCCCCCCTCGACGATAAGTTCAATTGGAAGCTCAAGCCGAACGACGATAAAAGCGGCCACTTCACAATGGTTTTTTTTAGCCGGGAAACTGTAGTGCCGTGGGTTCATTCAAGCCGGGTGCTTTCAAGCCGCCTCGAAGATGAAATGGAAGTGCGCATTGAGGGAGCAGAGGTTCCTCCCGGCGGCAATGTATTTTTGAGAGGGATACGTCAAAAGGTTACGCTGAGCCCCAAGCCCGGAAGCCCGCTCTGCGATAATCAGGTGACGCTCACTTGCGAGGTCGCTGGCGCCCTTTACCCGGAGGACGTGACCAGTTCACCGCCGTTCGATGTGGCGCAATCACATCACGAATGGTTCGTCACCGGAAGAAACCGCAGTGGAATTATCCGGTTGAGCCTGAAAGACGAAACCCTGCCTGACTCACTTAAAGTGGCTCCGATCAAGTTGCTATCAACCCGTTTGGCCGACGAGGTCGACGTAAAGATGGGCGGGCACGATATCCCGGGCGGTGGAAAGGTGTTTTTAAGGTCCAAACCGGAACGCATTAGCCTGGTCCCCAAGACTGGCAGCCCTATTGCCGGTCATCCCATCAAGCTGATGCGCGAAGCATTCCCTCCGTTGGTGCAGGGCGATCTTTCCAGTAGTCCATCGTTCGATGTGCCGCAGTCAACCCATCAATGGGACATCACCGGAAAGAACCGAAGCGGTACCTTCCGACTGCGGCTGGAGGGTGATCGCATGTCCGGTTCACTCCTTCTGCCCACGAGCACCTTGTTATCGCCCAATCTCGATGACGAATTGCTTGTCGAGTTTAACAACAAGCCCCTTGTTTCTCCCGCCTATCCTGCACGCGGCGGCACCTATGACATCAGGCTGAAACCCAAAAACTCGAGTCCTCTGGTCGGCAGAGATCTGCGGTTGGCACTGAATGTTTATCCTGCCGAATTGGATCTCAACCTGAGGCCCTTTGTAGCGCAGCCACTTCAAGCAGGCGGGACGAACTGGACACTTGCGTGCGGAAATATAAAAAACGGAGATTTCAAAGTTGTAGCGAGCGCAGATGGTTTACCCCTTGGGACTCTGGAAATGCCAATGAAACTTGCGCATAACGAGTTGGCCTTGATGCTTGAGCCTTTCCCTCCCACCCTGGCATACGGTTCAAATTCACAATTCGCTGCTGTGGTCAGCTCGGCCCGGCTGCCGGACGAAAAAATTGCAGGTGCGGACGTATCTTTTACATTTAACAATTCGACGCAAAGCAAAAAAACTGGCGCGGGTGGCAGGGTCGAATTTATCCCTGATACAAGGCACGTGGGACGAGTCTCATTGCAAGCTCAAACCCTGGGTGGCAACGGCGTGCCGGCGACCGTTACAGGGACGGTTCAAATAACGGAACCACGCTGGGATGAGGTCTTCATGTATGCGGGCTATGGTACGAACGCACCACAGCTTATTCACAACTGGGGAAGTTTCAAATACACCCCAAACAGTGAAATGTATTTTTATGTAACGCACGTAGACCCCGTATTCTATAAAAATTTTCAACTGAACTTGAGTAGTCCCAACCAAATTAAACCAGTTATCGGTAATCCAATATGTCTTACAACAATAACTTATTGGACGATTAAAATTCCAGAACACACAGTGGGTGAAGCCAAAATGACTTTGACTGCGCAAAACGTCGGCGCAAGCATTGGCATGTTCCTCGCTCAGCGTTCTTGACATCGTGAGGCTGCTAACCGAATAAAATCCGGCCTCCTAAATTCGATCGCGCCCATTTATTGCCTGCGATGGCGCTTGTGCCATCGCAGGCATAGGCAGTTCGCGACACGACTGGCTGCCTCCTGAACCTCGATATAGGGGGGTCGTGCCTGCTGATGCCGAAATTTCTCATTCACCCTCGCGGTACTGGACGATACCTGCGGCAATCTCGTGCAGATCCCTCTACACAACTCAATCGCCTGATCATTTCTGCTACCCGCCTGTAGCACTCGGTAACATCCGGCCCCATTGCAGTGCGTCGGTTAAACGCTTTGAAGTCCGCCGGCCCGCGCTACACGGGCAAACCGGCCATGGCGTACTTTGTGCATCCACAGACCATCTTCTTCTGCCTGTAGCTGCCATGCGCCCCAAAGAACTGAAACTCTGGACCACCGGAGTCGCCCATCTGCTCGACCTGCCTGCCGGGCACGCTCGCCTGTCGGGTTTGAGCCACTGGATCCGGCAAATCTGCCCGGTCGATCATTTCGTCTTGTTTGTCTACGAAGGCAATCATCGACCGCTGGCGTTGTTCGATACTTTCTCGGCGGATAAGCGGGCGGTGTATGTCGACGACTATCAGTGCGGGCCGTACCTGCTCGATCCGTTCTACCTGGCCTGTACTCGCGGGCAGGCGCCCGGGCTGTGGCGCCTGCGGCAATTTGCGCCGGACCACTTTTACCTCGGCGAATACTTCCTGACCTATTACCAGCAGACCGGGCTGGCCGAGGAAGTGGCGTTTTTCGTCGACCTCGGCGATGGCGCCATGGCAGTGTTGTCGCTGATGCGCTCCAACGCCGGTTGCGCCTTCAGCCGGGACGAAATGCAACTGGTCGAGTGCGCACAAGCGGTGGTCGAACAAGTCATTAATGAAGCCTGGCGCCTGCGTCAGGCCCAGCAACCGCGCCCGGCGCAGGACCTGGACTTCAAGATCCGCGAAGCCTTCGACCACTTCGGCGCGCACATCCTCACCGGGCGCGAGCAGGAGATTGTGCAGTTGTTGTTGCGCGGTCACTCCAGCGCCTCGGTGGCCGAGCAACTGAACATCAGCCCCGGCACGGTGAAAATTCATCGCAAGAATATTTACGCGAAGCTGGGGATTGGCAGCCAGTCGGAGTTACTGGGGTTGTTTATCCGGGAATTGACGGAGGACCCGTTGCCGGCGTCCGGGCTCAAGCTGCAAGCCTGAAACTCCCCCCCTGTGGGAGCTGGCTTGCCAGCGAATGCGGTTTTTCAGCCGACAAACCAGTCGCCTGATGCACCGCTATCGCTGGCAAGCCAGCTCCTACAATGGCCGGCGGTGTAAACAGAATTCGCATTCAACCCGATTTTTTGTAGGCGCTGGCTTGCCAGAGATCAGCCCAGCAAGTTCAGTGCAAGACTTAAGGCCGCCTTCGCCGGCAAGCCGGCTCCTACAGGTCTAACGGTGGTTTGCAGATTGTGATCACGGCGGATCAAGCTGATCCAGCACGCGATTCACCGCCAGCTCCCCCAGCATGATCACCTGCGCAATCCCCAGCAGCGCATTGCGACTCGTCCCCTCCAGGCGATCCACCAGATCGTTGGCCATGACATTGGCCGAGGCCAGCGACTCGCAGGCGTGCACCAGCAAGGTTTCGGGACTGAGGTCTGGATTGACGATGAACATGGTGCAGGGTTTACGCGGGGTGGCCATGATACGGGGGCCGGGGTAGATATCGTGTTCGAGATTTTCGTACGGGGATGTCGGATCGGCGTCTGGGGGATTGGGTGTGACTTTGAACATAGTGAAACTCCTTGTACCGTCAAAAGGAGCCATCACTCTCACGCTACCAAACGTTGGGTGGTGGCCATACGCAGGTTGGTAGACCGGGTACAAGGAGACCGGCGCGCCCAAAGGCGCCCTGTGCATGGCCACCATATAGCAGAGCAGAAGAACGCTGCTGATAGTGACGCATTGCACCTTGTCACACCGGGCTACCAAACCCGATCACTGGTGATATCCAGCGACCGGCAAACGATAAAACCCGCCCCCAAGGTGCACAAGCCGGCGGATTCTGGCGTACCTGTAGGCAACGACGCAAGGTGTTGTAGCCTTCGCGAAGTAACTCCGGGTGTCTTTAAACACGCCTCTGCATTTTGCAGGAGCGAGCTTGCTCGCGATGGGCTCAAGAGCGCTGCGTTCAGCCAGTCATCACGCGTATTCGTTAACGTCCATCGCGAGCAAGCTCGCTCCTACAACAAGCTGCTCCTATCCCCCAAGGGATATATACACCACAAACCCCCCATTGCTAGTTTGGCCCCCGACGCACTGATTCATCACTGCCAGGGAGCCCGCCTCGTGAACGACACCGCGCCAAGCGACATCGAATTCTGCAACGTGGTCAAACGCTATGGCGAGGTGCAGGCCGTCAGCGGTCTGGATTTTGCGGTGCGGCGTGGCTCGTTCCATTCCTTTCTTGGCGGTTCGGGCTGCGGCAAGACCACCACCCTGCGCATGATCGCCGGCTTCGAACAACCCACCAGTGGCGAGGTGCGCCTGGCCGGTAAAAACGTGGCCGGCGTGCCGGCGTTCGAGCGGCCGGTGAACATGGTGTTCCAGCATTACGCGCTGTTCCCGCATCTGACCGTGGCGCAGAACATTGCCTACGGCCTGCGCTACCGCACGCCGCGCCCGGATAAAAAACAGCAGCTGCGCATGGCCGATGAAGCGTTGGAGATGGTGCGCCTCAGTGGCTTCGGCCAGCGCAAGCCGAGTGAACTGTCCGGCGGCCAGCAACAGCGTGTCGCCCTCGCCCGGGCCCTGGTCAACAAACCGACGGTGTTGCTGCTCGACGAGCCGCTGGCCGCGCTGGACCGCAAGCTGCGCAAGGAGATGCAATCGGAATTGCTGCGCCTGCAGCGCGAGGTCGGCATCACCTTCGTGCTGGTCACCCACGATCAGGAAGAAGCCCTGTCGATGAGCGACAGCATCAGCGTGATGCACAACGGCTCGATCATCCAGACCGCCACCCCGGAACAACTCTACGAAGCGCCGGCCAGCCGTTACGTGGCGGACTTTATTGGCGAGTCCAACCTGTTCGACGGCACCGTGCGCCAACTCAACGGCAACTCGGTGGTGCTGCGCACCGAACAGGGTCTGGAGCTCACCAGCCCCCTCACCCCCACCGGCAAGGGCCTGAGCGCCAACGCCGCCGGTTGCATTGCGGTGCGCCCGGAGCTGATCAGCATCGCCGGCGCCAACGCCGAAATGACCCGCGAAGTGAAGCTGCCGGGCTGCGTCGAAGACCGCATCTACCTGGGCAATTCCACCGAATACCGCGTGCGTACCCAGGCCTTCGGCGTGGTCTGCGTGCGGGTACCGCGCCAGCAGGACCACGGCGCCAATGCATTCGAACACGGCGCAGTGGTTCGCGTCGGCTGGGATCACGCCAATGGCCTGGCCATGGCGTTGTAAATCATCGATTCGTTTCATCAACCGGATGTGGAGCGTGTTATGGACCAGAAGACTTTTATAAAAACCCTGCGCAGCTGGCAGAACGGCTCGATCAGCCGCCGCGAGTTCCTTGGCCGCACGGGCCTTGGGATCGCCGCCGCCGTGGTCGCGACCAACATGCCCGGCCTGCTGACCTCCACCGCCGAGGCTGCCGAGCAGACCAAACTCGGTGATCGCCTGGCGCTGGCGACCTGGCCGAACTACCACAGCCAGGAAAACCTCGACGCCTTCGGCAAGACCACCGGCGCCCGGGTGTCGATGAGCGTGTTCGGTTCCAACGAAGAAATGCTCGCCAAATTGCAAGCCGGCGGCAGTGGCTGGGACGTGCTGGTGCCGACCAACTACACCATCAGCACCTACGTCGGCCTGGGGCTGATCGAACCGCTGGACCTGTCGCGCATTCCCAACTTCGACGCCTCGGCGTTCCAGCAGAAGTTCATGGCCCAGGGCACGGTGGACGGCAAGGTCTACGCGGTGCCGAAAAACTGGGGCACCACCGGCATGCTCTACGACAGCGGCAAACTGAAGAACGGCCCGACCAGCTGGAAGGAGTTCTGGGCCGCCGCCCAAGGCCCGGCCAGCGGCCGCACCATGGTCCACGACTACCAGTTGACCGCCATCGGCAACGCCCTGAAAAGCTTCGGCTACAGCTTCAACTCCCTGGACCCGAAAGAACTGGCCGACGCGGAAAAGCTACTGATCGAGGTCAAGCCGCACCTGTTTGCGATCAACTCCGACATCCAGCCGTCGATGCGCAGCGGCGATGCCTGGCTGGCGATGTCCTGGACCGGTGACGCTTCGCAACTGCACCGCGACAACGCGCAAATGCAGTTCGAACTGGGCAAGGAAGGTGGCGAGTTGTGGAGCGACTTCTTTGCGATTCCGAAAAGCTCGGAGCACAAGGACGCCGCCTACGCCTTCATCAACTACCTGCTCGACCCGCAGCACAACAAGCTGGAAGTGCTGAGCCACGGCTACCCGAGCGGCGACAAGCGCGTCGACGCGCTGCTGCCGGTGGCGATGCTCGACGATCCGATCATGTACCCGGCCGCCGAGGCCCTGAGTCCGTTGGAGTTCGGTGCCGCCGCGACGCTGACCAGCCCGGCGCGCGCCGAACTGATGGCGCGTTTCAAGTCCGCCTGATCGCCTGACCATGGCCAACGAGGAGTCACCCATGAATGCCGCCGCCCACCCGCAAACGGTGCAGCCGGGCCATGCCCTGGCGGTCGAGGTTCGCCAGCGGCGCAGCCTCGGCCGACGCATCACCCTGCTGATGCTCTTGCCTTCGACCCTGTGGTTCCTGCTGCTGTTGTTGATGCCGCTGGTGATCATCATGGTCTTCAGTTTCGGCGAGCGCAGCGCCGTGGGGGGTTACGCCGGTGGCTTCACCCTGGCCAACTACCTGAACCTGGGTTCGCGCGGCGCGGCCTTCAGCAACACTCTGATGCTCGCGCCAATGGGCACCCTGGTGTGTCTGTTGGCGGCGTATCCGCTGGCGTATTTTCTTGCGGTCAAGGTCACGAAAAACCGCTCGCTGTTGCTGACTTTGGTGATCGTACCGTTCTGGACCAGCTTCCTGATCCGCACCTATGCGTGGATTTTCATCCTCAGCGGCAAGGGCATCCCGGCGCTGCTGGCCAGCCTGGGTCTGGAGGATGTGCGATTGATCAACACGCCGTGGGCGGTGCTGATCGGCATCGTCTACGGCTACCTGCCGCTGATGGTGTTCCCGATCTACGTCAGCCTGGAAAAACTCGACAAGCGCCTGCTCGAAGCCTCGGCGGACCTCGGTGCCGGCGCCTTCGAGAGCTTCCGCCGCATCACCCTGCCGCTGTCCGCACCGGGGATCATCACCGGGGTCATGCTGGTGTTCATCCTGTTGATGGGCGAGTTCCTCATCCCGGCGATTCTCGGCGGCGGCAAGGTGTTTTTTGTCGGCAACGCGCTGGTCGACCTGTTCCTGCAATCGCGCAACTGGCCGTTCGGCAGTGCGCTGGCCATGACGCTGGTGGCGATGATGCTGCTGATCATCGGCGTGTATCTGAAACTGGTGGCGCGCTACGGCGGCCGCCCTGCCGACGGAGGCCTGTGACATGTGGCTGCGCAGCTATTCGACCTCGCTGTACCTGTTCCTCTATGCACCGATTGCCTTGATCGTGCTGTTCAGTTTCAACGCCGGGCGCAGTGGCCTGGCCTTTCAATGCTGCTCGGTGCAATGGTTCGGCACCGCCTTCGGCAACCCGTTCATCATGGAAGCCCTGGGCAACAGCGCGCTGATCGCTTTCAGTTCAGCGGTGATTGCCACCCTGTTCGGCACCCTGGCGGTGTTCGGTTTGCAGCGCTGCGGCGCCAAGGTGCGCCTGCTGTTTGATGCCCTGACCTACTGCGCGATCATTGTACCGGGCATTGTCATCGGCATCTCGACGCTGATCGCCTTCATCAGCCTGTTCGACCTGATCAACCCGCTGCTGGCGAGCTGGCTGCCGACGCTGCCGAAGTTGAACATGGGCTTCTTCACGGTGATCGCCGCCCACTCGCTGTTCACCATGGCCCTGGTCATGGTGATCGTGCGCAGCCGCGTCGATTCGCTGGACAAGGCCTTGCTCGAAGCCTCGGCGGACCTGTACGCGCCCCCTATGGACACCTTCTGGCGAGTGACCCTGCCGCAGATCAGCCCGGCGATCATGGCCGGGTTCCTGCTGGCCTTCACCTTCAGCTTCGACGATTTCATCATCGCCTTCTTCGTCGCCGGTTCGGAAACGACGCTGCCGATCTACATCTTTTCCTCCATCCGCCGCGGCGTGACGCCGGAAATCAACGCGATTTCCACGGTGATCATCTGCGTGTCGCTGGCGCTGCTGTTCACTTCCCGCCATCTGCAAAACCGCCGCACCGGCGTCCAGGAGTCGCACCATGCGTGATCAGCTCTACATCAACGGCGAATGGGTCAGCCCGGACCTGGGTGGTTATCTGGACGTGATCGATCCGGCCACCGAACAGGTCTTCCACCGCGTCGCGGCAGGCACTGAAGAGGACGTCGACCATGCCGTGCGTGCAGCCCGCCGGGCCTTCGACAATGGCTGGGGTCAGACCAGCGGTGCCGAGCGCGCGCAGTGGCTGGAAGCGCTGGCCGATGAACTGGAAAGTGGCCAGCAGGCACTCTCGGAACTGGAAGTGCGTGACAACGGCAAGCCGCTGCCCGAAGCGCAGTGGGACATCGGCGATGCGATTGGTTGCTTTCGCTACTACGCCGGTCTGGCCCGCGATCTGGACCAGCAACAGGATCAGCCGCTGGCCTTGCCGGATGAGCGTTTCCGTTGCCGCATCCGCCACGAGCCGATTGGCGTGGCCGGGCAGATCATTCCCTGGAACTACCCGCTGCTGATGGCCGCGTGGAAGGTCGCACCAGCTTTGGCTGCCGGTGCCACCGTGGTGTTGAAACCGTCCGAGCTGACGCCGCTGACCGCCCTGGAACTGGCGGCCGCCGCCGACCGCATCGGCCTGCCGGCCGGCGTGCTGAACCTGGTCACCGGTCTCGGCGCCGACGCTGGCAGCCCGCTCACCGAGCATCCGGGCGTGGACAAACTGGCCTTCACCGGCAGCGTGCCCACCGGGGCGAAAATCATGTCGGCGGCGGCGCGGGACATCAAGAACATCAGCCTGGAACTTGGCGGCAAGTCGGCCTTTATCGTGTTCGATGACGCCGATGTAGAAGCCGCCGTGGAGTGGATTCTGTTCGGAATTTTCTGGAACCAGGGACAGGTGTGCAGCGCCACATCGCGCCTGCTGGTGCAGGAAAGCATCGCCCCGCGCCTGATCGAACGGCTGGTGGAAGAAACCCGCAAGATCAGCATCGGCCCGGGCATGCAGCCCGGTGTCCTTCTCGGTCCGCTCGTGAGCCAGGGCCAGTACGACAAGGTGCTCGGCTTCATCGACCAGGGCTTGGCCAGTGGCGCCCGTTTGCTCACCGGCGGGCGCCGACCGGCGCATCTGGCCGAAGGGTATTTCATCGAGCCGGCGATCTTTGACGAGCCGGGGCACAGCAGCATTCTGTGGCGTGAAGAAGTGTTCGGCCCGGTGCTGTGCATCAAGCGTTTCAAGACCGAAGAGCAAGCCGTGCAAATGGCCAACGCCAGCCGCTTCGGCCTGGCCGCCGCCGTGATGAGCGCCGACCTGCAACGCACCGCCCGGGTCGCCAATCAGCTGCGCGCCGGGATCGTCTGGGTCAACTGCTCGCAACCGACCTTCGTCGAGGCGCCCTGGGGCGGCATGAAACACAGCGGCATCGGCCGGGAACTGGGGCAATGGGGGTTGCACAACTACCTGGAGGTCAAGCAGGTGACCGAGTACGTCAGTGACCAGCCGTGGGGGTGGTACCTGTAGGAGCTGTGCGGGGTTGCCGGGTACACCACAAAAACTGTGGGAGCTGGCTTGCCAGCGATGGGGCCGGCACATCCATCATCGATGTCGCCTGACACACCGCCTTCGCTGGCAAGCCAGCTCCTACAGGGTTACGGGTCGTACGCTGTTGCCGGGTACACCACA
>Ga0160472_100935_pt1 | contig 11131 bp, 10 predicted proteins | sample HID1973M_E11MG_FD_108267 | JGI IMG/M metagenome (GOLD analysis project Ga0160472, IMG submission 108267) | Enriched mosquito-associated microbial communities from UW Madison campus, WI, USA - HID1973M_E11 MG | ecosystem: Host-associated > Arthropoda: Insects > Digestive system > Unclassified ...
GCCGCATGGACCGCGCGCTGGCGGGCCGCCAGTGGATTGCCGCCGATCAGCCGACGATTGCCGATGTGGCGCTGTACAGCTACACCGCCAGCGCGCCGGAAGGCTTTGTGGATCTGGCCGACTACGCCCACGTGCGGCAATGGCTGGCGCGCGTGGAAGCGCTGCCCGGCTTCGTGCCGTTCCAGAAGACCGCCGTCGGGCTCGCCGCCTGATTGCCGCCCCCGCCATCCACCCTACCGGAGCCAACATGTCCTCCCACGCCGCCCTCCTCCCGGATCTGCCCTGGCATACCGGCGAACGCCTGCTGCAGGAGCGCGCCGGCGTGCAGGCGCGCATGGCAGAGGTCGGCCCGCGCGTGGTGCGGGACTACATGCCCGACCAGCATCGCGACTTCTTCCAACAGCTTCCGCTGGTCGTGCTCGGCACGGTGGCGCCGGATGGGCGCGTCTGGGCCACGCTGCGCGCCGGGGCGCCCGGCTTCCTCCACTCCCCGGACCCGCGCGTGCTGGACGTGGCAGTGGCGCGAGAGCCCGCCGACCCGGCCGACGCCGGCATGGACGACGGCAACGCCCTCGGCCTGCTCGGCATCGATCCCATGACGCGGCGCCGCAATCGCATGAACGGCCGGGTGGAGCGCACCGGCCCGGACGGCTTCCGGCTGGCCGTGGGCCAGAGCTTCGGCAACTGCCCGCAGTACATCCAGCAGCGCGCGTTCGATTTCACGCGCGACCCTGGGGTGGCGTCCGACCAGCCGCCGCAGGTCCTGCCGGCCCTGGACGAGCGGGCGCGCGCGCTGATCGCCGGCACGGATACCTTCTTCGTGGCGTCCTACGTGGATCTGGCCGATGGCAGCCGGCAGGTGGATGTATCCCATCGGGGCGGGCCGCGCGGCTTCGTCCGGCTCGATGCGGACGGCGGGCTGACGATTCCCGACTACTCGGGCAACCGCTTCTTCAATACGCTGGGAAATCTGGCCGCCAACCCGATTGCCGGACTGGCCTTCGTGGACTACACCACCGGCAACCTGCTCCAGCTTTCGGGCCGGGCCGAGGTGCTGACCGACTCCGCGGAGATCGCCAACTGGGAAGGCGCCGAGCGCCTCTGGCGCGTGATACCGGACCGCGTGGTCTGGCGCGAGGCGGCGCTGCCGCTGGTCTGGCACGCCCCGGACGCTTTGCCCCGGCCATAGCCCTGTGACACAATCGCGCGACGCCTGGCCCCGGAGTCCGCGATCATGTCCCTGGAAGCGCTGCAAAACATCAATCCGCAATCGCTGCTCGATACGGCGATCAGCCTCGCCGCCGCGTTCGTGCTCGGCGGCATGATCGGCTACGAGCGCCAGTACCGCCAGCGCACGGCCGGGCTGCGCACCAATGTGCTGGTGGCCGTGGGCGCGGCGATCTTCGTGGACATGGCCAACCATCTCGCCGGCCACGATGGCGCGGTGCGCGTGGTGGCCTACGTGGTGTCCGGCATCGGTTTCCTGGGCGCCGGCGTGATCATGCGCGAGGAAGGCAATGTGCGCGGCCTCAACACGGCGGCCACGCTGTGGGGCTCGGCGGCGGTCGGCGCGTGCGCCGGGGCGGACCTGATCATGGAGGCGGCCATCGGCGCGCTGTTCGTGCTGGCCGCCAACACGCTGCTGCGGCCCGTGGTGGACCGCATCAACCGCCAGCCCATCGACACGCCTGCCGTGGAAGTCACCCATACCGTGCACGTGATTACCGCGCGCGAGCACCAGAAACTCGCCATGCGGCTGCTGGAGGAAGCGCTGGATGCGGCCGACTTCCCCACCCGTGACCTGGAGGTGCGGGCGTTCGGTGAACAGGATGTGGAGATCGAAGCGGTGCTGGCAGCCGCCTCGGTGGAGGGCGACGCGCTGGACGCGATGGTGGCCAGGCTGGGCGCCACGAGCGTGGTCAGCCAGGCCTTCTGGAGCGCCAGCACCACCGAGTAGCAGCGCCGGCGCCGGGGTTCAACGGCTTATGCGGCTTTAGCGGTTGGCGGCGAGCGCCGCCACGGCGGGCAGGGCCATCTGGCCGAGCACCCGCAGCACGGTGATCTGGTCACCGGTCCAGCTTTCCACGGCGGTCAGGTAGTTAAAGGTGCCGATCACCCGGCCGCCCTCGCAGAGCGGCACGTTGACCACGCCATTCAGACCCAGGCCACGGATCACGGCGATGTCGTCGAAGACGGCGGCCAGCGCCGCGTCGCCCTCGCCGACGAACACCTCGCCGCGCACCAGCAACTGGCGCGTCCAGGACGTGTCGCCCTTGACCTTCTTCCCACCCACCGGGTAGGCGGCCGGATCGGACGACCACAGCCGCCCGATCTCGCCGGTCTCGGCCTGCCACGTGTTGATCGTCAGCAGGCCGGGGCCGAGCAGGTCCAGCGTGGCCTGCCCCACCGCATCCATCACGGCCACCGGCGTCGCCGCGTGGCGCAACTGGTCGCACAGCGTATTCAGCCGCGCCAGGTTGGCGAGTTCTACCATCGACGCTTACTCCGCCTTGATGCCGAGTTCGCGGATCAGCTTGCCGTAGCGGTCCGCGTCACGGCGCAGGATCTTGCCGAACGCCTGCGGCGTGGACGTGGTGGTCTCCACGCCGATGCTGTCCATCTTGGCCTTCACTTCCGGCAGCGTCATGATCCGGTTGATCTCGCTGTTCAGGCGCGTCACCAGCTCGGCCGGCATGTTCTTCGGGCCGAAGGCGCCGTACCACACGGACAGCTCATAGCCGGGCAGGGTCTCGCCCACCGTGGGCACGTCCGGCAGCAGCGGCGAGCGCTTGGCTTCGGTCACCGCCAGCAGGCGCAGCTTGCCGGCCTTCACGTGCGGCAGCGTCTGGGTGCCGGCGGAGAACAGCAGTTGCGTCTGGCCTGCCACGAGATCCACCACGGCCGGGGCGCCGCCCTTGTACGGCACGTGGAGCATGTCCACGCCGGCCATCTTCGCGAACAGCACCGCGCTCAGGTGGTTGGTGGAGCCGGAGCCGGCGCTGGCGTAGGCCAGCTTGCCCGGATTGGCCTTGGCGTAGGCAATCAGTTCCTTGACGTTCTTCGCCGGCACCGACGGATGCACCACCATGGTGTTCGTCACGTAGGCCAGCAGCCCCAGCGGGGTGAAGTCCTCCACGCCCTTGAACGGCATGTTGGGCATCAGCGAGGGGTTCATCGCGTGGGTGCTCATCGAGCCGATCAGCAGCGTGTAGCCGTCCGGCTGGGCCCGGGCGACCGTGGCCGAGCCGATATTGCCCGAGGCGCCGGGGCGGTTGTCGACGATGACCGGCTGGCCGAGCGACTTGGTCAGGTGTTCGGACAGCACGCGCGCCAGGATGTCCGTGGAGCCGCCGGCGGCCCAGGGCACGATCAGCGTGATCGGTTTTGTCGGATAGGCATCGGCGGCACCAGCCCCCGAAATGGCGGCGAACGACATTGCCAGCGCGGCGGCGCCGCACAGCAGGCTCTTGACTACGGACCTCATGACTGCAACTCCCTCTGTCTTCGTGCGGACCGCCCCGTGCGGGCCGACTGTTTGTGCGATACCGCTATCGCGATACCTTCCATGCCTGCCGCCCCGTCAGCGGCCCACGGCATAGCCTTGCATCCCACGCGCATTGGCGCCCGCGCGCAGCACCAGCCGGCCCTGGGCATCGCGCTCGCGCGAGCAGGCCGACATGCGGCCCTCGGACCAGTCGTCGCCCACGCGCACCTCGTGCCCGCGCGCGCGCAGCGCCTCCAGCGTGGCCGCCGGAAAGCGCGACTCGATGCTGATGCGGTTGAGCACGGTCTGGCGCGGCCAGAACGAACCCGGGAAATGATCGATATGCCAGGCCGGCGCGTCGATGGCCTCCTGGAGGTTCATGCCATGCACGGCATGACGCAGGAAGAATGCCAGGGACCACTGGTCCTGCTGGTCGCCACCAGGCGTGCCGAAGACCATGTACGGCTCGCCGTCGCGCAGCGCCATCGACGGCGACAGCGTGGTGCACGGGCGCTTGCCCGGTGCCAGCGTGTTCGGCAGGCCCGGCTCGAGCCAGGTCATCTGCAGGCGCGTGTTCAGCGCGAAGCCGAGCGACGGAATCGTCGGGCTCGACGACAGCCAGCCGCCGGACGGCGTGGCCGCCACCATGTTGCCGTGGCGGTCGATCACGTCGATATGGCAGGTATCGCCCACGAACAGCTCGCGCTCGGCCCATTCGGTCACGGGCGGCAGCGCGGCAAAGGTGGGCTCGCCCACGCCGAAGCGCACGTCGGCGGTGGCCAGCGTGCGCGTGGCGACGTCGAGGTCCGGCATGCGCGGCGCCTCGCCCTTCAGCGTGCCCGCCGTCATGGTCAGCGCGGCCTGCTCGCCGATGCCCGCCGCGCGCGCGGCCAGGTAGTGCGGATTGAGCAGCGCGCAGAGCTTGCTTTCGGTGAAGCGGGGGTCGCCGTACCAGGCGGTACGGTCGGCCATCGCCAGCTTGGCGGCCTCGGCAATCTTGTGGACGAATTCGGGGGACGTGGGCGCGTGGGCTTCCAGCCCGGCGTGGCGCAGCATGCCGAGCTGCTGCAGGAACATCGGACCCTGGCTCCAGATATCGCACTTGGCCACGGTATAGCGGCCGAAGTCCAGCGTCACCGGGGCTTCTACCGTGGGCGCCCACTGGGCGAGGTCGTCGTAGCGCAGCAGGCCGGTGTGCTTCTCGCCGGTGGTGTCGCGCACCGGGGTGTCGCGGCAGTAGGCGTCGATGGCCTTGGCCACGAAGCCGCGGTACCAGCAGTCCATGGCGGCATCGATCTGGCCCGTGCGGGAGTCGCTCGCGGACTGGGCCGTCTCGATAATGCGGGTATAGGTGTCGGCCAGCACCGGCAGCCGGTGGAGCGCGCCGGGGCGCGGCACCTTGCCGTCCGGCAGCCACGTATCAGCCGAGCTGTGCCATTCGTCGCGGAACAGCGACTGCACGGCCAGGATGGCCTGCGAGATACGCGGCACCAGCGGGAAGCCATCGCGCGCATAGCCGATGGCGGGCGCGAGCACGTCCGCCAGGGACCACGTGCCGTGGTCGCGCAACATGGTCAGCCACGCGCCGAACGCGCCGGGCACGGTGGCGGGCATCAGGCCGATGCCGGGCATCAGCTCCATACCCTGGGCGCGCAGCGCCTCGGGGTCCGCCAGCGCGGGCGCGGGGCCCTGGCCGCAGACCGAGCGCATCGCGCGCGTCTTTTCATCCCAATACAGGATCGGCACTTCGCCGCCCGGGCCGTTCAGGTGCGGTTCCACGACCTGGAGCACAAAGCCCCCGGCGACGGCCGCATCGTAGGCATTGCCGCCCCGCTCGAGCACGCCCATCGCGGTCTGCGTGGCAAGCCAGTGGGTGGAGGCGGCAACGCCGAAGGTGCCAACGATTTCCGGACGGGTGGTGAACATGGCCTAATGACTGGTATCGAATGCATTTGAGTATAGGAGCCCGGAATAACTGCAAACGGCGAAAAAATTATTGTTGCATTACCATTTGGTTATATCGCTCCTTCGCCATCATGCCCATTTCGTCCGACAAGCTGCTCCACAACGTGGTCTCGCGCCTGCGCCTGCGCCATCTGCCGCTGCTGCTGGCGCTCGAGCGCCAGCGCTCTGTCTCGCGCGTGGCCGCCGAACTCAATCTCTCCCAGCCGGCCGTGACCAAGGCGCTGCGCGAGATCGAGGACATTTTCCTGACGCCGCTGTTCACCCGCACCCGGCAGGGCCTGGAGCCGACACCGACCGGCGTGGCCGTGCTGGCCCACGCGCGCACGGCGCTGGCCGATGCCGAGGCGCTGGGGCGCGAGCTGACGGTGATCGAGGCCGGCCTGCGCGGGCGGCTGCGGATCGGCGTGATTCCCTACGTGGCGCGCGGCGTGCTCGATGCCGCGCTGGACTTCGGCCTGCGCCACACGCCGCGCATCTCGATGCTGGTACGGGAGGGGACCACCGACGAACTGGTCAACGCGCTGCGCCAGCACGAACTCGATTGCGTGATCGCGCGCTCGTTCTACCTCGCGGGCGAGGATATCGTCCAGCAGCCGCTGTATCGGGAGGAACCGGTGCTGGTGGTGCCGGCGGACGCCGCCGCGCGGCTCTCCCGGGCGGGGCTGGACTGGAAACGCCTGTCGGAGCGGGACTGGATCCTGCCGCCCCCGCACACGCCGGTGCGCCGCACCATCAATACGATGTTCGCGGTGGCCGGCGTGGCGCCGCCGCTGCCCACGGTCGAAACCTACTCGATCAAGCCGATGGCCACCCTGCTGCGCCGCCAGCCGGACGCCATCACCATCGTGCCGCGCTCGGTGGCCGCCGAACTGGTGGAACTGGGCGGTGCCGCCACCCTGCCCTTTGCGCTGAGCTGGGACTTGCCGCCCGTCGGCCTCATGTGGCGACGGGGGCTGGAAGATAACGAATTGATGACGTCGCTGGTGGAGGCGCTGCGAGAAGCGGCTCAATAGTCACTTCACTCAGAGTGCGTGCCCTCCGTGCGAGGGGACGCCATGTCTCATACATTCATGGACAATGTGCTTGTCGTGATTGACCCCTCGACATTTGTACCCGCACCCGCGACGGCTTCGTCGCGGGCTTTTTTTGGTCAACGCATCTTCCGCATCAGGGCGTTTTCCAGCGTCACGCCCCGACAGACTGGGAAATTCCGTTCGACCACGTGAAAACCGTGGCGCGCGAAAAAGGGCTCGGCCGTCTTGCTCACGTTTGAGGTGAGTGCCGTTATCCCCAGATTCACGGCCTCCTCGTGAATACGCGTCATCAGCAGGGTCCCGATTCCCTGCCGGGGATGGAAACCCGACACATAGAAGTGATCGATGTAGCCGTTGGGCTGAACGTCGGCATAACCGACGATCTCATTATCTAGTTCGACGACGAAGGGCCGGAGCTTTTGGACCCGCGGTGCCCATAGGGCCATGTCAAAGTCGGCTGGCGCCCAGGCTGCGATTTGCTCGGGGGAATAGTCCCTGGCGGCGATTTCGTGGATGGCGGTGAAGAACACGCGGAACAACGCTGGTTCATCGCCTGGTTGGAAGCTTCGGAGGTTCACGGGGGTCTTCGCAAGGCGACGTTGGAAAGCACCAGTCTGTCACACGTGAGCCGCGAGGCGGCGTGGATTGCTGTGGCGTACGGCGTGTGGATCGCGTTCCGATAAGAGCGATTCGCGTGCGCTGTCTTACCGCATCATGCGTACCCGCCTTTCCGCAAGGTCATAGGGTCCCCGCTTGAAATTGCATACATTGCCAGCCGTTTCTGAGATGACATCCAGGGCCCGCGAGAAACCGGATTGCCGATACACGGCCGAGTAGATGAGGGGAGGCGGCATTGGATCGGTCCGGACTACGCGCAGCAGGCCGTCATTGATATCCGAGGCGAAGTAGTCGACCGCTAATTGACTGACGCCCAGTCCCTCGATCGTTAACTCCCGCAACACCGTGAGGCTGTTGGTGGAAAAGACCTTCTTGAACTGGAATCCGTGTTCACGGTTCCAGGAACCATAGAACGCATTCTTTGCAGAGCCGGCCGCCTGTTGCAGCACCGGATATTCGGCAAGCTCATTGGGCTTGAGTGGGCGATCGGGGATGTCCAGCTTTGGGCTGGCCATCCAGAGATCCTCCACCCGGCCAACTTCGACACACCGGTAGGCATCGCCCCAGTACGTCCCGGGCAAAATGGTCAGATCAATCGTATTGGCTTCCAGCGCGGCGAACAGGCTTAGGCCAGCATCGACCACGGGCTCGATCTCGAGTGCGGGGTGCGTCAACTTCAATTCGCGCAACAGGCGTGTCAGCCATGTCAGCGCCACGAGTTCGGTCACGCCGATGCGGAACGTGCCGCGCACTTCGTTGTCCAGGCCGACCTCTCGCGCAATTCGGTCCTTGAGCACCATCGACTCTTCGGCAATCGGCATGAGCCGCGCGCCAGCCTGCGTAGGGACGAGACCCTTGGGCATGCGGTGCACCAGTTGCACGCCCAGTGCCTGTTCGAGTTCGATCACGCGCTTCGAGACGGCTGATTGCGTCGTAAACAGCTTGGCGGCCGCGACGGTGAATGACGCGCTCGTGACGCTGAAATAGAAGGCTTCAAGTTGCTTTAATGTCACATTCACGGTTTTTCACCCATTGAATGACGGATTAGGCACCACTATGAAGCAATCCAGGAATTTAAAGAATAGCAAAGCAATCTTATTACTCGTTTGTGGCATGCGGAGAGGGCTCACATACTGGTGTCCATCGATCCACCAGTGAACCGCCCATGCTGAAGCTTGCCGACAGACTCAACCGCATCAAACCATCCCCCAGTTCCATGGCAGGGCAGCGCGTCCGCGAGCTGCGGGCCGCCGGCCGTGATGTCATCGGCCTGACGGCCGGAGAGCCGGACTTTGCCACGCCCGCGCACATCTGCGAGGCCGCCCTGGTGACGATGCAGTCGGGCAAAACCGGTTACACCGATGTGGGCGGAACGTCCGAACTGCGAGAGGCGGTTGCGCGCAAGTTCTCACGCGAAAACGCGCTGAGCTACAGGCCCAGCGAGATCATCGTCAGCACTGGCGCAAAGCAAGTGATTTTCAACGCGATGCTATGCACGGTGCAGGCCGGCGATGAAGTCATCATTCCCGCGCCGTACTGGGTGTCCTATCCTGACATCACGCTGTTCGCGGGCGGTACGCCCGTATTCGTTCCCGGCTCGCCGGAAATGGGCTTCAAGCTAACGCCACAGTCGCTGGAGGGCGCCATCACGCCGCGTACCCGCTGGCTCATGCTGAACGCGCCGAACAATCCGAGCGGCGCGGCCTATAGCCGTGACGAACTGGTCGCGCTCGGCGAAGTCCTGAGCCGCCACCCCCATGTGTGGATCATGACCGACGACATCTACGAGCACCTGATGTACGACGGCACGGGGTTTTTCACCATCGCGCAGGTGTGCCCGCAACTGGCCGACCGGACGCTGACGATCAATGGCGTATCGAAAGCCTATGCCATGACCGGCTGGCGAATTGGCTATGCCGGCGGGCCGGCAGCGTTGATCAAGGCCATGACCAAGCTGCAATCGCAAAGCACTTCGTGCGCCAATGCCGTGGCGCAGGCCGCTGCGCTCGCCGCGCTGGAAGGGCCGCAAGACTTTATCGCGGCGAACCGCGACGTCTATCGGCAACGCCGCGACTTCGTGGTGGAAGCGCTGAACCGTATCGAGGGCATCGCGTGCAAACCGCCAGCCGGTGCCTTCTATCTCTTCGCGTCATGTGCCGGCCTTTTCGGACGCCGGACCAGCGAAGGCCTCGCCATCCGGAACAGTGACCAATGGGCAGCCTGGTCGCTTGACGCGGCCAACATCGCCTTCCTGCCTGGCTCTGCCTATGGGGTCGATACCCATTTCCGGCTCTCGTTCGCCACCAGCATGGAAGTGCTGGCAGAAGGCACCCGGCGCATTGCGCACGCGGCCGAAACCCTGCTTGCGTAGCGCCGCCACGAAGACACCTTACAAACATGCAGAGATCCGCAGAGATCCGCCGACAGTTCCGCCAGCGCAACACTTCCTCTACAACGACGAAACGAAACATCATGCGCAGCCTGCCCAGCCCCCTGATTCGCCCAGCTTTTCTGAAGCTCCTTGCCGTCTGTGTCTCGCTTGCCGCCACAAGCGTTGCGACGGCGGAGGAAGCCTGGCCAACCCGGCCGATCCGCATTCTTATCGGCTTCTCGCCGGGGGGCTCGAACGATATCGTCGCCCGCTTGATCGCGCCGAAACTTGCCGATGCGCTGGGGAAGCAAGTGCTGATCGACAACCGGCCGGGAGCGGGTGGCAACATCGCCGCCGACACCATGCTCAAGGCCCCCGCCGATGGCCATACGCTCATGATCTGCACCACAGGCATGTTGTCGATCCAGCCAAGCCTGCAAAAGATGAGCTATGACGCCCAGGCGGACATCGTGCCGGTGTCGCTGATTGCCAATACGCCATACGTGGCCCTGGTCAACGCGTCGCTGAACATCCACAACGTCAAGGAGCTGATCGCCTATGCCAAGGCGAGCCCCGGCAAGCTCAACTACGCCTCTTCTGGCAATGGCACGGCGGGCCACCTCGCGGGCGAGATGCTCAAGCTGCGTACCGGGATTGATATCGTGCATGTGCCTTACAAGGGCACCGGCCAGGCCATGGCCGACCTGCTCGGTGGCCAGGTATCCCTCATATTTGACCAGCCGATCAGCTCCTTGCAGTACGCGAAGTCGGGCAAGTTGCGGGTACTCGGCGTCGCCGCCTCCCATCGGCTGGACGGATTGCCCGATGTGCCGACGTTTGCCGAAGCGGGCGTGAAGGACTTCGAGCCCGTGGCCTGGACCGGCCTGTGTGCGCCGAAGGGGACGCCGGCTCCGGTGGTCGCACGGCTGCAAAAAGAGGTGCAGCAGGTGCTGCGGCAGCCCGATATCGCGCAGCGACTGCAACAGGATGGCATGGAGGTCGTGGGTAACTCGTCGGAGAAGTTCCGAGAATTCCTGAAGGCCGACAGACAGAAGTGGGCGGGCGTGATCAAGGCCGCCAACGTTACCGCAAACTGAGAATCCCGATGAAAGACAGCCAGGACTTCCGCGCCATCGTGACCGATATCGCGCGTGTATCACCGGACCTCGTAGCACGTGCTTCGCAATTCGCCTCCTCGCTGCTGGCGGATGTCAATGGCCGCCGCGGCGGCATGCACGGCCGCGTGGCGCCGCTGGATCCTCGATCCCGCTTGTGCGGGACAGCGCTCACCGTCGAGGTTCGCCCCGGAGACAACCTCATGATTCATGCCGCAATTGCGATGGCCAGACCCGGCGATGTCATCGTTGTCGATGGCAAGGCGGATCAGACGTGCGCCCTGATGGGCGCGATCATGGCGAACCAGTGCCGGGCCAAGGGCGTGGCAGGGGTCGTTCTGGACGCGGCCGCGCGGGATCGCGACGAGATTGGCGAACTGGGTTTCCCGATGTACGCCGTCGGGACGAATGCCAATGGCCCGACCAAGCTTGTCCCCGGCCTGATCAATCACCCGGTCCAATGCGGCGGCGTGACCGTACGCCCGGGCGATCTGATTGTGGGAGATGCCGACGGCGTGGTCGTGATCGAACGCGAGAAAGTCGC
>Ga0160472_100937_pt1 | contig 11098 bp, 9 predicted proteins | sample HID1973M_E11MG_FD_108267 | JGI IMG/M metagenome (GOLD analysis project Ga0160472, IMG submission 108267) | Enriched mosquito-associated microbial communities from UW Madison campus, WI, USA - HID1973M_E11 MG | ecosystem: Host-associated > Arthropoda: Insects > Digestive system > Unclassified ...
AGTTAAAAGTAAAAAATAAAATATGACTAAAGCAATACACAACTTAATAGCCGAAGATTGTAAAAAATCTTGTACGGATTTAGAAATATTTTCTAGTCTAAATAAACGCACCATCTTAATAACGGGAGGCACTGGTTTCATGGGCAAATGGTTAGCCGAAATAGTTTCATATGTAAACGAAACGGAAAACTTAGAAATTAAGCTAATTTTATTGGGGAGAGATATTCAGAAATTTGAAGATGAAGTACCGCATTTAGCTGCGAAACCGTTCATTACATTTTTAGAACAAGACATAAGAAATTTACATGACTTGCCAAGAGAAATAAATTATATTGTACATGCGGCAGGATCACCCGATAATAGAGAACATGTTTCACAACCGATAAAGACTATTGAAACATTTTATAAAGGAACACAAGCCATATTAGATGCTGCAACAAGACTTCCAGACCTAAAAAAGTTTGTTCACATTAGTTCACATCAGGTATATGGAAGTAACGAATCAACTTCATTATTAAATGAGCAGTTTTCAGGTAAATTAGACTTGAATAATGTTTATACGGAATCAAAGAGAATTACTGAGATACTTTGTTCAGTTTATAGGCACCAATTTAGACTGCCTATTTTAATACTCAGACCATTTGCCTTTATCGGCCCTTACCACGACTTAGAAAAACCTTGGGCAATTAATAATTTTATTCGCGATGGTATTTTGGGTGGACCAATAAGAATAATAGGAAATAGTTCGACTACAAGGAGTTATCTTTACGCAAGTGATATGGCTTATTGGATTTTAAAGGTATTAATAGAAGGAGAATCTGGAGAAAGCTATAATATTGGCAGTAAAGAAGCAATAACCTTAAGTGACCTGGCTTTAAAAGTTAAAAACTCATTAAACAACGGAGCCGAAATTTTATCTAAATCTTCTAAAGAGAATTACAAAAGTTCTTCAAAATTAGTACCCGACACATCGAAACTTGTAAAAGATATAGGAGTTGAAGAAACTTATACTTTAGATGAAGCTATAAAAAGAACGATTGTGTGGAATCAATTAAATAAGAAGTAAACAAAACATACATAATGAATTTTAATAATATTACACCAGAATTGAAAACTTTGCTTCAGGCAAGTATTCAAAAAAACATAAACAAGCCAATTATAGCAGGAGAAAACTACATTCCAGTAACTGGAAAAGTAATTGATGAAGATGATGTTCTTCTAGGAGTTGATGCTACTATGGATGCTTGGTTAACTGCAGGGCGATTTGCTAGTCAGTTTGAGCATGAATTTGCACAATATTTTGGCGCAACAAAAGCACTTTTGGTTAACTCAGGGTCTTCTGCAAACTTGGTTGCGTTCTACGCATTAACCTCACCAAAATTAGGCGATCGTGCAATTAAACCTGGTGATGAGGTAATAACTGTTGCTGCAGGTTTTCCAACTACTGTTAATCCAATTGTTCAATTTGGAGCTATACCTGTATTTGTAGATGTAGATATTGCTACACACAATGTTTTAGCAGAAGATTTGGAAAAGGCCATTTCTCCTAAAACCAAAGCAATTATGATCGCCCACTCTCTTGGTAATCCATTCGATTTGGATGAGGTAATGCGTATAGCTAAAAAATATAACCTATGGGTGGTTGAAGATGATTGTGATTCATTAGGCGCTACTTATAAAGGTAAAAAAACTGGAACTTTTGGTGATATTTCTACCTTTTCATTTTACCCTGCGCACCATATTACTATGGGTGAAGGTGGCGCAGTTATTGTTAATAATCCGGAATTATCAAAGTTAGCAGAGAGTTTTAGAGATTGGGGCAGGGATTGTTATTGTTTACCAGGTAAAGATGATACCTGCGGGTGTCGTTTCGGGCAACAATTAGGATCTCTTCCTTATGGTTACGATCATAAATATACCTATTCTCATATTGGTTTTAATTTGAAAGTAACAGACATGCAAGCGGCATACGGCGTTGGTCAATTAAAAAAATTAGATCATTTCGTACAACGTCGCAGAGAGAATTTTGCTGCTTTGTACTCAAGAATGAAGGAATTTGAAGAAATTTTTATTTTACCAGAAGCTACACCTAATTCTGATCCATCCTGGTTTGGATTTTTGATGACTTTAAGAGAAGGTGATTCTAATGATAGACACATGCTTGTTCAGCATTTAGAAGAGAAGAAAATTGGAACCAGATTATTATTTGCAGGTAATTTATTGAGACAACCAGCTTATGCAGGAGTTCAACATCGTTCAATAGGTGATTTAAAAAATACAGATATAATAATGAATCAATCTTTTTGGTTGGGTGTTTGGCCAGGTCTAAATGAAAGTCATTACGATTACATCGCGGATGTAATAAGGGACTATCTTAAATAATAATTAATATTTATTTAAATATGTCTGGTGCTAAAAAAAAGAAAATTCTCATTACCGGTGGTACGGGATATTTGGGAAGTAATATTATTAATACACTTCAGTTAAAATATGATTTCATTGTTGTAAAGAGAGAGAGTTCTAATTTAGCGTTCATTGAAAAGGCACTGAATAATATTTTGATTTATAATTTTAGTGAGCTAACCGATAAAATAGTTCAGGATTTGGGTATAGATGCAATATTACATTGTGCTACCCATTATGGAAGAAAGAATTCTGATCCTGCAGATATAATTGAATCGAATTTGATGTTACCTCTAAAGCTTATTTCAATAGTAAAGAGGTTTAACCCATCGGTAAAATTTATTAATACAGATACAATATTAGATAAGAATATTAATGTTTATTCTTTATCGAAAAGCCAGTTTAAGGAGTGGATGCGATTTTTCTCTTCAGATGCAGCCTGTATTAATATTCAGCTAGAACATTTTTATGGCCCACAAGATGATAAGACAAAGTTTGTTAGTTTTTTAATCGATTCATTTATAAAAGAAGTTCCTTATCTTAACCTTACTGCAGGAGAGCAAAACAGGTACTTCACTCATATTGATGATGTTGTTTCTGCCTTTGACCTAGTTATTAGTAATATTGATAATTTCAATGTTGGATTTACAGATTTTCAAGTATCAAGCGATGAGCCAATTAATTTGAAAATTTTTATTCAGACAGTACAAAAACTAACAGGCAATAACACAACAAGATTAAATTTTGGCGCTATACCATATCGAACAGGTGAGCTAATGAATTTTAAAGTCGATTGTTCAGCTATAAAGAATTTAGGATGGATGCCTTTAATGAATTTAGAAGATGGATTATTACAAACAATAACAAAAGATAAAAATATTTTATGAAAGTACTAATTACGGGCGGGTGTGGTTTTTTAGGCTCAAATATTGCGGATGCTATTTTAAAAAATGGCTGGTTATTAACTGTTTATGACAATCTATCAAGGCTTGGCTCTGAGAAAAACTTGGAATGGCTTAGAAGCAAAGGCGAATTTAACCATGTCAAAGCTGATATACGAGATACAGAATCAATTACTAAAGTTATCAAATCTTTCCAACCTGACGTTATTTATCATTTAGCAGGACAGGTAGCAATGACTACATCAATCTCTGACCCAAGAATGGATTTTGAAATAAACGTTCTAGGTACAGTTAATGTTTTAGAAGCTGTGAGACTTCACTCGCCTCATTCTTCGATTATTTATTCATCAACAAACAAAGTTTATGGCGATATCGAATATACAGAATACATTGAAACAGAAACCCGGTACAAAGCTATACACTATCCAAATGGATTTAGTGAGGAAGTGGGTTTAGATTTCCATTCGCCTTACGGAGTATCAAAAGGTTCTGCAGATCAGTATTGTCTAGACTATGCAAGGATTTTTGGATTAAAAACTGTTGTTTTCAGACATTCATCCATGTATGGAGGGAGGCAGTTTTCTACTTTTGATCAAGGATGGATAGGATGGTTTTGCAGCCAGGCTTTATTACAAAAGCAACATCCAGAAACTCTTCCATTTACAATATCTGGAAATGGTAAACAAGTTAGAGATGTTTTGTTTTCGAGTGATATGGTAAGTTTATACCTAAAAGTTGCTGAAAAAATTGAAACTGTTAAAGGAAATGCATTTAATATAGGTGGAGGAATGTCTAATAGTCTATCACTTTTAGAGTTATTTCAACTGATAAATGGACTTTTAGATGCTAAAGTGAATTATACAGAATTGGAAGCCAGAAGTAGTGATCAAAAAGTTTTTGTGGCAGATTTAAGTAAAATTACAAAAATGACTGGTTGGCAACCTCAGGTTAATTCGCAAGAGGGTATAAAGTATATGATAGATTGGCTTTCATTAGGGCAATAATTATTAAAAAAATGACATCTTCAACAATACAGGAATATTTTTTAACTAAAGCTCATTAATGTTAGCAAAATTTATAAAAGTTGGTAATTCAATTGGAATAGATAAGGCAATTGGATTTACATTGCTAACAAGACTGGTTCAGGCTCTAGGTGCAGTTGGAGTTGTGATTTTTATAGCTCTATATCTTTCTTCTGATGAACAAGGCTATTATTATACATTTGGAAGTATTATTGCAATTCAGGTATTTTTTGAGTTAGGATTAGGAACAATAATTACTCAATATGCAGCACATGAATTTGCTCATTTGAAATTCGATGATGATTTAAATCTATCTGGTAAAGAAATTCATATTTCCCGCCTCTCATCTCTTCTGCACTTTTGTGTAAAGTGGTTCGGTTGTATCGCTTTCCTACTATTTATAGGTTTAATTGGAGCAGGATTCTATTTTTTCTCTAATTTTTCAGGTGGCTCTGAAAATAATATTGCATGGAAAACCCCTTGGATAATTCTAAGTTTATCTACATCACTAAATCTTTTCATTGATCCGATTTTAGCTTTTTTGGAAGGAGTTAGTCGGATAAAGGAGATGGCTAAAATCAGATTAGCTCAGAAAACTGTTAACATGATTTTACTTTTTGTGATGTTAGTTACAAATTTTAAACTTTATTCAAGTGCTGTCGCTTCACTTGTTGCAGTAGTTTTAATCTTTTTTATGATTTTTTTTAGCCTAAATTATAAAATTCTTAAAGAAATTTGGAGAGGCTTAGGAAATTGGAAGATAAATTATTACAAGGAAATTTTCCCTTTCCAGTGGCGTATTGCTTTAAGCTGGCTAAGCGGGTACTTTATATTTCAATTGTTTAATCCTGTATTATTTGCAACCGAAGGTGCTGCTGTTGCAGGTAAAATGGGTATGACTCTGGCTGTGTTAAATGGAATATCCGGGTTGTCGATGAGTTGGATATCAACTAAGGTTCCTATTTTTTCATCACTCATTTCCCGAAAACTATATTCTGAGTTAGATTCTGTTTTTAATAAAACATTAAAAAATCTAAATATTGTAAATACAATTTTTTTGATTTTTTTTATTTGTTTAATTGTAATGCTCGATTATTTAGGAGTTAAATTAAGAGACAGATTTCTACCCATATTGCCACTCATAGCACTATCTTTTACGGTTTTTTTAAATCAATTTGTATTTTCTTGGGCTACATATATGAGGTGCCAGAAACAAGAACCATTATTAATTCAATCCATTATTGGAGCTATTTATTGCTCTCTGTCAACATATTTTTTTGGAAAATTTTTTGGATTAAACGGCATTGTAATAGGATATACTTTTTGGATAATAATTACTGTTGTTTGGGTTCATAGTGTCTATGTTAAGAATAAATTAGCTTTGCACGCCAATTATATTCCTGAATGAGGATTATAATTATAAACTCATGTCTTATTAATATAAAATTCACATGCTACTAACCATCTCAATTCCAACATATAATAGAGCTAAATATCTTCATAGATCTTTAAGTGCTATCTTTTCTCAAAAAGCTGATTTCAAGAATAATTTAAATATTCAAATTTTTGATAATTGCTCATCAGATAATACAAAAGATATAGTCAAATCCTTTCAAGAAGCTGGAAATGAGATTAATTACGTAATAAATGCGCAAAATATCGGTGCAGATAAGAATATAAGGCAATCATATCTCTCTGCAAAGAGTAAATACGTTTTGGTATTAGGAGATGATGATGTTCTTATGCCGGGATCTATTAAATATATATTGGAATTACTTAAGAATGGTGACTATGGATTGGTTTTTCTAAATTTTTATCAGTTTTTAGATAACCCAGAAATGGAAAGACCAAAGCAATTTTCTGAGAAAACTTATATTTATAAAGGCGAAAAGATTCTTAAATATATTTTAAGTAACATAGCCTTTATCTCAAGCAATATTGTTAATACAAAGTATCTTTCTAATGAAGATTTTGATTTGTCAGACGGTACCGGTCTAAACCAAATTCCTGGAATTATTGAGGCATCCAAATCAAAGGAGAATGTTTTTATTAATAAGTTTTATTTAGCTCAACAAAAAGAGAACTCAGGAGGTTATAGCTATTTTAATGTTTTTGGAGAAAATTTCGCAACAGTAACAAACAATCATCTTGATGATAAGAGTAAAGCGAAAAATCAGATATTTAATCATTTACTTTTGCATGTTTTTCCATACCATGTATATAATTTAGTAAAAAATGATAAAGTTGGAGCAAACATTACTTACGAGATGCTTCATAAATATTTCAATAAAAGACCTTTTTTCTGGCTTTTAATCTTTCCTATTTTAAGATTTCCTAAGCCACTAAGCTATATTTCGTATACCTGGGCAAGGGTATGTAACAAGGTTTTTTATATTTTTGACAGAATTCATACAGGGAAAGTTTTAAAATTCTAAATTTAATTAAGGTTAATGACATTAGCATTCTGCATACCCACATATAATCGTTGTGAATATCTCGAGGAGTTAATCCTATCAATCTGCAGAGATATTGACACAAATAATCTGCATAATCAGGTACAAATATGTATTAGTGATAACTGTTCTGTAGATGGAACGGAACAAATGGTTAAAAGTTATATTCAATCCTCAAGTGTTAAAATCATTTATTACAAAAATGAAGTTAATTTAGGTGCAGATCTAAACTATCTTAAAGCTGTAGAAATTGCAAAATCGGATTATTGTTGGCTTATGGGAAGTGATGATTTGATAATTCCAGGTTCAATATCTCGAATATTGAATCAGATTAATGAATCGGGTAAAAGTGTTTATATGTTCAATAGGCGTTTGTGCGATATAAATATGAAATTCGTCAGAGATGATAATTTTTATAAAATCGATCAAGATAAAAATTACAATATATCTTATAATGATGTATTAGCTGAATATTTTAATGATAGTATATCACTTGGCGCTGTTTTTAGTTATTTGAGTTCTATAGTTCTTAAAAAAGTCGATTGGGAAAAAATAGCCTATGATTCCTCATATACTGGTACATTATACTCACATGTTTTTATCATTCTTTCATTTCTTAAGTTACCATCAAGTAGTTTAAAAGTAGTACAGCAACCTCCAATTTATTGTAGAATGGATAATGATGCATTTTTAGAGCATGGAGCACTTCGTAGATTTCTTGTCGATATTGATGGTTACACTAAATTGGCAAACGACCTTTACAAAGACAACAAAATTTTAAAGTCTAATTTTTTAAATATTCTAAAAAGGCAACATAGTATTAAGAGCCTTTTAAAAGTTAGAGTTATAACAACAAAGGCAGAGTGGACAGATACAGCTAAAAGATTAAGAACTGCTGAATTTGATGATAAACTGGTTAATTTTATTGGGCTGATACCGAGTTTTATACTATTAGCTATTAGAAAATTAATTTTACTAAAGAATAATAAAAAATAGTAGCTTTTAGTAAAAAATTATGTATAAAATTAAAAAGAAAAGATCTTTCGGAACAACAGTATTAATCACCATTATTATGATGATGATTTTTGAAAATGTTATCCGTGATTTTTTATTTTTCTTATCACCATCTACAAATTACCTTATAAAAGATATTTATTCTGGTATTTGTTTAGTTATAGTAATGGTTCTTCTACTTCAAAACAAAATTCGCATCTATTCGGATGTAAGTAAGGTATTTTATTTATTTGTATTTTTTCAATGTCTTATACTTCCTATATATTCTGGTATTATAGCATACTTGGATTATGGCCAACCAATAATCTATGGCATCTTAGCAGAACGAGCCAGAATGATATCAATTTCTGCTTTACTAATATATTACTTCTTAACTAAGGGTTTAATAACATTAAAAGAGCTCAATTCAATCATTATTAAATTAGCCTGGGTATGTTTATTTTCTTACTTAGGCATTAGAGTTTTATACGAAATTGTGCCTTCGATTTTTCAACAAGATCTTGATGTCTTTGAAAAGGGTCTTTCCATTATTGATTCAAGAACAATAGAAACAAAAGGTGGGATAGTGATGAGAGTTGGCTTAGCCTTATTGGTTTATTCCTCTATTTATTATTTTGTTTCCTATCTTAAAACAAAGAACTTAAAGAATATTTTATATCTATCTGCTTTTTTCCTTTTTATTATTATTTTTAATAAAGGCAGGGGGGTTATAGCTTATACCAGCTTAACCTTAATAATTGCATATTTTAATATCGCAACATTGCGGGGTAAATTAATTTCGTTAGGCATTGGGGTACTTTTAATTTTTGGTTTCTTATTTAACGGAATTCAGTTAAATCAAAATGAACAATCGCCATCTTTTCTAACTTCTTACATAAATATTTTTGAAGGTATTACCCAAGCAAAAAAGGGCAATACATCATCTGAAGATATGGAAGCATCTACTTGGGCAAGGGTATATTCACTAAGTGTGGTTGGTACATCTTTTGATGAGAGCAGTCTTAATTGGATATTTGGTACAGGCAGGTTATCTAACCAATACGAGAATGGATTTAGTGCTAAGTATAGCCAGTATTTTTATCCTGAAGATATAGGTGTTATCGGAGCTTTATTTTTATACGGAATAATAGTTTTACTTGGTTATAAATTTATCTTCTTAAGAATTTATAAGCATTTAAGAAATGAATATAGAGATGACATTTATATTAAGGCAATGAGATATTTTGCACTGTACTTTTTTATTTCTTCTATTCAAACTGGTGCAGATATAATGGGTAATCCCGAAATACTTACACTACTGTTTTGTTTTGGAGCTTTTTGTCATTTTAAAAATAATCAATTTAAAACTGACAGTTTTGCTAATTTGCCACGCTTAATTTAATTTTTGCTAAATCAGAAATTAATTAACTATTGGCATTAATTTTATTATTTAAAAAGAAAAGTTTATTAATACATATTAAATTTTGGTTTGGCAAAAAGCTTAGTAAGCCAAAAATTTTTGAGTAATTATTAATAAATATGGAGCCAGTTTAATATGAATTATAAATTTTTAACAATCTTATTGCAATAAAGATAGGTTTCTTTTTCTTTTAGTCGGATCGACTTGGGGAGTATTAACTTAAAAAGTTACGTAATCGCATAAATCAAATATGAAAATAAAAATATATGATATTATTGGAGTAAAATCTGGAATGAATCATTATGTAGAAGCATTTTACAATGTCTTAATAAAAAATGATATAGAGTCTGATGTATATTCAAACTATAAGTTCAATAATAAAAAATTTTTTCCAAATATTTTTGAGGGTAGTGCCCCCAAAAAGATATTTTTATTGCTTCTTGCATACTGGAGATATTTTATTGATATTCTGAAATTAGATAAATCTGAATATGGTGCGATATCTGTATATGGACATTTATTGGATATCCCTTTTTTAATTATTTCCTCATTTAATAAAAATATAATTATTGATATACATGAAGTTGTTAGTTTGGATAATAAAAGCAATCTTGTTCACAGGGTTTTTAAATTCTTATATAGTCGGATAGGTAATAATGTAATCTCACATTCAAACAAAACAGAGATTGTTTTAAGCAATTTTCAGTTTAAGAACCATATATTTAAAGTTCCTTTGTTTAATTATAATATAGATAAGAATATCGACCTCGGTAAGATAGATGAAAGCGTTGTCAAAATTGTTAAAGACAATTCAAACTACATTTTATTTTTTGGAAATATAAGGCCCTCTAAAGGTATTTTTGAGTTGTTGGAGGCATTAAGAATTATTGGAGAACAAAATATTTCTTTAGAATATAAGATAGTTATTGCAGGTCAGGATAATGCTGGATTAATCTCTGAATATCAAAAGGTTGAAAGTATAAATTTGAATGCACATTTTATAATAAAATACATAAATGACGATGAGACTAATTATCTCTTTGAAAACTGCTCATTAGCCATTCTCCCTTACAAAGAAATTTCACAGAGTGCTATACTAGAAATGGCTTTTGCATTTCGAAAGCCAATCATTACCTCGTTAATAACATATTTCAATGACTTGTTATCTACTAGCCCATCTTTTGGCTATAGTATAGATGTTAATAATCCAGAAGTATTTGCAAGAGAATTGATTAAAGCGCCTAAATTTTTTGAGAATCGAATGCTTTATACAGATAATGATATTGATAAATTTCAAAAAAAGGAGGAAATTGATGCATTTATTTTTGATTTGAGAAAATTTGATAGTTCTCGGAATTCTTAACATAAATTTATAAGATTATAACTGAAATTCTTCATGAAAGAAATCGGCTTATTTTTTTATTAAAACCATTAAATTTTAATCATATATATCATGAACATAGCCATTATTGGCACCAGAGGAATCCCTAATAATTACGGAGGCTTTGAACAATTTGCAGAGTATCTCTCTGTTGGATTACTAAAATATGGCCATGAGGTTAGCGTATACAGCCCTCATAACCATAAATATAATTTAGATAATTGGCAAGGAGTAACCATCATTCACAAATATGATCCTGAACAAAAAATAGGTACGATGGGTCAGTTCATATATGATTTTAATTGCATCCTAGATACAAGAAAAAGAAAATTTGATATTATTTTACAGTTGGGCTACACAAGCAGTTCCATATGGGGGTTTTTATTGCCACGCACCAAAAGTACGATTATTACAAATATGGATGGGTTGGAATGGAAGAGGTCGAAATTTTCTAAAAAAGTGAGGAGCTTTTTGCATTTTGCAGAAAAACTAGGTGTTAAGTATAGCGATCATTTAGTAGCAGA
>Ga0160472_100938_pt1 | contig 11088 bp, 10 predicted proteins | sample HID1973M_E11MG_FD_108267 | JGI IMG/M metagenome (GOLD analysis project Ga0160472, IMG submission 108267) | Enriched mosquito-associated microbial communities from UW Madison campus, WI, USA - HID1973M_E11 MG | ecosystem: Host-associated > Arthropoda: Insects > Digestive system > Unclassified ...
ACATAGCCCGGCGGCGCGCCGATCAGGCGGCTCACCGCATGGCGTTCCATGTATTCCGACATGTCGAAGCGCAGCAGCTCGATGCCCATGATGAAGGCGAGCTGCTTGGCCACCTCGGTCTTGCCGACGCCGGTCGGCCCCGAGAACAGGAACGAGCCGATCGGCTTGTCGGTCTTGCCGAGCCCGGCACGCGACATCTTGATGGCCGACGCCAGCGCCTCGATGGCCGGATCCTGCCCGAACACCACCGACTTCAGGTCGCGCTCCAGCGTCTGCAGCTTGCTGCGGTCGTCCTGGTTCACGCTCTGCGGCGGGATGCGGGCAATGCGCGAGACGATGTCCTCGATCTCGCCCTTGCCGATAGTCTTCTTCTGCTTCGACTTCGGCAGGATGCGCTGCGCAGCACCCGCCTCATCGATCACATCGATGGCCTTGTCCGGCAGATGGCGGTCGGTGATGAATCGGGCCGATAGCTCGGCCGCGGCGGTCAGCGCGGAGGCGGCGTACTTGACGCCGTGGTGCTCCTCGAAGCGCGACTTCAGCCCGCGCAGGATCTGCACGGTCTGGTCGACCGACGGCTCGACCACGTCGATCTTCTGGAAACGCCGCGACAGCGCCGCATCCTTCTCGAAGATGCCCCGGTATTCCGTGAACGTGGTCGCGCCGATGCACTTGAGCTGGCCCGACGACAGCGCCGGCTTCAGCAGGTTGCTGGCGTCCAGCGTGCCGCCCGACGCGGCGCCCGCGCCGATCAGCGTGTGGATCTCGTCGATGAACAGGATCGCGTTGGGGCTGTCCTTGAGCGACTTCAGCACGCCCTTCAGGCGCTGCTCGAAATCGCCGCGGTACTTGGTGCCGGCCAGCAGCGCGCCCATGTCGAGCGAGTACACGACCGCCTTTTCCAGGATGTCGGGCACTTCGTTCTTGGTGATGCGCCAGGCCAGGCCTTCGGCGATCGCGGTCTTGCCCACGCCAGCCTCGCCGACCAGCAGCGGGTTGTTCTTGCGGCGCCGGCACAGCACCTGGACCACCCGCTCGACCTCGGACTCGCGCCCGATCAGCGGGTCGATCTTGCCGGCCTTGGCCAGCGCGTTCAGGTTCTGGGTGTACTGCTCCAGCGGGCTTTCCTTGCCGTCGCCACCCTCGCCCTCGGGATTGCCCTCGCCGTGCTTGGCCGGTTCGGACTGGTCCTTGCGGATGCCGTGGCTGATGAAATTGACGACATCCAGGCGCGTCACGCCCTGCTGTTGCAGGTAGTAGACCGCGTGGGAGTCCTTTTCACCGAAGATCGCGACCAGGACGTTGGCGCCGGTCACTTCCTTCTTGCCGTTGGACGTGGATTGCACGTGCATGATCGCGCGCTGGATCACACGCTGGAACCCCAGCGTAGGCTGGGTGTCCACCTCGTCCGTACCCGGCACTACCGGCGTATTGTCGGCGATGAAGTTCTTCAGACTGGTCCGAAGGTCCTCGATATTCGCCGCGCCGGCGCGCAAGACTTCGGCTGCCGTGGGGTTGTCGAGCAACGCCAGCAGCAGGTGCTCCACGGTGATGAACTCGTGGCGAGCCTGCCTGGCTTCGACGAAGGCCATATGCAGGCTGACTTCCAATTCTTGCGCAATCATGCTTCCTCCATCACGCACTGCAGAGGATGGCCCGCCTGCCGCGCGTGCGTTGACACCAGCTCGACCTTCGTCGCTGCGATATCCCTGGTATAGATACCGCAGACTCCCTTACCTTCCCGGTGAACCGTGAGCATGATCTGCGTCGCGGTCTCCCGGTCCCTGCTGAAGTACTGTTGCAGGATCATGACGACGAACTCCATCGGTGTGTAGTCGTCATTGAGCAGGACCACCTTGTACATTGCCGGCGGCTTGAGCGCTTGCTCCTTCCGCTCGATGACGGTGCCTGCTTCTCGTTGTGGGACATTCGCCAGCCGTGTAGCCATGGCTTTATTCTAACCCTTACCTGCAAGTCTGCAATTTGGGGAAATGGCGCCGTATTCAAGGCACGACGCGCAATTTCCTCTCGATGTCCTGTCGGAGGGAGCCCGCTGCACGGCATCGGTGCACGATGCCGCCGGGCTGCCCACAAATGGAACGGCTTCCATCCGGAAAACTACCATCCGGCGGCGTCCCATTCCTGCCACACCCTACCACGTGTCGGGATTTTGCCGGCTTGACAGCATATTCGTTTGCCAGAAAAATCGTTTGCACATCTGGCGTTGGCCCGCGAGCCAAAGCACTATGCCAACCCGGATGCTCCGTGAGCAGGGAGGCCCACGATCCCCGTAGCGACAGGCCGGCATGCCGGCCCCGCTACACGATTATCACCGCGTGCCCACGGCGTCTTGCCGTTCGGCCATGGTGCCGTTCGGCCGGACGCTGGCTTCCCCGCTTGAAAATACGTTTCTTAGTTGGGGGAGTATATGGCAAGCGGTATTGTCAAATGGTTCAATGACGCCAAGGGTTTCGGGTTCATCAAGCCGGACGAAGGTGAAGAAGAACTGTTTGCGCACTTTTCGGCGATCCAGATGGCAGGCTTCAAGACCCTGAAGGAAGGCCAGCGCGTGGTGTTCGATGTGGTCCAGGGCCCGAAGGGCAAGCAGGCCACCAACATCCAGGACGCCACGGCAGCCTGAGCTGGATAGCACCGCGACCGTACCTGCCGGCAGAGCTAGGACGGTCACCCAGGATGCGGGGGGACTCCCCGGAACGGAACCGTGCCAAACGCCCGCAAGCGCCCGTCGTCACGACCGGCGCGGTGAACACGCGGCACGCTCAGCTGCACGCTACTGCATCCGATAAAAAAGCCCGATCCGGCCTGGATTGGGCTTTTTTGCTTTCCGGCCGTGAAGGCGCTCGCCGGACGATGTGCGTTAAGCGCCAGTCGCCGACCGAGCCCAATGTGGAGTCCACGTCATTGACTACCGTTATATACCGAAATATATTGCGGTTAGTCATCCGGCCGTCGGGCCGGTATTCGCGCGTGATCTCGCGCCAGAGGGAACGGGGAACGTCGTGGCGAACCGCTCATTGCTGATTCTGGATGCCTTCGCCCGCCGGCCAGGCGAACCCGCCTATCGCGCGCTGGCCGGCGTGCTGGAATCGGCCAATGCCGGACGCCTGCCGCGTTTCGCCCAATGGCTGGCCCTGCCGGAAGACGCATTCTGGGCCATGCTCGACCGCTGCTTTCCCGGCGCGCGCCACTTCGGCTGGGGGCCAGAGCACGACATGCCCGACCCCGCGCACCTGCCTTGCGAGTTCGACGATCTGGTCGAGTTGCTGGACGACTACGCCAGCGTCGACACGCCCGAGGCCCGCTGGGCCGCCCGCGCGCTCGCCTGCGGGTGCTTTGGCGGATCGCACCTGTGGCACGACATGGGGCTGTCGGGGCGCGATGAGGTGTCGCTGCTGCTCGATACCTACTTCCATCCGCTCTACGTGGCCAACACGACCGACATGAAGTGGAAGAAATTCTTCTACCACCAGCTCTGCCTGAAGCTCGACCTGCATCCCTGCCCGGAGCCCTCGTGCGAGGGTTGCGACAACTACGCGCAGTGCCACGGCAGCGAAGCCGTCGCGCCGGGCCAGCAGGTGGTGCGCATGCAGGAGAGGACGACCTGATGCCCCGCGCCCGTCTTGCCGCCGTCGCCATCGCTGTCCCCACCTTCGCCTTTCCCGCCCTCCTTGCCGCCACGCTCACCGCATGCGCCGGTCCCGGCCAGGTGCAAGGCGCCGCGGCGAGCCCACGCGGCGGCCCGTCCGTACAGTTCCAGATCGGCGGGGCGGTAGCGCGGCCGGCAACATATGACCAGGCAGCGCTGCGCGCCTTGCCACCCTCTCACCAGACCGTCGGATCGCACGACTACACGGGCGTGCCCGTCTGGACCCTGCTGGAATCGGCCGGCCTGTCGGTCAATCCGGGCGTCAAGAACGGCGTGCTCGCCGGCTATCTCGTGGCACGTGGCAGCGATGGCTATACGGTGACCTTCTCGCTGGGCGAACTGGCGCCGACGTTCGGCAACCAGCCCGTGATGGTGGCCTATGCGGTGGATGGCGCACCGCTGGGCACGGGTGGCTTCGCGCGGCTGGTGGTGCCGGCTGACGTGAAGGCCGGGCGCGCAGTAGCGAACCTGACCAGCCTCGAAGTGGTGGCGGTGCCGTCCGCGAAGGGGCAATAGCAGGCCATGCTAACGCCGGAAGCTGCCAGCCTTGAGAGCTGGCAGCGGTCCTGCTGGCGTCAGTTGCGCTGCGCCGTAGTCGCCTCGGCCGTCGCCGAGTCCCGCTTCATGCGGGCGGTGTCGAGCCGCATCAGGCCGAACGCGCCGCTATAGAAGATGTGACCCTGCGGATCAACCTTGATCGGCGAATACATGCCGTTGAAGGTCGGGTCGCTGCCGGTGCGGATGGTCATCACCGTCTTGCCGGTGTCGAGATCCATGCCGATGTGGTAGCGGTCGTTCCACTTGCCGGCGAAATAGCCGTCGATGACCGCCATGCGGCTGGCGCCGCTGATCATCGGCACGATGGAGATCGACGACACGTCGGTCCGCGCCCATTGCAGCTTCCAGGCGTGAGTATTCTGCTGCCACTTCAGCGTGGCCGCGCCGCGCGGGCCGGGACGGGTGGCGCCGTTGATCAGGCTGACGAACGAGCCACTCTTGTGGACCTGGGGTGCCTCGTTGGTCGGGATGTTGTTGACCACGAACGCGTAGTCGCCGAATGCGGACACGGACTGCTCGGACTGCACGGTCTCCAGTTCGGGGCCCATGTCTACGACCATCTGGTCGGCGATGCGCGGCGAGGCGGTACCGGGCTTCTGCTTCCAGCCGGCGGGGATCCCGTCGCGCCAGAACGCCACCAGGCGCATCTTCTTCGCGCCATCGGTGATGACTACCAGCTTGTCATCCTTCGGTCCGAACCCCATCAGCGTCGGCGTGGATCCGGTGCCGTCGGCGATCTTGGGAGCGGGCGAGACGACACCGCGGTCGTAGGCGGCCTGCCAGGCGCCGCTGGCTTCGTCGCTGTGGATCTTGCCGCCCTTGTCGACGACGAGACGGTACATGGTCGTGTTGGACGCCACATAGACGGCGCCGCCGTTTGCCTCGGGGCCGGTCGCGAAGCTGTTCATGAACAGCTCGTCCTTGCCGGCGACGGAGAAGGTGTCGATCACCTCCAGCGTGTCGCGGTTCAGGGTGATGACCTTGCCGCCCAGCGTATTGACCACCAGGTAGCCGTTGTAGGTCATGCCCATGCCGAACAGGATGTCGGCCGGAATGCGGGTGGCGCGGGCACGTTCGTTGTCGAACAGGCTGGCCGGCAAGGTCACCGCGTGCGGGGCCTTCATTCCGGAGGCGGGGTTCTTCGCGTCGTCCTGGTCGATACGGAAGATCTGGCGGCCGCTGCAGCCATAGAACGCGTCATCCCGGCCCAGCACGGCGTAGATGGCGCCGTTGGCGACCTGGTCCTCGGCGAAGGTCAGCATGCGGTTCGGCTGGGACTTCATGTAGTCCAGCAGGCCCTGCTCGTCATGCGCGTCGAGGAAGCCCTTGACCCTGGCGGCCTGTTCCCGGCGTTCGTCGGGCGTGACGGGCTTGTAGTTGGGCAGGCGCACGGGGAGGTCGGAGCGGGCGATTTCCACCAGCTTGTCGCCGTCCATGGCGACCTTGCGCAGCGAAAAGCCACCCCACCACCAGTAGATATCCTTGCCGCCCACGCGGTCCGTCACCAGCGGCAGGCTGGCTGACTCGTTCGGAATGACCTGGACTGACTCGGGCGTGACCTCGAAATTGCCACGCGGCAGGGCGGTCGCCACGCTGTCGGTGGCCGCGTCGTTCCAGTGCGTCTGGTTGTTGTACGACTGGGCCAGGTAGGGGTTCGGCACCGGACCCGCCGGCGTGGCGGCCTGGACGGCCGTGCCGAAGGCGGCGGCCGCCAGCACGGCGGACAGTCGGGTGAGGGAATGGGAGGCGGCCTGCATCGGCCTGGATTCGCGCTTCATCATGCTGCTCACTGCGGTTGGAATCACGGGATTAACGCTTTGCCTGGAGGATCAGGTCGGCAGCCTTGTTGCCGATCATGATGGACGGCGCGTTGGTATTGCCGCCGACCAGCGTCGGCATGATCGAGGCATCGGCGACGCGCAGGCCTTCGACGCCGCGCACGCGCAATTCGGGATCGACCACGGCCATGTCGTCGACACCCATCTTGCAGGTGCCCACGGGATGGAAGGCGGAGTCGGCATAGGCTCGCACGTAGGCACGGATGGCTTCGTCGTTGCCATCGCCCGGGCCGAAGTCCGCGGTCAGCAGTTCGCGCCCGCCGGCCTGCGCCAGCGCCGGCTGCGCGTAGATGCGGCGCACGGCGCGCACGGCGGCGACCATGTCGTCCATATCGCCCTCGGCGGACAGGAAGCGCGGATCGATCAGCGGTGCATCGCGCATGTCGGCCGACTTCAGGCGCACATGGCCACGGCTCTTCGGGCGCAGCGGATAGGCCAGGCAGGTATAGCCGTGCTTGAGTTCCTTGAGCTTCATGCGGGTGTGCGTCGGCGACAGGCCCAGCATGAAGTGAAGTTGCAGGTCGGGTTCGGCGAGTTCCGGGCGGCTCTTGAGGAAAGCGCCGGCCTCGGCGATGTTCGAGCTGACCATGCCGGTGCGGCGATAGCGGTAGCGCACCACCTCGGCGGCCATGCGCACGGCGCCGCGCAGGGTGTAGCCGAACAGCTTCGTCGACGGCACCTGCTTGCAGACCTGGATGTCGAGGTGGTCCTGCAGGTTCTCGCCCACGCCGGGCAGGTCGTGCACGACGTCGATGCCGAGGCTGGCGAGATGGCCGGCCGGGCCGATGCCGGAGACCATCAGCAGTTGCGGCGAGTTGAAGGCGCCGCCGCTGAGGATGATCTCGCGCCGGGCGCGCAGCGTCTGCGGCTGGCCCGCCCGCGAGACGTTGACACCCACCGCGCGCTTGCCCTCGAACACGATGCGCAGCGCCTGCGTCTCGACCAGCACGGTCAGGTTGGCGCGGTTGCCGTTATGGGTCGCGTCGGTGGCAATGCCGCCGTGCAGGTTGGCACGCGCGCTGTTCCAGCGCTCGCCGTTGCGTTGCGTAACCTGGTACATGCCGGCGCCTTCCTGGGTGGCACCGTTGAAGTCGCTATTCGGCGGCAGGCCGGCCTGCAGGGCCGCGTCGATGAAGCGTTGGGAGAAGGGATTGGGCGTGCGCAGTTCGCTGACGTGCAGGCGGCCCTCGGTCCCGTGGAAGCCATCCGACAGGCGCTGGTTGCGCTCGCTGCGGCGGAAGTACGGCAGCACGTCGTCATAGCTCCAGCCCTTGCAGCCAAGCGCTGCCCAGTGGTCGTAGTCGATGCGGTGGCCGCGGATGTAGACCATGCCGTTGATCGACGAACTCCCCCCCAGGCCTCGCCCGCGCGGCTGGTAGGAGACACGGCCGTCGAGGCCGGGCTGCGGCACCGAACGGTAGGCGTAGTTGCGCGGACCGCGCCGGGGCACCACGGCGGCCAGCGCGAGCGGTGTCCAGATGCTGAAATGGTGATCGGCCGGGCCGGCTTCCAGCACCGCCATGGTGACCGTCGGATCCTCCGCCAGGCGGGCGGCCACGGCGCAACCGGCCGAGCCGGCGCCAACCACGATGTAATCGAACTCTGCCTCGGCGGACAGCTTGCTTGCGGCTACTGCGGTATTGCTCACTTCCAGGTCTCCTCATCGCTGCCAGCATGCGGCGCGACGGGCCGCATTCATGTCTCTGGCCCGCGGATACTGCCACCACCTGATATAACAGGTCAAGTTATTGACGACTTACCTGTCATGATAGGTTGATTCGACCGGCTTCCTGCCGTCTTTCCGGCACAAGGCGACTGGGAAGGCACTTCCGTCTGTGGGCAAACCGCGTTCCGCGCCGGGGCGTATGAGAGCAAATTTGACAGCGACTACGTGCCAGCCCCCAGAGCGCAACATCTCGCAAATATCGTTTGTGACTGCGGCTGCGATGCCGGCCACCTCTGCCAGGTGGTCGGCGTATGGATTGCCGGGGCGCCGCTGACCCTTGTGGACCTCACGGGCGAAGGGCGTGTAGCTCCGCCATTCGCTTTCTGGGGTGACGACCCATCTGTCATCCTTTACGACAACTTCGCAGTCAACTGGTCCCACCATGTGGGGGGCAATCTTACGTACTCTTCGTCTGCTCCGTAGTACACCCGATCGCTCCCCCAAACGAGGCGCGGGTCCATGTCTGCGTAGGTGCGCTCGGCCAGCAATTCGCCTGTCTGAGCGTCATAGATCCTGAGCAATTCTCCGAACCGATTGGGCGTAGAGCATAGTTCGCCAACGTAGAGATTGGCCTCGGTCTCGCGCCGACATTCGTGGGCACCGAGACGCCGGCTCACGTCCACGGCGTAGTTGATGAGGAGGACGGCACCAACAAGAAAGGCTAGTCGCCTGGCCGATACTATTGCGAGCTGTCGCGCTCGCCGGCCCCGTCCAGTGGGCTCCGATACCACGTACCGATACGCTACGACTAGACAAAGAACCCAAACAATTAGGCCGATGAGTGCGAGCATCAGAAAGATTTTCGCCCACCCGAAGGCGGCTATCGTGCCGTCATTCATATCGAAAACTCCACACTGATCGGCGTATCACTCGCTGGTGAGTGCCCCTGTTAGGGGAGCTTGGCGCGTAGCCTATCTAACCAAGTGGGCGGGAAATCCACATATCCCTTCCCGTCCGATGCTGAACTATCGTAGACCACATTCCCGGCATTCCAGAATAATTTCGGGTACGGATTCTTATATGTTCTCTCTACCAGAAGCTTCCCACTCTGGCGGTCGTAAAGTCGAAATAGCATTCCGTCCTCATTTGATAAATAGCATATTTCCCCCACATAGATATTGGATTCTGTTTCTCTCCTGCATTCGTGCGCCCTCATTCTCCGCCCCACATCACAACCATAGGGCAGGGCAAGAGCCAGCACAAAAAAAAATACCAAACGCCTGATCCACTTTGCTTTCACAGGTCAAACTCCACTACGTAAGGCGCCGGAAATCTGATAATCTTCCTATCAGAGTACAGCACCAAATCCCCACCTTGCTTATGTTTTAACTGCCACTCACGGTAATCCTTGTTTCTCACTGGATAGTAGACCGTGCTATCTGAAATCACACCCCCCCTTGCTACGGGATACATGAGCCAATCCGCCGTCGAAATCTCCCCCGCCGCGATGGCTCCCGGAATAAGGATAAACCCGGTCTTGTTCCAGTGTCCCAAATATTGGGTTCCGGATGGCAGTACGCCGAGAGCCTTGCCAGCCCTATCATGGAATGTGAAGACGTCGCGCATATACACTGAAATCTTCTCAATGGCCAGACGCGTACGTGTGGGCCCCACTCGCTGATAGAAAAATCCATCCAAGGCCACATTGAAGGAAAACGCACCTAATGAACCGTAAAGGTCATCCATGAACAGCCCATTCGGCGCTGCGACGCCCTTGAGGAACATGCGGAATTTGTCAGCATTCTCGCTGTCAACGCGATTGAATTGAAACTGGAATTCCTTGTGATACCTGTTAATATCTTCATTACAAGCCTTCCAGGTGTCAGTGTAGTAGGGCGAGGGCTCTAGGCGTGAGCAAATAGATTTTAGTACGCGAGTGGCGCCGGGCTCAAAAATCATCTTGCTTATCAATTGAAGGTATTTCTCCTTTGCACGCGGAAAACCCAATATCCATTCCAGCTTAAACGTTGTTGTATCAATCATACTGGGCGGAAATGGCATCCCGTCCTGATTGATGCCGAACTTGGCCCCGTCATCGGTATTCGCGTAGTTCAGTTCCCCGGCAAACCACTTGCGCATGACCTTGGCCGACATGGGCCACCCGATGCGTTCCATAGCGCCCGGTATGTCTTGCAAGTCGAAAGGCTTGACTCGGGGCCTGATAGTCTCGGGCTTCGGGGGCGATGGCGTATTGAGCCATTCGCGGAACTCGATAAAACCCTCAATCACGCCCTTGGCTTCGCGCTTGGCCGGCGCCGGCTTGAGTTTGGGTGCCGAGGGCGGTTGGTCGCGCAGGAGCGGTGCGGGTTTATCACTTGCTAGTGAGAATTCGCCAAGGTCCAAGGGGGTGCAGCTCTCATTGCGCTTCCACCTCCAAGGTATCAGTAAGCCCGGCGTGTAGTAGGAAAGCTGTTCGTTGTCGCTCGCCACTTCGATATCCTCCGCATCTATGCATATCCCGACATTCAGATGCAGAGAGCTACCGGAATCAATCGGCCTATTCCGAGATGCAGATGATATTTTTTGTTATCTGTGCAGCACGCTTTCTAATTCCCTAGACAACAAGTCGGGCGCTGCTGCGCGACGTGATGTGATCCCTTCCAACTCGTGGTGGTGGTAGCTCGCTGCCGCCTGGCTTCGTTCTGTGTGGGCCAGCAGCAGCTCAACCGCGTCACGGCCAAACTCATGTTCCCACAGCGGAGTTGCCGCGGTGCCGCGCGTACCGTGCGGCGAGAATTCAGGCACTCCAAAGTCCAGTCGCTTGAACAGGTGGTTCAGGGTTGCGTCAGCAAGCGGCACGTTCGCTATCTTTTGAGGAATGCCCCGACACTAGCTGATACGGTATGCAATGAAAAAACCCCGGAGACCGTTGATCTACCGGGGTTTGCGCTGCGGCAAGATACGGCCTGATTGCCGTCATCGATCATTCTGTGTAAATCTCCTGCTAGGCCGCACCCAGCGAAGAACCGGACGAATGTCGGTCTGAGAATGCCTCGCAATATGCCTCACTTCGCGGCAGCTACCCCCTTTCCATGCCATCTCGTATCACCCCGCACCATCGGCGCTGTGGGAGGGAGGGCAGCGCCTTGGGCGTCGGCCAAAGAAAAGGTTCCTCGAAGAATTCCGTGGAGCGATGTGATGCTTTCCGTATGCTTGATGCCTGTTTTGACAGGGACCGGGAGGGGGAATGCTGGACCGCAAGACGCTGCAGGCGCTGGGGTGCTGGACTGGATATCGTTTGGAGCGCGTCGTCTGGCCCGAGGGTGAGGGCCGGACACTATCGCTGTATCTGAAGCCGA
>Ga0160472_100940_pt1 | contig 11070 bp, 10 predicted proteins | sample HID1973M_E11MG_FD_108267 | JGI IMG/M metagenome (GOLD analysis project Ga0160472, IMG submission 108267) | Enriched mosquito-associated microbial communities from UW Madison campus, WI, USA - HID1973M_E11 MG | ecosystem: Host-associated > Arthropoda: Insects > Digestive system > Unclassified ...
GCGACTCGAGGCCGAGCGGCAGCAGCTGGATCGTCACGCGCAGGCCGGGCACGGCGTCCATCAGCGCGCGCTCCACGGCGTCGCGCAAGCCCGCCGCGCGCTCCAGCGTCCATTCGCCCGGCACGTGCATGTGCAGGTCGGCGAAGCGGCGCTGCCCGGCACCGCGCGTCACGATGTCGTCGAAGCGCAGCGAGGCGCCGTCGGGCGTCGTGGCCGCAAAGTGCGCCAGCGTGGCGTTGAGCGCGGCTTGGGCGTCGGGTTCGAGCGCCTCGTCCATCAAGCCCTGCGAGGCGCGCCACAGCAGCCGCGCGCCCTCGCGCACGATGTGCAGGCCGACCGCGATGGCCAGCACCGGATCGAGCCAGAGCCAGCCGGTCAGCGCGACCGCGATGACGCCCACCAGCACGCCGGCCGAAGTCCAGACGTCGGTGAGCAAGTGGCGCGCGTCAGCCTCCAGCGCCATCGAACGGTGCACGCGCGAGGCCTTGAGCAATTGCATCGCCAGCGCGCCGTTCAGGGCCGAACTCAGCACCGACAGGCCCAGGCCCCAGCCCAGTTGCTCGATCGGCTGCGGGTGCAGCAGGCGCCATCCCGCCGCGCCGATGATGCCCAGCGCGGCCAGCAGAATCAGCAGCCCTTCGAATGCCGCCGAGAAGTACTCCGCCTTGTGATGGCCGTAGGGATGGCCGGCATCGGCCGGCCGTGCCGCAATGGTGACCATCGCCAGCGCGAAGCCCGCGCTGGCCAGGTTGACCAGCGACTCCATCGCATCCGCGATCAATCCCATGGAATTCGTCACGTAGCCCGCGAATCCCTTTATTGCAATAGTTAACAACGCGACGACAATTGACACCCGCAACCATGTGATCGGAGAGGGCACCTGGTGAGCGGTGGATGGCGTGTGGGCTGCGGGCACGTGCAAGAAGATTTACGTTCGGCTGGCGGAATTATCCGCCCCTGGATTTGTGAACTTCTGACCTAACATCCGAAGGCTTCGCGCGCAGCGCGTTTACCTACAAACAGGGAGGACTCTGAAATGGAAAAGAAGAAAAGTGCTCGCATCGTGCTCGCCAGTCTGCTGCTCGTCACGGCCCAGGCCTGGGCCCAGGGCGCGCCGCCGACACCACCTGCCGCACCGCCGCAGGGCAACGACAACCGCGCCGGTTTTCTCAAATCCGTCACCGGCGACGTCAAGATTCTCGATTCGGCGGGCGCCTCGCGCCCGGCTCGCTCGGGGGACGCCATCAGCACCACCGAGCAACTCGTGACGGCGCCCGAGGCTGGCGCGGGCCTCGTGCTGCGCGACGGCACCTCGCTGGTGGTCGGTCCGTCGTCGCAACTCGATCTCAAGCAATTCCGCTACGACTCCACCACCAACGACGGCGGCATGCTGCTGCAGCTCCTGCGCGGTTCGATGCGCATGGTCAGCGGCCTGGTCGGCAAGACGCATCCCGAGGCGGTGCGCGTCGAGACGCAGACCGCGACCATCGGCATTCGCGGCACCGACTTCATCGTCACGGCGGACGGTCGGCCATGAACTGGCGGCACCTGCTGTACGGCGGCGTCACTGTGCTCGCACTCGGCCTGGCCGGCTGCGCCAGCAAGGGCACCCAGGTCATCCTGCTGCCGCAGGCCGACGGTTCGCCCTCGGCGGTGGTGGTCAGTGCCAAGGGTGGCGCCTCGCAGGTCGTTGCCACGCCCTTCGAGCGCGCGACGGTGGCGCATGACAGCACCGCCAAGCCCGAACTCGACAAGGCCGACCCGGACAAGGTGCGGGCCGACAACGAGGCCCTGTTCAAGCTGCTGCCGCCCAAGCCGCAGCAGTTCGTGCTGTATTTCGTCGAAGGCGGCACGGCGCTCACACCTGAATCCAGTGCGGCGCTCGACAGCGTGGTGGCGGCGGCATTGGCGCGCAAGGGCGGTGACATCACGGTGACCGGCCACACCGACACCACGGGCAACCTGACGGACAACGACACGCTGTCGCGGCGCCGCGCGCAGGAAATTGCGGCGCGCCTGGTCACGCGTGGCTTTCCGCAATCGCACATCGAGGCGATCGGTCGCGGTGAGCGTGAACTGGCGGTACCGACCGCCGACAACGTGGAAGAGGCGCGCAACCGCCGCGTGGTGGTGCTGGTGCGCTGAGCGCCGCGGCGCCCCGTCGGCTCAGGCCAGCGCGACCCGGGCAAACTTGCGCTTGCCCACCTGCACCACGTAGCTTCCGGCGCCCAGCTTCAACCCCTTGTCGCTGATCACGACCGAGTCGATGCGCACGCCGCCGCCGTCGATCAGGCGGTTGCCTTCCGAGGCCGAGGCCACCAGGCCAGTCTGCTTGAGCAGCTGGGCAATGCCCAGCGGCGCCCCGGCCAGCGCCAGTTCGGGAATCTCGTCAGGCACGCCGCCCTTGCTGCGGTTGATGAAGTCCTGTTCGGCCGCGTCGGCCGCAGCGGGGCTGTGGAAACGGCCGGTGATTTCCTTGGCCAACGCGACCTTGGCGTCCTTCGGGTTGCGCCCGGCCGCCACTTCGGCCTTGAGCGCCGCGATCTCGGCCAGCGACTTGAAGCTCAGCAAGGTGTACCAGCGCCACATCAAGGTGTCGGAGATCGACAGCACCTTGGCGAACATGCTGTTCGGCGCTTCGCTGATGCCGATGTAGTTGTTCTTGCTCTTGGACATCTTGTCGACGCCGTCGAGCCCTTCCAACAGTGGCATAGTGAGTATGCACTGCGGCTCCTGGCCATACTCCTGCTGGAGATGGCGTCCCACCAACAGGTTGAACTTCTGGTCGGTGCCGCCCAGTTCCAGATCGGACTTGAGCGCCACCGAGTCGTAGCCCTGCATCAGCGGGTACAGGAATTCGTGCACCGAGATCGACTGGCCGGCCTTGAAGCGCTTGCTGAAGTCATCGCGCTCCATCATCCGCGCCACCGTGTATTTGGCCGCCAGCTGGATCATGCCGCGCGCGCCGAGCGGGTCACTCCACTCGGAGTTGTAACGAATCTCGGTACGGGCCGGGTCCAGCACCAGGCTGGCCTGGCGGTAATAAGTCTGTGCGTTGGCCTCGATCTGCTCGCGCGTGAGCGGCGGGCGCGTGCTGTTGCGCCCTGACGGATCGCCGATGGTGGTGGTGAAGTCGCCGATCAGGAAAATCACCGTATGGCCCAGATCCTGCAGCTGGCGCATCTTGTTGAGCACCACGGTATGGCCGATATGGATGTCCGGCGCCGTCGGGTCCAGCCCCAGCTTGATGCGCAGCGGCGTGCCGGTGGCCTCGGAACGGGCCAGCTTGCGCGCCCACTCGTCCTGCGGCAGCAGTTCGTCAGCCCCGCGCAGCGAAACTTCGAGCGCGTGTCCTACGGCGTCGGACAGGGAAGTGGATGTAACAGAATCGGGCTTCATGACGGATTTGGGTCAGCTTTTGGGCAGCCACATATATACTGACCACGTACTTTTCAAGCGCCTGATTCTAGTCGGGCGCTTTTTCGTGCCGAGCTGCCCCGCCCCTTGAGAGCCCTACTTGCAGCCCGGCTCCGCCCAACCCGAGCCTGGATTTTTTCGTTTTGATCAACGGTATTCTCGCCGCCGAAGAGCTGCTTGCCTCTCGCGTGGCCCACACCGTCCGAACCTACCCGAAGCAGATCACCGCCGTCATTGCGGCGCTGCTTCTGTGCACCGGCGGTGGCGCTTTCGCCGTCGCGTCGCTCGGTCCGGACCCGGCGGACATGCCGGTGCGCCGCATTTTCGAAGCCGTCGCACCGCTGCCTGTCGCCGCACAGGCAGATGCGCTGGACGCCTACAAATTCACCCTGTTCCGCAGTGAAGTCACGCGCGCCAGCGACACGGCCGAGGCCCTGCTCAAGCGCCTGGGCATTGCCGACCCGGACGCCGCCGCCTTCGTGCGCGGCGATGCGCGCGCCCGCAACGCCCTGCTGGGCACCGCCGGGCGCACCATCACGGCCGAGGCCAGCGACAAGAACAAGCTCGAGCGCCTGAACGCCCGCTGGATCCCCAATGGCAAGGGCGGCTTCGACCGTTTCGTGATCGAGCACAAGGGCGACGGCTTCGTGGCACGCACCGAATCCGACGAACTCACGCCCGCCACCCGCCTGGCCAGCGGCATGGTCCGCACCTCGCTGTTCGCAGCGACCGACGACGCCGGCATTCCCGACGCCGTGGCCACCCAGCTGGCCGACATCTTCTCCGGCGACGTGGACGTTCGCGCCCTGCAAAAGGGCGATCGCTTCGCGGTGGTGTACGAAACCTTCGAAGCCGACGGCCAGGCCATGCGCACCGGCCGCGTGCTGTCCGCCGAGTTCGAGAACAAGGGCAAGGTGTTCCAGGCCATGTGGTTCCAGGAACCCGGCAAGAAAGGCGCCTACTACCGCCCGTCCGGCGACAGCCTGACCAAGTCCTACCTCGAAGCGCCGCTGCAGTACTCGCGCATTTCGAGCGGCTTTGCCATGCGCGAGCATCCCATTGCCCACATCTGGCGCAAGCACAACGGCATCGATTTCGCGGCGGCCAAGGGCACGCCGGTGCGCACCGTGGGCGACGGCGTGGTCGAGTACGCCGGCCGGCAAAGCGGCTACGGCAACATCGTGATCGTCAAGCACACCAAGGACCAGAGCACCGCCTACGCGCACCTGAGCCGCATCGATGTGAAGGTCGGCGAAGCGGTGTCGCAAGGCGATTTCATCGGCGCGGTCGGCTCGACCGGCTGGGCCACCGGCCCGCACCTGCATTTCGAATTCCGGGTCGACGGCCAGTACGTCAATCCGTCCGCCATTGCCGAGCAGACCGGCGGCAACGCCATCACCGCGGCTGCCCGTCCTGCCTTCGACAAGCTCGCCGTGGCCACCCGCACCGAACTGGCAGCCGCCTTCTCGGTGGTGCAGGCCAGCGTCGACTGAACGCGCGGCGCGGCGCCGGCATGGCCGATTGCTACATTGGCCTGATGTCCGGCACCTCGCTGGACGGGGTCGACGGCGTCATCGCCAGCTTCGACGCTGACGGCAGCGGCCTGGCTGTGCAGGCGCACGCCAGCGCGCCACTGCCGCCCGAACTGCGCGCCGAGCTGCTCGCGCTGAACACCCCGGCCGGCGTCGACGAACTGCACCGCGCCGCCTTGGCCGCGAACGGCCTGGTCCGTGTCTACGCCGACGTGGTGGCCCGGTTGCTGGCCTCCGGGCGCACCGAACGCAGGGCGATCCGCGCCATCGGCGCGCACGGCCAGACCGTCCGGCACCGCCCGCTCGAATTCGACGGCGTCGGCTACACCCTTCAATTGAACAATCCAGCGCTGCTGGCCGAGCTCAGCGGCATCGACGTGGTGGCCGAGTTTCGCGTGCGCGACCTGGCTGCCGGCGGCCAGGGCGCGCCGCTGGTGCCGGCCTTCCATCACGCCGTCTTCGGCCGACCCGACGAGGCGGTCGCGGTCCTCAACCTGGGTGGCATCGGCAACCTCAGCCTGCTGCCCGCGAGCAACGATGCATCCGCCCCCGTGGTCGGCTTCGACTGCGGCCCCGCCAACGCGCTGATGGACCACTGGACCCGTCTGCATCAGGGCCAGCCCTTCGACGCCGATGGCCAGTGGGCGGCGGGCGGCACGGTGCAGTCGTCACTGCTCGCAGCCCTGCTGAGCGAGCCTTTCCTCGCCAAGCTGCCACCCAAGAGCACCGGGCGCGATCTCTTCAATCCCGACTGGCTGGCCACGCACCTGGCCGATTGCCCCGCCGCGCCTGCCGATGTCCAGGCGACGCTGGCCGAGTTCACGGTGCGCGCCGCCGCCGACGCGCTGCAGCGTTTCGGCCCGGCGAGCCGGCGCCTCATCGTGTGCGGGGGTGGCGCGCTCAACGCGCATCTGATGGCACGCCTGCAAAGCCTGTTGCCGCAGGTCCAGGTGCTTTCCTCGGCCGACTGCGGGCTGCTGCCCTTGCAGGTCGAGGCCACCGCTTTTGCCTGGCTCGCGCAGGCCGCCCTGGCGCGGCGACCGGGCAACCTGCCCAGCGTCACCGGCGCCCGCGGCCCGCGCGTGCTGGGCGCGATCTACCCGGTCTGAGGGCTCCGTCGCGATTCAGCCTTGCCCGGAGACTTCGGGCGGCTCCGGCGGCACGATGCGCGCCTCCACCGGCAGGTGCCAGAAGATGATCGCCGAGGCCACCGTCATGAGGCCCATCGTCGCAAAGGTGGCCTGGAAGGCATGCAAGGTGGCCGCCGCGTCGCCATGGCCGAACATGTTGCCGTAGCCGGCCAGCACCGAGCTGGCGGCCGCCACGCCCAGGCTCATCGCCAGCATCTGCACCATCGAGAACAGGCTGTTGCCGCTGCTGGCCATGTCCGGCGACAGGTCGCGCAGCGTGATGGTGTTCATGGCGGTGAACTGCAGGGAGTTGACCGCGCCGAACACCACCAGCTGCACGATACGCAACGCCAGCGGCTGGTCCGGCCCGATCAGTCCGAAGCTGGCCATCGTCAGCCCGACCAGCACCGTGTTCACCACCAGTACCTGCCGATAGCCGAAGCGCAGGATCAGGGGCGCCGCAGCCCGCTTCATCGCCATCCCGGCCAGCGCAATCGGCAGCATCGCCATGCCCGCATGAAAGGGCGAATAGCCCAGCGACACCTGCAGCAGCAGCGGCACCAGGAATGGCATGCAGCCGCTGCCCAGCCGCGCGAACAGGTTGCCCAGCAAGCCGACGCTCATGGTCGGTACGCGAAACAGGGCGGGCGAGAAGAGCGGTTGCGGGTGCCGCGCCGCATGCACCCAGTAGGCCGCCAGACTGGCCAGGCCGAACACCAGCAGCACCAGCACGCTGACCTGGCGCATGCCCATTTCCGACACGCCATCGAGCGCCAGCGAGATGCCGACCATGCCGAAGGCCAGCAGGCCGTAGCCAGTCACGTCGAGCCGCTGGCGTTCGCTGCGGCGAAAGTCGGGCATGAACTTCAAGGTTGCCAGGCAACCGGCCAGCCCCACCGGCACGTTGATCAGGAAGATCCAGTGCCAGGAGGCGTATTGCACCAGCCAGCCACCCAGCGTCGGGCCGAGCAGCGGGCCGACCAGCCCGGGAATCGCCACGAAACTCATGGCCGCCAGAAACTCGGCGCGCGGCACCGACTGCAGCAACACCAGCCGCCCCACCGGCAGCAGCAGTGCGCCGCCGACGCCCTGCAACACGCGCGCCGCCACCAGCTGGCCGAGCCCCTTCGACATGGCGCACAGCACCGAGCCCAGCACGAACAGGACGATCGCGCCGAAGAACACCCGGCGCGTGCCGAAGCGGTCGGCGATCCAGCCCGAGGCCGGGATCAGCATCGCCATCGTCAGCGCATAGGACACCACCACCGACTGCATGCGCAGCGGACTCTCGCCCAGGCTGGCCGCCATGGCCGGCAGCGCCGTGTTGATGATGGTGCCGTCGAGCGTCTGCATGAAGAAGCCGACGGCCACCAGCCACAACAGGCTGCGCTGGGTACTGATCTGTGCTTTCGCCAAGCTGCCTCTCGCTTTCAACGGGCAGCAAAAAGCCGCCCGCAGGCGGCTTTGGAAAACCGGGCAGCGTGATGCAGCATCAGGCCGAGAAGCTCGATCCGCAGCCGCAGGTGCTGGTGGCGTTCGGGTTCTTGATGACGAACTGCGCGCCTTGCAGATCTTCCTTGTAGTCGATCTCGGCACCCACCAGGTACTGGTAGCTCATGGCGTCGATCAGCAGCGAGACGCCGTTCTTGGTCATGGTGGTGTCGTCTTCGTTGGTGATCTCGTCGAAGGTGAAACCGTACTGGAAACCCGAGCAGCCGCCGCCCTGCACGAACACGCGCAGCTTCAGGTCGGGATTGCCTTCTTCGGCGATCAGGTCGGCCACCTTGGCAGCGGCGCTGTCGGTGAAGACGATCGGCTCGGGCATCTGGGTCGGGATGTTTTCGGCAACGGCACTCATGGGTGAGAACTCCTGTGGGGCGGCACTCGCGCAGAAGCGCGCGGGCAGTCAATGAACGAATGCTACTGCAAACAACAAAAAACCGCCCGGAGGGCGGTCTTTGTTCGAAGCGGGGCCAAGCGTTGCGCCTGGCGTCGCGCGCCATCGCAGGGCAAGGCGCAAACCGGAAGCGGGCTCGCGCCCGCGGAGGATTCGCAACGCCGCCATGCGGTGGCGCAGCAGCCAAGCTTAACGCTTGGAGAACTGCTTGCGACGGCGTGCAGAGTGCAGGCCGACCTTCTTGCGTTCCACTTCGCGCGCGTCGCGGGTGACGAAACCAGCCTGGCTCAGCACGGGCTTGAGGTTCGCGTCGTAGTCGATCAGGGCGCGGGTGATGCCGTGGCGGGTAGCGCCGGCCTGGCCGGATTCACCGCCGCCGTGCACGTTCACCTGGATGTCGAAAGCTTCGACATTGCCGGTGAGGTACAGCGGTTGCTTGGCAATCATGATCGACGTCTGACGACCGAAGTATTCTTCGATCGGCTTGTCGTTGACCGTGATCTTGCCGGAGCCCTTCTTCAGAAACACACGGGCCACGCTGGACTTGCGACGGCCGGTGCCATTGTTCCATTCACCAATCATTCTCAAGGCTCCTTACAGTTCCAGCACTTGAGGCTGTTGGGCGGTGTGCGGGTGCTCTGCACCGGCGTACACCTTGAGCTTTTTGATCATGGCGTAACCGAGCGGGCCCTTGGGCAGCATGCCCTTGACAGCCTTTTCCAGGGCGCGGCCCGGATGCTTGGATTGCATGTCGCGGAAGTTGGTCGCCGTGATGCCACCCGGGTAGCCGGAATGACGGTAGTACACCTTGTCCGTGGACTTGGTGCCGGTGACACGCAGCTGAGCTGCATTGATGATGACGATGAAGTCACCGCTATCGACGTGAGGCGTGTAAATGGCCTTGTGCTTGCCGCGCAGTCGGAGGGCCACTTCGCTGGCTACCCGTCCGAGAACCTTGTCGGTCGCGTCAATCACAAACCACTCGTGCTTCACGTCAGCGGGTTTTGCGCTGAACGTAGACATGAGATTTTCCTTTTGAAGTTGCCTTCAGGAGGTTTGGCGGGCTCTTTTCCACGGTCGGCGTTCCTCTGACGGGAATCTCTTAGGTGGGGTCAGCGCCCAGATGCATGCATTCAGGCGCCCTTCGCCGCGGAGCCACTAAAGCGCTGCGAAGCCTGCCATTATACGAAGAATTGGCTCAGCCCCGCAATGGAGGGCCCCGGGGCGTTACCATTGCCCCCTATGTTCAGCTACCGCCACGCCTTCCACGCCGGCAACCACGCCGACGTGCTCAAGCACACGGTGTTGATCGCCACGCTCGACCACCTGCTCGAGAAAGACACCGCCCTGACGGTGATCGACACCCACGCCGGCGCCGGACTGTACCGCCTCGACGGCGACTACGCCGGCACCAGCGGCGAGGCGAACGAGGGCATCTTCAAGCTGCTGGCCACCCGCACCGCCGACGCCAAGCTGGCGAAGGCGGCAAAAGCAGCCAAGGACGCCGAGGCCGCGCCCGAACTGGCCCCGGCCATTGCGCGCTACCTCCAGGTCATCGCCGACTTCAATCCGAACGGCGGCGCCCGCATCTACCCCGGTTCGCCCTTCATCACGCAGCACCTGCTGCGCGAGCACGACCGGCTCAAGCTGTTCGAACTGCACCCGACCGACGGCCGCACGCTGGACGGCAACATTGCCCAGCTCGACGCCGGGCGCCAGATTGCCGTGCTGCGCGAAGACGGTTTCAACAGCGTCACCAAGTTCCTGCCGCCGCCGGCGCGCCGCGCGCTGGTGCTCTGCGATCCCAGCTACGAGCTCAAGAACGACTATGTGCGCGTGGCCGCGTTCGCCGCGGAAGCGCTCAAGCGCTTTGCCACCGGCACCTACGCCGTGTGGTATCCGATCATCCCGCGCCCCGAGGCGCACGACCTGCCGCGCCGCCTGAAGACGCTGGCCACCAAGGCCGGCAAGTCGTGGCTGCACGCCACACTGACGGTCAAGTCCAGCAAGCTGCTGGCCTCGCCCACCACGGGCGAAGTCAAGCGCCCCGGCCTGCCGGCCAGCGGCATGTTCCTGATCAACCCGCCCTACACGCTCAAGGCCCAGCTGACGGCTGCGCTGCCGCAGCTGGTCGAGCGCCTGGGCCAGGACCGCAACGCCGCCTTCTCGCTCGAGTCGGGCGGCTGAACCTGCCTCGGCGCAGCGCCGGGTCGCCCAGGGGCCGTACTCAGAAGCGGTGGCGCATGCCCACGCCGAAGCTGCTGCCGTTGTTCAGGTCCGTGATGCGGTCCATCATCGCGACGGCGTACAGGTCGGTGCGCTTGGACAGGAAATAGTCGTAGAGCAACGTGGCGCTGGTGCGCGTGCCTTCGTAGCTGCCTTCCAGCTTGGTCTGCGCCACGGCCGCGCTCAGGGTGGCGGCGCCGATCGGCGTGCTCACGCCCAGCGATCCGGTCTTCGCGTCGTAGTCGGCCACGTCGGCCTTGGAACCGCCGTAGGTGCCGAACAACTTCACGATGCCGAAGTCGTAGGTCGCGCCAACCATCCAGTCGTCGCGCGTTTCCGGCACCGCCACGCCGCCGACGGCGGTGGTCAGCAGGCCGGGGAAGGGATTGCCGATCTGGTCGCGCTCGTAGAAGCCCACCAGGGTCAGCGGGCCACCGAAGTACAGCACGTTCACGCCGACGTTGCCCTTGCCGTCGTTGCCGGTGGCGCTGTCCTGCTCGCCGAACTGGTAGTGCAGGTTTGCACTCAGGCCGCCGAACTTCGGCGTGGTGTAGATGACCTCATTGCTCCAGCCGGTGTCCGAGGGCGTGGTGCGGTTCGGCCAGCCGGTGGTGTTGATGTTCGCGTGCAGCACCAGCGGCGAGAAGGTGAACGAGTCGCCGATCGGGTTGGCGATGATCGTCGGCAGGAAATTGGGCGCCAGGCCGCGGCCCAGCTGCACCGTGCCGAGCGAGCCGCTGACGTACACGTTGGCATCGCGCGAGAACATCGGGTCGCCATCGAAGCGACCCATCGAGCCCGTGTCCATGCGCATGAAACTGGTCAGCGCAAAGCCGGCCTTGAGGCCACCGCCCAGGTCTTCCGTGCC
>Ga0160472_100941_pt1 | contig 11065 bp, 8 predicted proteins | sample HID1973M_E11MG_FD_108267 | JGI IMG/M metagenome (GOLD analysis project Ga0160472, IMG submission 108267) | Enriched mosquito-associated microbial communities from UW Madison campus, WI, USA - HID1973M_E11 MG | ecosystem: Host-associated > Arthropoda: Insects > Digestive system > Unclassified ...
CCTGAACGGTTTTTAATAAAGCCATTTGCTTTACAAAAGTGTCAACCGTGGCATTGCCTTTAATTTCATCTTTTACTTCATCGGCAAATTTTACCAATTCTGCTTCAAATTCCTGCGGACTCAAAGTGTTCATCGCATAAAAGCTTGCTAAAGTTCCTTTGTTATCTGCCGCGAATTTGAGTATTTGTGTATTTAGTTGCTTGATGTATGATTCGTATTGAGGCTTCATTTCCTCCAGAATTGTTGCTCTATTTTGCGGTTGCGTGGCCACTTTAGCTTCAAAATCTGATTGTAATTTTTCTACCTGTTTTGCAAAATTGTTTCTGATGGCATTCAGTTCAGATAACTTCTCCACTTCGTTGGCGCCAGAAATTTTGTAAGCCATTGTTTTATCAGCTAAATCGGCCTCTAACTTAATTTCATCGCCATTTTTTGCAATTAACATAAACTCGTGGTTGCCAATTGAAACACGAAAAAAATCGACAGATGGTGTTTTACGAATAAATTTGAATTCGCCTTTTTCTGATAAATTAGTAGAATCAATTGCAACCATTTGGCTGCTTTGCATGCCATATAAAAAAACTTTCTTTTCCGTTCCGGGGTTTTGGAAAGTTCCATCAATGGTAAAACTATCTTTTGGCTTACAAGCTGTGAAAGCAATCGCGATTAATACGATAAGGCTTAAGTTTTTTAATTTCATTATTTTAGTTTTTCAAGTATTAATTCGTTTAATTTTTTGGCATCAGCTTTACCTTTGGCCAGTTTCATTACATCGCCAACAAACAAACCTAACACCCCTTTTTTACCTTTTTTATACGCTTCAACCTGTTGCGGATATTTATTTAACACTTCATCGATAAAGCCACCTAATTCATCACTATTCTCCGAAATGAGCAGATTTAGTGATTGTGCCAAAGCTGCAACATCCGCATTTTCTTTTTCTTCAACCGCAGGCAATAACTGCTGAATAGCAATTTGTTGGGTGAGTTTCTTATCATCCACTAAATTTATAGCGGCGGCCAATTGTGCTGGTTTTATTTTATACTCTCTTATAGTTAGGCCCTTTTCACTCAAAACCGCTCTAATGGGACCTATAAGCCAATTTATTAAGGTTTTTTTGTGGTTTACTCCGGGCAAAGCCTGATTGAAATAATTTAACAAATCTAAATCTTCAGCAAACAAAGTCGCATCAGCTTTGCTAATACCAAATTCTGCAACCATTTGTTTCGAAATTTCATTTGGTAAAGCAGGCATTGCCGATTTAATTTCAGCCAACCATTCATCAGAAATAAAAATAGGCTGCAAATCTGGATCAGAGAAATAGCGGTAATCATTCGCCTCTTCTTTGGTACGCATGGGCGATGTTGTGCCTCTATCCGCATCAAAATTTAAAGTACTTTGAATAATTTTTCCGCCATTCGAAATTACTTCCACTTGCCTGCCAAATTCAAAATCCATAGCTCTACGTACGTTACGCATTGAGTTTAGGTTTTTTACTTCGCATCGGATACCAAATTCTTCAGAGCCTTTTGGGCGGATGGAAATATTCGCGTCGCAACGTAAACTTCCTTCTTCCATGTTGCCATCGCTCACATTCAAATGGCGGACAAGTTTTCTAATTTCACTTAATAAAGCCGATGCTTCTTCCGCACTGCGAATATCAGGTTCGCTAACAATTTCAATTAAAGGAACGCCGGCACGATTTAAATCAACTAAAGAATAATTATCATCCTGATCGTGGATACTTTTACCAGCGTCTTCTTCCAGATGGATTCTGTTAATTCCGATTTTCTTGGTCAAACCATCAGCTAATTCCACTTCGAGAAATCCATTAACACAAATTGGTTGTGTATCCTGCGTAATCTGATATCCCTTTGGCAAATCGGCATAGAAATAATTTTTCCTATCGAAATGATTGATTTGATTGATGGTGCAGTTTAAAGCAAGTCCGATTCTTATCGCTTTTGCCACCACTTCTTTATTCAATTTTGGTAAAGCGCCTGGCAAAGCAAGGGAAATAGTCGAAATATTTTGATTAGGCAAAGCCCCGAAAGATGCACCATCAGCAGAAAATATTTTGGTATTGGTATTTAACTGAACGTGTATTTCCAGTCCTGAAACGAGTTCGTAATTGTTTTCGGTTGTCCCTAAACTCATATTAAAATGATGCCTTTAAATGTATTGTGCAGGCAAATATAGTTAAAGAATGTTAAAACGGATTGCCTCAGTTAAACTACTGTGTAATGCTTCTGTCTATTTCAATAATTAACACACACAAGAAACCTTTTAATTTAAAAATTATGAAAAAGTTAGTATTATTTGCTGCAGTTCTGATGGTTTCATTATTCAGCATTAACAATGCAAAAGCGCAAGTTAGCTTAAATATAAATATTGGCTCACAGCCGGTTTGGGGCCCTACAGGTTACGACCACGTAGATTATTATTACTTTCCGGATATCGATGCTTACTATTATGTTCCGTCTGGTCAATACATTTACTCAAATGGTGGCCGTTGGGTTTGGGTAAACAGTTTGCCTGCTCAATTTGGAAATTTCGATTTATACAGAGCTTATAAAGTTGTTGTAAACGAACCAAGACCATATTTAAGAAACAATGTTTACGCTACAAAGTATAGTAAATTCAAAAATTATAGTGGTCGGCAGGCGGTAATCAGAGATAGTCGCGATACTAAATACTATGTAGTAAAAGGACATCCGAACTATAATGGAAACAATAATAATAGACCTGCACAAGTTGTTCGTCCTCAAAACAATAATCGCTCAACTCGTCCGCAAGGAAACGTTGGTAAACCAAATCAACAGGCTAAACCAGGTCAAAATAATGGTCGTGGAAACGATAAGAAAGCAGACAATAACCGTCCTGAAAGGAACCATGGTAAAGGCCGTGGATAGTTAAAATATTTAGTTGTGATTTAAGGGAATTTCGAAAGAGGTTCCCTTTTTTATTTAACACTTTGTGGCACGAGCTTTGAAAATAAAAGTAAACACATAAATTAAATTGAATATGAAAAGGTTATTTTTGGTTGCTGCAGTAATGATGGTTTCATTTCTCAGCATTCCCGCAAAAGCACAGTTGAATGTGAATGTTAATATTGGTTCACAGCCATTATGGGGCTCTACAGGTTACGACCATGTAGATTATTATTATCTTCCAGATGTAGAAAGCTATTATTACGTACCAAAAAAGCAGTTTGTTTACTTAAATGGAAACGATTGGGTTTTTGCAAATAGTTTACCATCCAGATACGGAAATTATGATTTATACAATGGTTATAAAGTTGTAATTAATTCGCCAGAGCCTTACTTGAACTTTAAAAATGATAAAGTAAAATATGCAAAGTACAAGGGGAATAAAAATCAATTGGTAATAAGAGATAGCCGCGATAGTAAATATTATGTTGTTAAATGTCATCCGCATGGAATGCCTCCAGGTCAGGCAAAAAAAATCTACGGAAAAGCTAACAATGGTAAAGGCCACGGAAACGGCAAAGGAAAACATTAATATCCGTTGAATATTCAAAGAGGGAATTTCGAAAGAAGTTCCCTTTTTTTATATCTCTGTTACAATAGAAATTTTGGCACAACGTTTGAATAATGTTAGTACACACAAAAAAACCGATTATGAAAAAGTTATTAATCATCTCCGCGATTGTAGGTATCGTGGCTTTAACATCTAATCAATCTAGCGCTCAGGTAAGTTTAAACGTAAATATCGGTACACAACCCGCGTGGGTTCCTGCCGGTTATCAAAACGTTAATTACTATTATCTTCCCGAAGTTCAATCTTATTATTACGTTCCGCAAAGGCAATTTGTTTATTTGAGCGGTAACCGTTGGACCAGGTCAAGATATTTGCCGGCAAGATACAGAGGCTACAATTTAAACCACGGAAGGAAGGTTGTGGTTTATGGAAACAGCCCTTATCGCAGCTACAATACGCATAGAGTAAGATATTCAAATAATTCCAACTATTACCGTTCATCTTTTGGCGGTGGAAACAGAGTTAGATATAGTGCTCCAAGAAATAATTACAGGCCGCAACGTGTTGATTATAGGCGCCATGACCAAAGAGTTAATGCTAGTTTATTCTCAAGGGGACACAGAGAAAAACACGGCAGACATTAAAATAAAAAAGAGGCTTATGGCCTCTTTTTTTATGTTGCATTAAGTTTAAGTTTCTTTTATTTGGAAAGCAGTTGCAGAAGTTCATTTGTTTGGTTCGGTCCCGCTTTTCGCTCCAATCTTTTTCAAACCTATAAGGTTTTAAAAACCTTATAAGTTTAATCAAAAGTATTTCCACTTCAATCGGGTTTAATCAACAAAAACGGTAATTCTATTCCCGGAAATCTACTGTGCGATAAATCCTTCAGCCTTTTCTAAAACAATTTTTAAACCTAAAGGATTTTTACCACCCGCAGTTGCATAAAACGGCTGGCCACCGCCACCTCCCTGAATTTCTTTACCCAACTCGCGTACGATATTTGATGCATTCATGCCTTTTTTAACCAAATCATCAGATAGCATTACTGTAATTCCTGGCTTGCCATCAATTTCAGTAGTAAAAACGAGGTAAAGGTTATCAATCATATCTTTTAGAGAGAAAGCAAGATTTTTAACCGCTTCAGCGCTTTGCAAATCTAGGTGTTTTGCAATCAGGTTTACGCCATTTATTCCACGAACGTGATGTACAATTTCATGTTTCAGTATATTTACCCGTTCTAAAGTCGATTTCTCTATCTCCTTTTTCAGCTTGGCATTTTCATCAATTAAAGCCTGAACAGATGCGGATAAATCTTTAGAACCATTTAACAAAGCTTTCAAATGCCCAAGTTCTTTCCGTTGGTCTAAAAAATATTGTTCAGCCTTATCAGCAGTAATCGCTTCGATTCTACGAACGCCAGCCGCAACAGCGCTTTCAGAAATAATTTTAAAAGAGCCGATTTGCCCTGTAGCCTTTACGTGTGTACCTCCGCAAAGTTCTTTCGAAAAATGGTCGTCAAAAGTTATCATACGAACAAAATCACCATATTTTTCTCCAAATAGCGCCGTTACACCGCTTTCAATCGCATCCTGATACGGAACATTTCTTTGTTCTTTTAATTTAATGTTTTGCCTGATTTTCTGGTTCACAATTACCTCAATTTGAGCCAATTCATCGTCAGTTACTTTTGCGAAATGAGAAAAATCGAAACGCAAGTAATCCGCGTTAACTAACGAACCTTTTTGATTTACATGTTTGCCTAAAACTTGTTTCAAAGCGGCATGTAATAAGTGTGTAGCCGAGTGATTATCTTCCGTTAAAACACGTTTATCTTCATCAACAACCGCCCAAAATTTACCTTCCAAATTATCAGGAAGGATATCTGCGAAGTGAACCGTTAAGCCGTTCTCTTTTTTAGTGTCGGTAATATCAACCCAAAATTGGCGACTATGGTCTTCCAATCTTCCGGTATCGCCAACCTGACCACCACTTTCTGCGTAAAAAGGCGTTTGGCGTAAAACGATTTGATATTGCTCTTTACCTTTGGCTTTAACTTTACGATACTTTAAAATCTCAGTTTCGATTTCCAAATCATCATAACCTACAAATTCACTCTGCTCGTCGGTATTTACTACAATCCAATCGCCAGTGTCAATTGCTGTAGCGGCACGACTATCATCTTTCTGTTTTTTAAGCGCTTGTTCATATCCAGCTAAATCAACATTCCAGCCCTTTTCTCTTGCCATCAACTCAGTTAAATCGATTGGAAAACCAAAAGTATCTGATAATTCAAAAGCAAAATTTCCCTCTACAACATTGTTTGTAGCTTGGTATTTTTCAAAACGCTGAATACCTGTTGATAACGTCCTCAAGAATGAAACTTCCTCCTCCAAAACTACTTTCTGAACGAAATCCTGTTGAGAAATTAATTCATCGAAGACACCTTTAAATTGTTCGGCTAATAATGGAACCAGTTGATTTAAAAACGGTTCTTTAAAGTTTAAAAATGTATATGCATAACGTACAGCACGACGTAAAATCCTGCGGATAACGTAACCAGCTTTGTTATTTGATGGTAATTGACCATCGGCGATAACGAATGAGATTGCACGAATATGGTCGGCCATAACACGCATCGCGATATCAGTTTTCTCATCAGTACCATATTTAACTCCAGATTTTTCAGCAATAAACTGAATCATTGGCTGGAAAACATCTGTATCGTAGTTAGAAGATTTTTCTTGCAACACACGCACCAAACGTTCGAAACCCATTCCTGTATCAACATGTTTTGCTGGCAAGCTTTGCAAAGAACCATCTTTTAAACGGTTGAACTGCATAAATACATTGTTCCAGATTTCGATAACTTGCGGATGGTCGGCATTTACCAAAGTAGCGCCATCAACCAAAGCTTTTTCTTCATCGGTACGGCAATCTACATGAATTTCAGAACAAGGACCACAAGGACCTGTATCGCCCATTTCCCAAAAATTATCTTTTTTATTTCCAGGTAAGATATGGCTTTCATCAACATATTGTTTCCAAAGGTCGTAAGCTTCCTGGTCCTTTTCTAAGCCCTCTTTCTCATCACCCTCAAAATAGGTAACGTATAATTTTTCTTTTGGTATTTTGTAAACTTCGGTCAACAATTCCCAACTCCAGGCAATGGCATCTTTTTTAAAGTAATCGCCAAAACTCCAGTTGCCCAACATTTCGAACATGGTGTGGTGGTAAGTATCAATACCTACTTCCTCTAAATCGTTATGTTTGCCAGATACACGCAAACAACGCTGCGTATCTACAACACGAGGATATTTTATCGGTGCTTCTCCTAAAAACAAATCTTTAAACTGGTTCATCCCTGCATTGGTAAACATTAAAGTAGGGTCGTTTTTAACCACAATCGGTGCGGATGGAACAATATGATGTTGTTTCTCTTTAAAAAATTCTAGGAATGCCTGTCTTATCTCTTGTGCTGTCATTGGTATATTATTGGAGGAACAAAATTAAAATTTTATTGCGTTAATCAGGAAAAATCGAGCTACATTTGAACACTTTAATTAACCTTTGTAAAACCTTAGTAATCAAGCACAAGTTATGCCGTATAAAGAAAGAGACATCAATAAAATGTATTATACCATGGGCGAAGTGACTGAAATGTTTAATGTAAACGCATCGCAAATCCGTTTTTACGAAAAGGAATTCGACATTCTTCAACCTAAGAAAAACAAAAAAGGCAACCGATTATTCACCCCTGAAGATATCGAAAACTTGAAGATAATCTTCAACCTTGTGGATGAAAAAGGTTTTACTTTAAAAGGTGCAAAAGACTATTTGAAAAATAATAAAGGCGATGTTAAAGAGAACCAAAAGATTATTGATTCTTTAGAAAAATTGAAAGGATTTTTGGTAAATTTAGCGCAGGAGTTGTAGTTTTTAAACACCTACAAAGTTTGTATAAAACAGAGTGAGTCCTAACTCGTAATTCGTTCGAGGGATTAATTAAGCATGGCGAAATATGAATTAAGTATCGTTTTTGTTTTAATTCAAATTTTCCATACATTAGAATAGCCAAACAACAAATTCCCTATTTTTTATTTACTGGTTTTAACGCCCTCAAATGAAGATATGGAATGTATTGTTAATCTCCCTCACACCTTTTTATTTATTTGCTCAAAACAATTTGGGTCCGCGGCTAACGGCTATGGGCAACAATGGCACGGCTGTTACCGATGTTTGGGCTCTACAAGCGAATCCATCAGGAATTACTTTGCTTGATAGACCAACTATTTCATTAAACTATATTAAACACCTTTTTAGTAATGAAATTAGCACCCAGGCTTTGGTCGCTGTTATTCCATTCAAAAACAATTTTGTTGGTGCCAGTTTCGAACGATATGGCTTTGCAGAATATAACGAAAGCAAAATTGGTTTCGCTTATGCGAAGAAGTTTAGTGATAGATTATCTATCGCATTAAATGGAAATTACCATCAACTCAAAATTGCAAATTATGGTTCATCGACGAGTTTTTCGATTGATGTTGGTGCCCTGTATCATTTCAATAAAGAATTTACTTTCGGTGCATTTGTAAGTAACCCATCGAAACAAAAGTTTACCAGTTCGGAAGTATTAATAACAATCCCGACATCTTTCAATGTTGGTGCAAGTTATTTAGCATCTGATAAAGTCTTAATTGCCACATCAATCAGTAAAGTACTTAACCAATCTATCGATATCAGCCTGGGCGTAGATTATAAAATTATCGATTTATTGAGCTTACGCGGTGGATTGAGCACCAAACCATTTAAACAATACGCCGGTTTCGGATTAAACTATAAAAAATTCTTATTGGATATGGCCACAACTTATGATGCCAATCTGGGTTATGCACCTTCAATTGCCGTTGGATATGCGTTTTAGGTTAATTACAATGGTGTTTGTAATGATGGGTTTCATTGCAAAAGCTCAAATTGCTGAGCAGGAAGTTGATATTCGTGATATTTTGGAAAGTGTTACTGAAAATCTTCCCGACGATTATGACATGACTGAATTGATTGATGTATTGACGAGATATCGAAAACACCCAATTAACCTGAATAAAACCACACCCGAAGAGTTGAAAACCTTTGTGTTTTTATCGCCACTGCAAATCAGTAATTTTTTTGTATATATTAAAGAAAACGGAAATTTCGTAGATGCGCTGGAACTTCAAAGTATTGATGGTTTTGATATGAAAACGGTTCAAAGCTTACTCCCGTTTGTTACGGTAAATAGTACCACTGAGTACCAAAAACTAACAATCAAAAACATCTTGAATTCAGGAGAAAGTGATTTAGTGTTGCGTTTTGCTCAAACTTTACAAACGCAAAAAGGCTTTACAGATTTGCCTGGAAATCGATATTTAGGTTCTCCAGCGCGTTTCCAAACCCGGTATCGTTATCACTATGGAACAATTGTTTCAGCCGCTATTACATTAGATAAAGATGCTGGCGAAAAATTCATTGGCAAGCCATTTGATTTTTATTCAGCAAATATTGCGCTGTTCAAATTAGGTAGGATTAAAAAGCTGGTGGCTGGAGATTACACCCTCCAATTTGGGCAAGGCGTAACCATGTGGTCGGGTTTTGCTTTTGGCAAAGGACCAGATGTAACAAGTGTAGCCAAGAAAGATTTAGGCTTGCGGCCTTACACTTCAGCCAATGAATATTCATTTTTGCGAGGTGCATCGGCAACGATTACTCTGTACAAAAATATCGACATCACTCCTTTTGTTTCATTCAGAAATTTGGATGCCAGTCAGGATGTAGATTTTGAGGGAAACTTGGTTCAGGCAACCATTAATCAAAGCGGTTACCACAGAACACCAACCGAAATTGAAAATAAAAATTCTTTAAGTCAGCAGATTTACGGCGTTGCTCTTCAATATATTAAAAGCGAATTGGGTATTGGCGCAATCGCCTATCAAAGTAAATATGGAAACAATTTTATTACTCAAAATGCAGTTTACGATAGATTCAGTTTTACAGGGAATTCTTTAACAAACGTTGGTGCTTTTTACAATTATACGCTAAAAAATATTTATTTTTTTGGTGAGGTTGGTAAAAGTTTAGATAGTGGTTTGGCTTATGTAAATGGCGCCTTAATTAGCTTATCTCCAACAGTTTCAACGGCGATAACTTACCGTAATTATGCAAAAAATTACCACAGTTTTTTTAATCAGGCCCTAGCTGAGGCAAGTGAAGCGATAAACGAAAAAGGATTATATGCCGGCTTAAACATTACGCCAAACAAGCGTTGGGCATTTTCGTTTTACGGCGATTACTTTCGATTTCCATGGTTAAAATACCGTGTTGATGCACCATCAAATGGTTATGAAATTTTAAGTCAGGCGGTTTTCACGCCCAGCAAAACCTTTAAAGTTTTAGCAAGATTTAAAACGGAAAACAAACAGCAAAATACCGATTTGGATGTTCCAATTAACTTTTTAGATGATGTAAAGAAAGAGGGCTATCGTGTTGAAGTGAGTTGGCAACTCAACAAAAATTGGAGTTTTCAAAACCGGGCAGAAGTTTCTCAATATAAAAAAGGGGATGCTAATCGCGAATTTGGTTATCTGATTTATCAGGATGTAGATTACTCGCCAATGTTTTCGAAAATCAGCGGGAATCTTCGAATTGCTTATTTCGATACGCCAAGTTATAACAGCAGAATTTACGCCTATGAAGATGACGTTTTATACAGTTTCGCTTTCGGCATGTATAGCGGAAAGGGATTCAAAACATATTTTAATCTAAAATACATCATCGCGAAAAAGCTAAATGTTTGGGCTAGATATGCCATGTTTCTATATCAGGATGTGGAAACAGTAGGCTCATATCTTGATGAAATTCAAGGGAATAAAAAATCTGAGGTCAAAATTCAGTTGAGATATCAATTCTAAATATGTTTAAAGCAGAATATGTTTTCGCCAGGATTTTACTTCCTCTTTTAATCGGGATTTCTGTGTTTTATTTCTTCCCAACGGAAAAAAATATTTTGATTTTGGCAACGGCATCAACTACGTTTTTTCTATCCATGATAATCATCAATATCACTTACAAAAGGCTAAGTGCTTATAAATTTAAAGGTATAACAGGCTGTTTAATCTTTTCTTTTTTCTTTGCTTTCGGCGGATTACTTTGTCTGTTGAATAATGAAAAACTGAAATCTGATTACTTTGCAAAAAAGAATTACACCTATTTAAAAATTTGGGTAAATGATGAGCCTGAACAAACCAACGATATTTTAAGATTTAAAGCACGGGTGGTTTCAGGATACGAAAGCTCAACCCAAATCAAGTTAAGCGGACAACTATTATTGGCTTTGAAAGTGGACAGCATCCATCCTATTCATTTAAGAAATGGTGATGAATTAATTATATCTGCCAAATATCTGGAGGTCGAGCCGCCGTATAATCCTGCTGAATTTGATTTTAAGCATTGGTTAGCGAATCAGAATATTTATGAACAAACGTTCATCAACCAAAATCATTTGCTCAAAACCAATCGAAATATTGGCAATCCG
>Ga0160472_100942_pt1 | contig 11054 bp, 13 predicted proteins | sample HID1973M_E11MG_FD_108267 | JGI IMG/M metagenome (GOLD analysis project Ga0160472, IMG submission 108267) | Enriched mosquito-associated microbial communities from UW Madison campus, WI, USA - HID1973M_E11 MG | ecosystem: Host-associated > Arthropoda: Insects > Digestive system > Unclassified ...
CAAGTGAAACACCTGCTGCTGATCGCCATCCTCGCATTGACCGCTGCTTGCTCATCGAAGGAAGTCGTAGACGAAAACCTGAGTGAAGTCGAGCTGTACCAACAGGCTCAAACCGACCTGGACAACAACAGCTACACCAGTGCAATCAGCAAGCTGAAGGCTCTGGAATCGCGTTATCCGTTCGGTCGCTATGCCGACCAGGCGCAACTCGAACTGATCTACGCCAACTACAAGAACACCGAGCCAGAAGCGGCCAAGTCGGCTGCCGAGCGCTTCATTCGTCTGCACCCGCAGCATCCGAACGTGGATTACGCCTACTACCTCAAGGGCCTGACTTCTTTCGACCAGGACGTCGGGCTGCTGGCGCGCTTCCTGCCGCTGGACATGACCAAGCGTGACCCGGGTGCCGCCCGCGACTCCTACAACGAGTTCGCCCAGCTGACCAGCCGCTTCCCCAACAGCCGCTACGCGCCGGATGCCAAGCAGCGCATGATTTACCTGCGCAACCTGCTGGCCGCCTACGAAATTCACGTTGCCGACTACTACCTGACCCGTCAGGCCTATGTCGCCGCCGCGAACCGTGGTCGTTACGTGGTGGAAAACTTCCAGGAGACCCCATCGGTCGGTGACGGCCTGGCGGTGATGACCGAGGCCTACATGCGCCTGCACCTGGATGAACTGGCCGCTACCAGCCTGGAAACCCTGAAGCTCAACTACCCGAACCACCCAAGCCTGGTCGATGGTCAGTTCGTACCGTCGATGGACGAAGCCGACAACCGTTCGTGGCTGAGCAAGGCAACCCTGGGCCTGATCGAATCCCGTCCGCCGCTGCCACCAGGCGAAACCCGCGCCAACCAGGACGTGCAGAAGCAGTTCCAGGACGCCAAGGACGCCATTCCGAGCGAACTTCAGCCTAAAGATGGCAATGGCGAAGTCATCCAGGAAGAAGATCACGAGGCGCAAGGCAACAACGATGACCGTTCGTGGTTCAGCTACATGACCTTCGGCGTGTTCGACTGACGCATCGAGCGGTACGAAAAGGGAGACGCTTGCGTCTCCCTTTTTATTTCAGAGTTTTATTAGGCTGTGCGCCCGGCATGTCCTTGGCTAAACTGCCGCATCATCACTCAAAAAGCAGCTCACCATGCTTCGTTTACTGTTCTGGATTGCCCTGATTGCCGCTGCGGTATGGTTCTGGCGCAAATTCAAGGGTCAGGCTTCTACCCCGAAATCCCCGTCCGAGCGGGATGCGGCCCCTATGGTGCGTTGCGCCCATTGCGGTGTGCATCTGCCCCGAGATCGCGCCTTGAACCTCGAACAGCAGTGGTATTGCAGCCAGGCTCACCTGGAGCAGGGTCCGGACTCCCCTCGCCGTTGAGCCGGGCCCCATCCGTCATGCCGTGCAGCTATAACGTGAACGCGAGGAACTGAAGGCGCAGATCGACGTCTGACGCAGATTATTCAAGACCACGCTCAGCGAATGAATCGGGTAATCAGAAACGTCCTGCAACCATTCCACGGGTTCCGCGCAAGCAACCCCGTTCACGAGGAATTCAAATCGCGCCAGGAAGGCGCCTGCTTTGTCATCACCTTTGACCATGGATGGAAACAAAGTTGAACACGAGCACACGGCAAAAGGTTCTGATCGTCGACGACGAGCCGGACATTCGCGAACTCCTTGAAATTACCCTGGGCCGGATGAAGCTGGAAACCTTCAGCGCCTGCAACGTAGCCGAAGCGCTGAACCTGCTGCGCCGGGTGAATTTCGACCTGTGTCTGACCGACATGCAACTGTCTGACGGCACCGGCCTTGAGCTGGTGCAGCACATTCAGCAACGCTACCCACAACTGCCAGTGGCCATGATCACCGCCTCCGACAGCCTCGATACCGCGATCAACGCGCTCAAGGCCGGCGCTTTCGACTTCCTGAGCAAACCGGTCGACCTCCCTCGCCTGCGCGCATTAATCAGCGCCGTACTGCTGTTTCCGCCCCCTCCCACCCCCATCAATCGACGCCTGCTGGGCGACTCACTGCCCATGCGCAACCTGCGCAAGCACATTGCCAAGCTGGCCCGCAGCCAGGCACCGGTCTACATCAGCGGAGAATCAGGCAGCGGCAAGGAACTGGTGGCGCGCCTGATTCACGATCAAGGCACCCGCGCGAAGCAACCGTTCATTGCGATCAATTGCGGGGCCATTCCCGCCGAGCTGATGGAAAGCGAGTTCTTTGGTCATCGCAAAGGCAGTTTCAGTGGTGCTACAGAAGACCGGCCCGGTTTGTTCCAGGCCGCCCATGGCGGCACCCTGTTTCTAGACGAAGTGGCCGACTTGCCGCTGGCGATGCAGGTCAAACTGTTGCGCGCCATTCAGGAGAAGGCGGTGCGCAGCGTCGGCGGCCAGCAGGAAACCATGGTCGATGTGCGTATCCTGTGCGCCACCCACAAGGATCTCGGCCCCGAGGTCGCCAGCGGACGCTTTCGCCAGGATCTCTACTACCGCTTGAACGTCATCGAGCTACGGGTGCCGCCCTTGCGCGAGCGCCGTGAGGACATCGAGACGCTGGCGAACAGCATGCTCAAGCGCTTGGCCACCCACACCTCCCAACCCGCCGCGAAACTGCATCCGCAAGCCCTGGCCGCGCTGAAAAGCTATCGCTTTCCGGGCAATGTGCGGGAACTGGAAAACATGCTCGAACGGGCTCATACGCTGTGCGAGGACTCATTGATCGAAGCGGGCGACTTGCGCCTGGTCGAAGGCAACTGCGCCGCGGAGGCTGGTTTGCCGGACCTCGCGCAGATCGACAATTTGCAAACGTATCTGGAAAACGTTGAACGCCAACTCCTCCTCCAGGCACTGGAAGAAACCCGCTGGAACCGCACGGCGGCGGCACAGCGGTTGAGTGTGTCGTTTCGGTCGATGCGGTATCGATTGAAGAAATTGGGATTGGATTGAGCCGAAAAGATCGCAGCCTTCGGCAGCTCCTACAGGCCATCACGCGTTACGGCATCACGTGACCCCGTAGGAGCTGCCGCAGGCTGCGATCTTTTGATCTTGCTTCAGATCCGCCCGGCCGGCGCATACGGCGCCGGGTCGATGATCGGCGCCCTGCCCAGCATCACATCGGTAAACAGCTGGCATGACGCTGGCGCCAGCACCAGGCCGTTGCGGTAATGCCCGCAATTGAGCCAGAGCCCGTCAAACCTGGGCACCTGACCGATGAAAGGAATGCCCTCCGGTGACCCCGGGCGCAACCCCGCCCAATGCCCGACCACCTCGGCATCGGCCAGCGCGGGGATCAACTCCACGGCGGAAGCCTTCAGGCTTTCAAGGGCTGACCCGGTCGGCGTCTTATCGTAGCCTTCATGTTCCAGGGTGCTACCGATCAGAATGTGTCCGTCGCGGCGAGGGATCGCATAGCGGCCCTTGGCCAGAACCATGCTCGGCAGGAAATCTGCCGCGCACCTGTAAAGAATCATCTGCCCTTTGACCGGCTCGACCGGCAGTGACAAGTCGAGCGTCTTGAGCAAGTCGCCACTCCAGGCGCCCGCCGTCAACACGACCTGGTCGCCGAGTACCGCGCCCGCCGAGGTCTGTACGCCGACCACGGCGTCGCCCTCGCGGATGAAACCGCTGACTTCGCACTGCTCCTGAATCGTGACGTTCGGCAAAGCCAGCAAGGCCGCCTTGAGGGATTTCACCAGGCGTGGATTGCGCACGTTGGCCACATCGGCCATGTAGATTGCCCGGGAGAAGCCCTTGCCCAGCACGGGTACGGCGTCGTGCACCGCTGAGAGATCCACGGCGCGCAACGGCCGGTTTTCCCGGCGAGCCCAGGCCAGCGCTTCGGCCTCGTCGTCCAGGTCCAGCCAGTACAGCCCCGTGGTATGCACCTCAGGGTCGACCCCGGTCGCGGCAAACAGGCGCTCAGCCAGCTGTGGATAAAAATCCTGCGACCAGTGCGCCAGCGCGGTAACCGCAGGGCTGTAACGCCACGGATAAAGTGGCGAGACGATGCCACCACCGGCCCAGGAAGACTCCTGACCGACGTTCGAGCGATCCAGCAGCACAACGCTCTGTACTTCGGACGCCAGATTGAAGGCCGTCAGCAAGCCGATCACCCCGCCGCCGACAATCACCACTTGCTGTTGCCTGGTCATATTCCGATCCAACCGTTAAGTAGACAGGGGCGCAAAGGACGCCCGAAAAAGAACATCAGCGACCCCAGCAGTCCTTGGTCGCCAGGCCATCCTGCGCATTGACCATGCCGAATACCCCGGTGTTGGTCAGGGTGAAATCACCGCACTTGTCATTGGCCATGCTCGTGCCCGGTTTGCGCACGGCGGTCAGCAGGAAGGTCTGGTCGGCCAGCGTCGGGTTAATGATGTAATAGTCGTTACCGGCACTCAGGCCGGGGGCATTGGTGTAGACATTTTTGTTCGAATAAAAGCGCTCGAGGATCTGCGCCTGCTCCGACAGCAAGCCGGCCACTTCAGCCCGGCGGCCCTTGTTCATGTACTCGTTGAAACTCGGGGCAGCGATGGTCAGGACAATCCCGATGATCGCCACCACAATCATGATTTCGATCAGGGTAAAACCGCGGTTGACTCTGTGCATGCCTCAACTCTCACTTACTGTATTTGACGCCACATGATGCGACGGCTGCCGCCTGATTTTTCATCCGCTGGCGTGACGTTGCCATCGGCTTGCTCACCCACACCGGCTGTGCCGTTGTCTGTCGGGTTTTCTCCGACAAACGTCACCCCGCTGGAAATGGCGTCGATGTTATCGACTACACCATCGCCATTGCTGTCGAGCATCTTACCGCTGATCGCTTCAGGCAGCTTCAGGCAGATGGGCGTCAGCGCCAATTTATCGCGATAGAAACCGTACCAATAGCCGCCCGCCTGGCATTGCTCCCGGCTCAGATCCGTGGCTGTGAGGGCGTAAACCGGTTGCGACAGGCACAACATCAGAACAGAGCCGCAAAACGTTGGAAAAAAACCGGCGCTCCACTCAGTACTTCGCATAGATGCTCTCCACCACGCTGCGCGAGTTGCCCGTTAGCCCGACAGCCGTTATCCGGTACAAGGTTGCCAGGGTATTGATCGGCACATTCACGGCAGTCTGGCTGGTGCCGATGTTTTGCACGGCATAAAAGCCATTGCCGGATGCGTACCAGGTGACCCCCGAAACTGGATTGTGGCCGCCAGTGGTAACGCTTGAAGACTCGGCAGGCGGTGCACAGCGGATGGCGCCCGAGCATTCCGGCAGCGAATAGCTGTCGTGCTGCACCGCGCTCTCGCCGACCCGCAATGCAGCTTCGGCGGCCTGGAACGACTGATTACGCATCACCACGCTGCCGGCCATTTTTTCCTGCAGGGTAGCGTTCTGCATCGACGAAACGCCGATGAGCGTCAGCAACAACAGAAACACCAGACTGACCAGCAAGGCCATGCCGCGCTGAGGATAAGCGCCCATCGCCCTGCGCCTCATGGCAAGCGGTTGCGCAAAGCGGCAACCACATTGAAAGTTTGATCAGCGACCTTCCGGTTCGGGTCGAACAGGGTCAACGATAATCGCACGCTTCGGATGAGCGCGGGATTGGAGGGATTGTCGCTGTAACTGGAGACGGCCACATCGGTGGCAGAGCTTGCCAGGCCGAAGCTCACGTCAAAGGCACTGACGTGGTCCACCAGCACCTGCATCGGTGATCCCGGCGTGCCCCCGATCAGCAGTTGATTGTCGTTGAAGCGGTAATTCAGTCGCCTGATCGGAAAAGCCAGTTGCCCTGCCACAGGTGCCCGGGCACCGCCATAGGCCGTCGCATTGGTTCGGCAATCGGAGATCACCGTCCACATCGGTGCCCCGCCTGAGCTGCCAACATCCGCAGTCACCAGGGTCAGCTCGCGCCGGGCATTTTCCCAACTGATGGGCATCAGCTGGCTCGCACTGAAATCCTTTGCCGAACTGTCCTCAGTGATCGTGCCAAGGCAGCCAAACATGCCCACCATGCGCAGTTCCTGGATCATTTTACTCAGCACGAAACGCCCGTCTTCCTGCATGGTCGACGCAGCGTTCTGGACGGCATAGGTATTCTTGGCTGCAATGAAAATCTGCACCACCCCCAGCACCACAATCAGACTCAACGCCAGGGCAATCAGCAGTTCGACCAGTCCAAAACCTCTACCGGGACGCTTCATGGCGTCACCGAGGGATCAACTTCAGCGCGACTGGTCAGGACGAAACTGCGGCGCGAATCGATGGAGCGGCTGGCGCGCGAATCGTCCCACTCGATGGAGATGGTATACACCTGCTGGTGGCGCTGGATGCTGCCGGTGGCCGTAGCACCACCAAAGGCGGCAATGTTGCGGGTAAAGTCGTAAAGATCCTGATCACGGGCGACGCTGAAATTGCCCGAGGTCGGTGGCGCAACGGTGTAGTCGGCACCTGTGTTGGCGCGGATACGATCCATCATGTCGTAGGCGATGAAACTGGCCTGGCTGGTCATGCGCGAGCTGTCGGTGTACTTCAGCGCATTGAGCTGGATCGCCGCCGCCCCCAGCAGTCCCACCCCCAGAATGACCAACGCCACGAGCACTTCAATCAGCGTCATTCCTGACTGCACACCTTTGCTTCCTGCCTTCATCCGCAACTTCCACCCCGTTGAATCCGCCCGTTCAGACACAGGCTCAAGACCCTGCTTTGCGCCCCCAAGGCGTAACTGATCTGCACTTCTGTAGCCGGTGACGACAACCCGCCAAGGTTGTTGTATTCGATGGCTGTCACTCCTGAGGTTAGTGTCAGTGTCGCGCCGCTGCTCATCGCCGGAACAACCCGCAATACATTGGTCAAAGCGCCACCACCTTGGGCAATGCTCAGCCCGCCGCTCCAATCGTCGTCACCCGCCAGCGGGCGGATCTGGATTGCCGTGCCTCGGTTGATCGCTTCCAGACGGGCGAAGTTGAGCCCTCGTTGCAGCTCGTCGAGGTCGGCATCCGCCCTGGCGATTTGCACGGAACGACTGAACGCCGGAACCGCCAGGCTGACAATGACCAGCAGAATCGCCAGCGCGATCAACAGCTCAAGCAGCGTGAAACCTTTTGTACGAAGATCCATCGGGGTTCTCGCAAGCCTTCGGCTATACCTGTTTTACCGTAATGACTCGCGCAGGGAATGCCGGGCCAATGCACCCCAGGGAGGGAGATGCCATGCGTCAACCAGGGTTCAGCCTGATCGAATTGCTCATGGGACTGACAATTGTCGGGATTGTTCTACTGCTGGTCAGTCCGGCGTTCGCGGCACTGACGGCGTCGAACCATCGAGAAGAAGCGGCACGGTCTCTTTACAGCGGCCTGCGCGCCGCCAGGACCGAAGCGATCTCGCGCAATCAGAGCGTGGTCATTCATGGGATAAACGACGATTGGAGCCAAGGCTGGCGGATGATTCTGGACCTCAATGGCCAGGGACATGAGGACAGCAGCAATCCTCTGCTTCTCGAACACCGCAACGGCATCCAGGTGCCGATCGTCGGCAATCTGTATGTCCGCACCTCGGTAAGGTTCAGCCCTCTGGGCAAACCGTCAGGCGGCGGCTTTCAAGCGGGAACATTGCACATTTGCGCAGCGCGCGAAGCGATGAGCCACTACCAGGTGGTACTGGCTTCGACTGGTCGGGTCAGCCTGCGCAGCGACAAGGCTGAGCAGGCTTTATGCCCGGAAGGGAGATCGTCAGAGCAACGAGCGCACGCGCAACTCTTTAGGCATGGAGAAGGTGATGTTTTCTTCGCGCCCGGCCAGCTCATCAGCGCCGGTAGCGCCCCAGGCCTGCAACTGCTGAATCACCCCACGCACCAGGACTTCCGGGGCTGACGCGCCAGCAGTGATACCGATGCGCTCGACACCGTCGAACCAGCTCTTCTGCAGGTCTTCGGCACCGTCGATCAGGTAGGCCGGGGTGGCCATGCGCTCGGCCAGCTCGCGCAGGCGATTGGAGTTGGAGCTGTTCGGGCTGCCAACCACCAATACCACATCGCACTCATCGGCCAGTTGCTTGACCGCATCCTGACGGTTTTGCGTGGCGTAGCAAATGTCGTCCTTGCGCGGGCCACCGATGGCCGGAAAACGCGTACGCAGCGCATCGATGACGCGACTGGTGTCGTCCATTGACAGCGTGGTCTGGGTTACGAATGCCAGCTTGTCCGGGTTGTTCACCTGCAGGTTGGCGACATCCTTCTCGTCTTCGACCAGATAAATGGCGCCGCCATTGCTGCCATCGTACTGGCCCATGGTGCCTTCGACTTCCGGATGACCGGCGTGGCCGATGAGAATGCACTCGCGGCCGTCACGGCTGTAACGCGCTACCTCAATGTGCACCTTGGTCACCAGCGGGCAGGTGGCGTCGAACACTTTCAGGCCGCGGCCACTCGCTTCGCTGCGCACAGCCTGGGAAACACCGTGGGCGCTGAAGATCACGATGACGTCGTCCGGCACCTGATCCAGCTCCTCGACGAAGATCGCGCCACGGGAGCGCAGGTCTTCGACGACGAATTTGTTGTGGACCACTTCATGGCGCACATAGATCGGCGGCCCGAAGACCTCCAGGGCGCGATTGACGATTTCGATCGCCCGGTCCACACCGGCGCAGAAACCACGGGGGTTGGCGAGTTTGATTTGCATGCTGTGCCTCGTGTCTTGCGCGCGAAATTTCAGATCGTTACAACTCACTGTAGGAGCTGGCTTGCCTGCGATGACGTCATCAAATTCAGTGCAAGTCTTGAAGGACTCATCGCTGGCAAGCCAGCTCCTACAGAAAAGCGTTTACAGCGCTTTGACGGAGATGATTTCCACGTCAAAGGTCAATGTCTTGCCAGACAGCGGGTGATTGAAGTCGACGGTCACTTGCGCATCGTCGAACTCTTTTACCACGCCCGGCAATTCAGTATTGGCCGCATCGTTGAAGATCACCAGCAAACCCGGCGACAGCTCCATGTCCGCAAACTGCGAGCGCGGGATGATCTGCACGTTCTGCGGGTTAGGCTGGCCGAAAGCGTTTTCCGGCTCGACGGTCAGGATGCGCTTGTCACCGGCCTTGAAGCCGAACAGTGCGACTTCGAATCCTGGCAACAGGCTGCCATCGCCGACCTTGAAGGTCGCCGGGGCCTTGTCGAAGGTGCTGTCCACCGTGTCGCCGTTCTCCAGGCGCAATGCGAAGTGCAAGGTGACTTCCGTGTTCTGGCCAATGCGTTGCTCAGCCAATACCTGTTCAGTCATGAACGGTTTCTCCGGTCTTTTTACTTTTGAACATATCCAGTGCCAGCATGACGGCACCCACAGTGATTGCACTGTCGGCAAAGTTGAACGCCGGGAAATACCAGCGATTCTGCCAATGCACCAGAATGAAATCGATCACATGGCCCAGGGCGATGCGGTCATACAGATTGCCCAGCGCGCCACCCAATACCAGAGCCAGCGCTACCGCCAGCCAGGTCTCGTTGCGCCCCAGACGCTTGAGCCACACCACCAGCACGGCGCTGACGCCGATGGCAATCAGCGCAAACAACCAGCGCTGCCAGCCTGAGCTGTCAGCCAGGAAGCTGAAGGCCGCACCAGTGTTGTAGGCCAGGGTCCAGCTGAAGTAATCGGGGATGATCACGATCTGCTGGTACATCTCGAGCCTGCCTTCGAAGTAGAACTTGCTGGCCTGGTCGATGACCAGAACCAGCAAACTCAACCAGAGCCAGCCCAGCCGTCCGAAACGGCCAATGGCATTAGGCATAGTGGCGAACCTCGCCGGCGCCGCTGATGTTGTCGACGCAACGGCCGCAGATTTCCGGATGCTCCGGATTCACGCCGACGTCTTCACGGCAGTGCCAGCAACGGGCGCACTTGGCGAAGGCCGACTTGACGATCTTCAGCTTCAGGCCGCTGACTTCAGTGACCACGGCATCGGCCGGCGCCTGCACGAAAGGCGCAACGCTGGCGGTCGAAGTGATCAGTACAAAGCGCAATTCGTTGCTCAGCTTGGCCAGGTCGGCGCTCAGCGCGTCTTCGGCGAACAGCGTCACTTCGGCCTGCAGGTTGCCACCGACGGCCTTGGCCGCACGCTGGATCTCCATCTCTTTGTTGACCGCAACCTTCACTTCCATGATGCGATCCCAGTAGGCGCGACCCAGCTCAAAGCCTTCCGGCAGCTCGCTCAGCCCTTCGTACCAGGTGTTGAGCATCACCGACTCGTTACGCTCGCCCGGCAGGTATTGCCACAGCTCGTCGGCGGTGAACGCGAGGATCGGCGCGATCCAGCGCACCAGCGCTTCGGAGATGTGGAACAGCGCGGTCTGACACGAACGACGGGCCTTGCTGTCGGCGCCAGTGGTGTACTGACGGTCCTTGATGATGTCGAGGTAGAAACCACCCAACTCCTGCACGCAGAAGTTGTGGATCTTCGAGTACACGTTCCAGAAGCGGTATTCGCCGTAGTGTTCTTGCAACTCGCGTTGCAGCAACAGAGTGCGATCCACGGCCCAACGGTCCAGCGCCAGCATTTCTTCGGCCGGCAGCAGGTCGGTGGCCGGGTTGAAACCGGTCAGGTTGGAAAGCAGGAAGCGCGCGGTGTTACGGATACGCCGGTAGGCGTCCGCACTGCGTTGCAGGATCTGCTCGGAAACCGCCATTTCGCCCGAATAGTCGGTCGAAGCGACCCACAGACGCATGATGTCGGCGCCCAGGGTGTCGTTGACTTTCTGTGGCGCAATCACGTTGCCCAGGGACTTGGACATCTTGCGACCGGACTCGTCGACGGTGAAGCCGTGGGTCAGCAGCTCGCGGTACGGTGCGTGGTTGTCGATGGCGCAACCGGTCAACAGCGAGGAGTGGAACCAGCCACGGTGCTGGTCCGAGCCTTCCAGGTACAGGTCGGCGCGTGGTCCGGTTTCGTGGCCCATCGGGTGCGAACCGCGCAGGACGTGCCAGTGCGTGGTGCCCGAATCGAACCAGACGTCGAGGGTGTCGCTGATCTTGTCGTACTGCGGCGCTTCATCGCCCAGCAGTTCGGCGGCG
>Ga0160472_100943_pt1 | contig 10998 bp, 7 predicted proteins | sample HID1973M_E11MG_FD_108267 | JGI IMG/M metagenome (GOLD analysis project Ga0160472, IMG submission 108267) | Enriched mosquito-associated microbial communities from UW Madison campus, WI, USA - HID1973M_E11 MG | ecosystem: Host-associated > Arthropoda: Insects > Digestive system > Unclassified ...
AAACTTCAGTTGGCGATCGTCCAAAAACGACGAGGGCGTAAATGCCCCCGTGTGGTTAAAGCCCTACCCAAACGCTACACCGTTCGCTTCCTCAGAAAGGACACTAACTGAACGGCATTACCGTTACCGGGGCCCTGTTCGTTCGTGTTGGCGAGTGCGGGCGACTACCTCGCGCCCGCCATGGTTGCGCCGGTCACGCGCCACACCGTATTGCCCACATCGTCAGCCACCAGCAGCGCACCCCGCTTGTCCACCGCGACGCCTACCGGCCGGCCCTGCGCATCGCCGTCCGCATTGAGGAAGCCGGTCAGCACGTCGAAGGGCTTCCCGTTCGGATGCCCGTTGCTGAACGGCACGAAGATGACCTTGTACCCGGAGCGCGGCTTGCGGTTCCACGAACCGTGCTGGCTGACGAACATGCCGTCCTGGAAGCGCTGCGGCAGGCTGTTGCCGCCGGCGCCGGTCATGCCGATGGAGGCCGTGTGCGCGCCCACGGCGTAGTCGGGCACGATGGCCTTGGCGACGAGGTCGGGCTGCGGCGGCTTGGCGCGTTCGTCCACGTGCTGGCCGTAGTAGCTGTAGGGCCAGCCGTAGAAACCGCCGTCCCTGACCGAGGTGATGTAGTCGGGCACGAGATCGCTGCCGATCTCGTCACGCTCGTTCACGGAGGTCCAGAGCGCGCCGCTGCGGGGCTCCCACGCCATGCCGTTGGGATTGCGCAGGCCGCTGGCATAGACACGGTGCTGGCCCGTGGCGGCATCCACTTCCCAGATCGCGGCGCGGCCGGCTTCCTTGTCGACACCGTTCTCGCCCGCATTGCTGTTCGACCCCACCGTCACGTACAGCTTCCTGCCGTCCGGGCTGGCGATGATGTTCTTGGTCCAGTGGTGGTTGATCGGCCCGGCCGGGAGGTCGACGAGCTTCTCGCCCGGCGCGGTGATGCTGGTCTGGCCCGGCTGGTAGGGGAAGCGCAATACCGCGTCGGTGTCGGCCACGTAGAAGGTATTGCCGACCAGCACCATGCCGAACGGGGAATGCAGGTCCTTGAGGAAGACCGTGCGCGTCTCGGCCACGCCGTCGCCATCGGCATCGCGCAGCAACGTGATGCGGTTGGCGCTCGGCACGCCGGCACCGGCGCGCTTCTGCATCATCTTCATTACCCAGCCCTTGATGCCCTTGCCGTCCTCGGGCTTGGGCGGCGCATTGCTCTCGGCCACCAGCACGTCGCCGTTGGGCAGCACGTAGACCCAGCGCGGATGGTCCAGTCCGTTGGCAAAGGCATTGACCGACATCCCGTCCCCGGCCGTGGGCGCCCCGCCCTGCGGCCACCCCTTGGCCGGGGCGACGTTGACGGTGGGAATCAGCGTGTGGTCAGGGGCGGGCAACTGCGGAGTCGGGCCGATACCGGCCTCGCCGGGGAGCTTGGCGGATTCGCCGCACGCACTCAGCGCGAGTACCGCGGCGCTCGCCACGACCGCCAGACGCAGGCGTGACGCAGGGGAAAGAACGGGCATGATCCGACTCCATCCAGGCAAACGAATGTGCGAGGCAAGAAGTGCCGCGCAGTGCGGCACGCCCCGGTATGCCACGAAATATATGGCGGGAAAGGAGCCCGTGCTGTAGGCGAAACGGCTGGCGCCCTGTAGGACGGGTGAGGAATCCGCTGGCGGCCACGCAGGGCTCCATCACACCGAAGAAGTCCCCATATTGACAATAATCAACGCTAATAACGTTTTCAATAATTTTCGAATTTATGGAATTTTCTCATTAACGGTGACCTGGCGGCTTGCGAACATCGACTGGCTCAGCGCTCGAAGAGAGCGCCGCGTACTTGAGAAAACACGATTCCATAGTTTGGGGAGATCATCATGAAGAGGTTCGCACTCTGCGCGGCACTTGCCGCTTCGCCGCTGTTGGCCTTTGCTCAAAGCGCCAACACCATCACGTTCCAGGGAGAGGTCTCCGACCAGACCTGTGCCGTCACCGTCAACGGCAACGCCAGCAGCCCCGTGGTCCTGCTGCCGACCGTTGCCAACGCCGCGTTTGCCACGTCCGGCGCCACGGCGGGACTGACCAGCTTCACGGTCGGCCTGAGCAACTGCACGGTCAACGCCGCGGCGGCGCGGAACGTCGACGTCAAATTCGTCGGTGGAAACCTGACCAGCACCGGCAATCTCCGCAACACGGGCACGGCGACCAACGTCAGCCTGCAACTGCTCGATCCCGCTACGCCCGCCGCGCCGTTCAACCTGAGCGGGGGTTTCGCTGCGCCGGGCCTGGTCATCGCCAGCGGTGCGGACGCCGCCACGCACGACTTTGCCGTGCGCTACTACGCCGAGGCCACCCCGGTCAGCCCCGGCACGGTGATCGGCGCCGTGCAGTACGCGGTCGCGTACCGCTGATCCTCGCTCGCGAGCAGCACTGTCCCCGGCCGCCCGGCCGCGGGAGCGGACGAGGCGGTCCACGCCTCGTCCGGAGACCTCAAATCCAACGAAAAGACTGAAATGCCTGGTTCAAGCAGGGGAGTGGCCGCCCGCATATCCCGGGCCGCCATTTCCGTGGGGATCGCGGCCCTGGCTGTCGCCACGCCGTACGCCCCGGCGAGCGTGGTGATGACCGGCACCCGCGTCATCTATGACGCCGACGCGCCGTCGCGCAGCGTGCAACTCACCAACGAAGACGACAAGCCGAACGTAATACAGGCCTGGGTCGACAGCGGCGATCCCGACTCCACCCCGCAGACGGCCGATGCACCATTCATCGTCACGCCTCCGCTGTTCCGCATGGAGCCCAGGACCGGCCAGGAGGTCCGGGTGGTCTATACCGGCCCCCGGCCAGCGCAGGACCGTGAAGCGGTCTTCTATCTCAATACCGTGCAGATTCCACCGATGGATGCGGCCTATGCGGGGCAGAACCAGGTGCTCGTGCTGGTACGCAACCGCGTCAAGCTGTTCTACCGGCCCAGCACCATTCCCGGCCGCCCCGAACGGGCGCACGAGCAACTGCGCTTCCGCGCGACACGGCAGCAAGGCGACCTGCTCGTCACCGCCAGCAACGGCTCGGGCTACCACATCTCGATGATCGATGCGCACCTGAGCGCGGACGGCGAGAACTTCGCGTTCCTGCCCGATATGGTGGCGCCCTATGCGGACCGCAGCTGGCGCGTTGCAGGCGCCGGCCGTCTCGCCGGGCGGCTGATGCGCGTGCGCTACCGCTTCCTCAACGATTCGGGCGGCGTAGTGCAGGCCGAGGCGCCGCTCGACGCGTCAGTCGACGCGTCTGCCGGCTCGTCCATCAAGCCATAGATCCAGCACAGTCGTGTCCCAGTTCTTCGTGCCATGCCTGCGGAGCCGCAGGGAGGTGATGGCCGGTCGGTGCCGGTCCCCCAGCCACCTGCCGCCGGCCATGCTCTGTGCCGCCGTGGCGATGACGTTATGCGCCGGACGCGCGCAGGCCGACGCCTCCGGCCCCGAAGCCCCCCGCCCTCCAGCCGCCCGCCCGACAACCGCGCCCGCCACGCTGGCCTACCGCTTCGACAGCAGCCTGCTGCTGGGCTCGTCGCTGGCCGCCGACCGGCTGGAGTACTTCAACCGGATCGGCGCGGCGGAGCCCGGGGCATACCACGTCGACATCTTCGTCAATGGCAGCTTCCACACCCGCCGTACCGTGGACTTCCGCCCCGTCGCGGAAGACGCTGCCGGCGGCGTGGTGCCGTGCCTGGACGACGCCCTCCTGACGGGAGCGGGCGTGTCGCCCGACAGCCTCGCCGGCGCCAATGCGGCCGATATCGGCGATGCCGGCGACTGCCGCCCGATCGGGCAACGCATCGCCGGCGCACGCAGCGCGTTCGACCTCACGCGCCTGCGGCTGGACCTGTGGATACCGCTGGCGCTGATGCGGCGCACACCGCGCGGCGCGATCCGGCCCGACGACCTGGACCCCGGCATCACCGCCGGCTTTGTCAACTACGACACCAATTACTATCACGCCAGCAACGCCGGCATCGGCAGCGATGCGGTCTACGTCGGCCTCAACCTCGGCCTCAACGTGGGGATGTGGCGCCTGCGCCAGCAATCGGCCTGGCGCTACAACAGCGGCCCCGGCTACGACGCCAGCCACTGGACCTCGATCCGCGCCTACGCGCAGCGCGCCCTGCCCGCGCTGGGCAGCGAGCTCACGCTCGGCGACAGCTACACCAGCGGCAACCTCTTCGGCAGCGTGGGCTTTCGCGGCGCGCGGCTCGGCACCGACGAGCGCATGCTGCCGGACTCGCAGCGCGGCTATGCGCCCGTGGTACGGGGCGTGGCGTCCACCAATGCCCGGGTGATCGTCCGCCAGGGTGGTAACGAGATCTACCAGACCACGGTCGCCCCCGGTCCCTTCATCATCGACGACCTGTACGCCACCAGCTACCAGGGCGACCTGCAGGTGGAAGTGCGCGAGGCCGATGGCCGCGTTGCCGCCTTCACCGTGCCCTTCTCGGCGGTGCCGGACTCGATCCGTCCCGGCGCCTCGCGCTTCGCCGCCACGCTCGGCCAGGTGCGCAACGTGGCCGACAGCAACGCACTGTTCGCCGAACTCACCTACCAGCGCGGCGTGACCAACGGCCTGACCCTCAACACCGGCGCCCGCGTGGCTGCCGATTACCAGGCGCTGCTGGTGGGCGCGGTGATGGGCACGCCGGCAGGCGCGATGGGAGTGAATGCCACATGGTCGCTGGCGAAGGACACGGACGGCGAGCGCGTCAGCGGCTGGCGCGCGTCGGCCAACTACAGCTACAACCTCCTCGCGACCGGCACCAACTTCGCGCTGGCGGGCTATCGCTATTCGACGCGGGGCTATCGCGAGATGGCCGACGCGCTCGGCGCGCTGGCCGTCCGCGCCCAGGGCCAGCCATGGACATCGCAGACCTGGATGCTGCGCAGCCAGGCCACGGCCAACGTCAACCAGAGCCTGGGCCGCTACGGCCAGCTCTTCCTGTCAGCCGCCGTGAGCGACTACTACGGGGGACGCAGCCGCGATACCCAGTTGCAGTTCGCCTACAACAACTCCTGGCGCCATGTCAGCTACGGCCTGAGCTTCGCGCGGCAGCGCACCGGCACCATCGGCACTACCGCTACGCCGGCATCCGCGCTAGCGCTCACAGGCGCGCGGATGACCAACGTCGTGATGCTCACGGTAGCCCTGCCGCTGGGCTCGGGCCCGCGTGCCGCGTCCCTGTCGGCCGGGGTGATGCACGGCAGCGACCGCACCGGCAACTACCAGGCAAGCGTCTCGGGGCTCGCCGACGCCGCGCAAAGCGTGAGCTACGGCATCAGCGCCTCGCACGACGCGCAAGGCTCCAGCACCAGCCTCGCGGCCAGCCTGCAGAAGCGGCTCGATGTGGCGACGCTCGGCGCCAGCTACTCGGTGGGCGCGGGCTTCTGGCAGGCCAGCGCCAGCGCCCGCGGCGCCGCCGTGGCGCATGCCGGCGGCGTGACGCCCGGGCCTTACCTGGGCGACACCTTCGCACTGGTCGAAGCCCCCGGCGCGCGCGGCGCCACCGTGCGCAACGGGATGGGCGCGCAGGTCGACCGCTTCGGCTACGCCCTGGTGCCGTCGCTGATGCCGTACCGCTACAACGACATCGCGCTCGACTCGCGCGGCATGAACCGCCATGCCGAGCTGGATGGCAACCAGCACCGCGTCGCCCCGTACGCCGGCGCTGCGGTGAGGCTGCGCTTCGCCGTCCGGAGAGGCCAGGCCGTCCTCGTGAAATCCGCGCTGCCCGACGGCAAGCCCCTGCCGCTCGGCGCCCGCGTGCTCGATGACACGGGGGCGGCCATCGGCATGGTCGGACAGGGCGGACAGGTGTATGCGCGTATCGCCGATCCCGAGGGCAGCCTGACGGTCAGCTGGGGCAGTTCGAGACAGGATCGCTGCCAGATCGGCTACGACCTGAACGGGCGGGACCCCGACGCGGCGCTGCACCGGCTGGAGTCGCCCTGCCTGCCGCCGATGCGGCTCGTGCAGTCCGACGAGCAAGAATCCGGAGAGACCACCGAATGACTCACTGTTGCGCTCGCGCCCTCCTGCCCCGCCCTCGCCTGGGCGCCATGCCGTCCCTCGCTACCCTGATCCTCGCCGTGGCCGCTTTCCTCCCCGCAGCGGCGGGCGCCACATGCACCAGGATCTCGTACGCCGCCTCGTACAATTATCTGCCGAGTTCGATCTACTACATCGACCCCGCCGCCGGCACCCACGCCATCTGGGCCGGCGCGCTCGACGGGGCCGGCTCCGGCGGCAACCTGCCGGCCGTCGTCAACATCAACAACAGCACCTTCCAGCCCTACGGCTCGGTCATTGCCAGCGGCAGCGCCAGCTTCCTGCAACTAGGGAACGAACCTTATACCCCGGAGCAGGTGCTATACCGCTGCGATGCAACGGACGCCGGCAGCCTCTACGAGTTCTACGCAACCAATGGCGATTCGTCATTTGGCGGCATGTATGACGACGGTGCGGCGCTGGGCGTGCCGAATGCCTACCGGACAGCGGTCAAGGGCATGGCGATCCGCATCACCAATGCGGTGACCGGCGAGTACTACAGCCGCATGTGGAAATCGCGCCAGCTCACCGGCCTGGACCGCGACAGCCAGGGCAAGATCCTGGTCAAGGCGAAGAACTTCAGCGACGTGCGCATCGAACTGATCCGGGTCAGCAATGAGACCGACTTGCCGGTGCCCCCCCTACCCGCGAACAGCGCCTACACCTACTCCCAGCCGGCGGCCTACATCGCCTTCAAGGCGCCGGGCATCTCCGCCAACATCGAGGACGGACGCGACTCCGCCTACTACTACGCCGGCTGGTATGGCGACTGGCCAGGGGCGGTCAATCTCTACCAGCACCTGACAACACGTTCCGCGGCGACCTGCGCAGTCACCAGCGTGACGCCTCACGTACTGTTCCCCACCATCTCGGTGGCCGAACTCAACCAGGGCGGGACACGGCAGGCGCCGGTAGACATCGTCTTCCAGTGCCAGACCGGCGCGCCGGCCAACGCGGGACTGACCGCCTTTTCCAGCGGCACCGGCGCGGGGCAGACCGCCATGGGCGTGCTGGTGCCGCCCGCCAACTATCAACTCGCCGCCAGCCAACAACTGGTGACAGCCGGCGCCGGGGCGACCTACCTGCTGTCGGACGGCTACGGCACGGACCCGGGCGTGGCAACCGGGGTCGGCATCGCCCTGACGCGCGCGGATGCGAGCAACACCGCCCTCAATTTCCTCGGCAGCGACCTCGTCATGGGCGGAGGCGCCGGCGCGGGCTGGTATCCGGTGCTCGATGGCGCCGGGCCGGCGACCGGGCCGACGAATGGCGTGAACACCTACACCAAGCGCCTGAACGCGACCCTGAAGCAGATTCCCGGCAAGACCGTCACGCCCGGCGCAGTGCGCGCGCGAGCGCACGTCGTCATCCGCGTGCAATAGACGCGATGGCCGCCACCATGAACGGAACCGCAGCGCACGCCGCCCCGGCCGCCCCATCCGCCCGACTGACCCGGCGGCTGGTCCGGATGGCGCACGCCCTCTGCCTGGCGTTGGCCGCCCCCGCGCACGCCGGACTGATGGCCGACGCCACGCGCGTGATCGTGCCGCTCGACGCGGGCGAGCAGTCGCTGCAACTGGCCAATCTCAACGCCTATCCGGTCATGGTGCAGGCGTGGGTGGACGACGGCGCGCTCGACACCGGGCCCGAGGACGCCCGCGCGCCCATGCTCGTGCTGCCACCGGTATTCCGGCTCGAAGCCGGCGGCCAGGCCGGGCTGCGCCTGCTCTACACCGGCGCACCGCTGCCCACCGACCGCGAGTCGATGTTCTGGCTGAACCTGTATGAAATGCCGCCTCGACCTCCGCCCGAAGCGACCGGAGTCGGCAATGCCGTGCTCACGGTAGCGGTACGCACGCAACTCAAGGTCTTCCTGCGGCCGCCGGGTCTCAAGGTCGACCCGTTCGACGTCATCAGGCACCTCGCGTTCACCTTGCACCACGACGACGGCGGGACACGCATCGAGATCAGCAACGACTCGCCCTACCACGCCACCCTCGCCGCCCTGGAGGTCGGCCGGGAAAACCGGTGGCAGGCCACGCCTCCGCCGATGGTCGCGCCGTTTGGCGCCGCCAGCGTAGCGCTGCCATCAACGCCGCCGGGCCCGGGAGAGGTCCGCGTCCGCTTCTCGCTGATCGACGACGCGGGCAACGCCAGGACCGACGAACGCACCGTACACGGCGATGGCCCCGCCGCGGCGAGCGGGCCGACAGGGACCCAGCATGAAGCGCCATCCCGACCCGCGTATCCCGAGGCGGCCACGGGGGTCCCTATGACGAGGTGAACCATGCCGACAAGAGTCATCATTGCCGACGAACAGCCGATCGTGCGTGCCGGCCTGCGCTACGTCCTGGAAAGGGAAACGTGGGTGCGCATCGTAGGCGAGGCCGGCGACGGGGCGGGATTACTCTCCCTGCTCGATCTGGCTCGCCCCGACCTGCTGCTGCTCGACGCCCAGATGCCGGGCAGCGCGGGTACGGACGGGCTGTCATTGGCGACCGAACTCAAGCACTCCCACCCCGCGCTGCCCATCGTCGCACTCGCCGCCACCGGCAACGCCGGCATCCTGGGCCAGTTGCGGCGCCAGGGTGTGGTGGGGCTGGTGCTCAAGCGCGACCCGCAACTCGAGGTGGTCAACGCCGTGCGTGCCATCCGGCGCGGCGGCATCTACGTTTCCGCATCCGCGCGACGCTTGCTGGAAGCCGGCGGATCGGAGGCCGTCCAGGCTATCGGCAAGGAAAAGGCGCTGTTGTCGGCGAGCGAAGCCAGGGTCATACGGCTCTATATGCAGGGCCTGAGCATTCGCGAGATCTCCCATGCCATCGGCCGCAACGCCAAGACAGTCAGCGCGCAACGGCTGCGCGGCATGCAGAAGCTGGGCCTTGCCAACGACCGGGAGTTGTTCGAGTATGCGCTGCGGCTGGGGATGCCGTGAGTGGAGGCGTCGGACATCGGCGGAGGAAGTTCGACGGTGTCGCGCATTTCGCCGCGACAGACGCTCTGCTTCCCGCTCCCCTATGTGGTTTTCTTTCTCGCGTCTTCGGAAAAATCAACGCGATTTTCAGTCTCATCTGATTGAGTGGGCGTCGGCGATCTGTCATCTTTGAAGAAAATTTCGCATCTATTTTTGAAAATATCAACGAGATCCCAATGCACCAGGCAATTACGCGAGCTTTTGCGATGGCTACTTCTATCCTGCTGGTTTCCGCTTGCGGATCAGCCCAGGTAAATATGACAGAAATGCAAACAACAACGGCGAAGACATTAGGCTTGGCGTCATCGGACGAAATTACAATTTCCAATGTTCTGTACACGAAGCAAAACAGTCTTGGTGGAACTCAGCTTAGTTACGACGCAACAACAGCGAGGGGACGAAAGTTCACTTGTACAGCATTTGTCATTCCCGGCCTGACTCCCATAGACAAGGCCACCTATCGAGATGGCGTTTGCCGACCGAGGTAGCGCGCAGTGCCCTGCTCATCAGCGATGAGCACCACGATCCTAACCAACAAGCGCGGCCCATCCTAATGGCTGACTCGCAAGCGGAAACTACGCAGCGAAAAAATCCATGACGGGTTGAATTTGAAATCGATCAAGGGACGACCGCATCGGGCTGACGATCGAGTCGACGGTTCGGACTCCAGGCATTCCACGACTCATCTAACTCGCAGGGTGGGAACATCCGCTTCTGGGATCCGCGAAGGGCCTCTCAGGGTCGCCTCGAGTCTGTCAGCCCGCCCCACCGATCGCCGAAGAACCATAAAAAAGGGCCCCGCCACCGGCAGAGCCCTCTTCACGTCGATCCGGCCGTCTCCCGACGGCCGTCCAACCTGCAGCAATTACAGCGACACCGTATCCGCCACGTCCTTGAAGTCCTCGATCTTGTCGAAGCTCAGGTATTGGTAGATCTTGTCGCCGCTGGCGTTGATCACGCCCATGTCGGCCATGTACTCCTCCTTGGAGGGGATCTTGCCCAGACGCGAGCAGATCGCCGCCAGTTCTGCCGAGCCGAGATACACGTTGGTGTTCTTGCCCAGGCGGTTCGGGAAGTTACGGGTCGACGTCGACATGACGGTCGCGCCTTCGCGCACCTGTGCCTGGTTGCCCATGCACAGCGAGCAGCCCGGCATTTCGGTGCGGGCACCGGCCGTGCCGAACACGCCGTAGTGGCCTTCCTCGGTCAGTTGCTTGGCGTCCATCTTGGTCGGCGGGGCCACCCACAGCTTGACCGGGATGTCGCGCTTGCCTTCCAGCAGCTTCGACGCTGCGCGGAAGTGGCCGATGTTGGTCATGCACGAACCGATGAACACTTCGTCGATCTTGGCGCCGGCGACTTCCGACAGCGTCTTCACGTCGTCCGGATCGTTCGGGCAGGCCACGATCGGCTCGTGGATATCGGCCAGGTCGATCTCGATCACGGCGGCGTAGTCGGCGTCGGCGTCCGGAGCCAGCAGTTCCGGATTGGCCAGCCACGCTTCCATGCCCTTGATGCGGCGCTGCAGGCTGCGCGGGTCCTGGTAGCCCTGGGCGATCATCCACTTGAGCAGCGTGATGTTGCTGTTCATGTATTCGATGATCGGTTCCTTGTTCAGGTGCACCGTGCAACCGGCGGCCGAACGCTCGGCGGAAGCATCCGACAGTTCGAACGCTTGCTCGACCTTCAGGTCGGGCAGGCCTTCGATTTCCAGGATGCGGCCCGAGAAGATGTTCTTCTTGCCTTGCTTGGCAACCGTCAGCATGCCGTTCTTGATGGCGTACAGCGGGATCGCATTGACCAGGTCACGCAGGGTCACGCCCGGCTGCATCTTGCCCTTGAAGCGGACCAGCACCGATTCCGGCATGTCCAGCGGCATCACGCCAGTGGCGGCGGCGAAGGCCACCAGGCCCGAACCGGCCGGGAAGCTGATGCCGATC
>Ga0160472_100944_pt1 | contig 10998 bp, 10 predicted proteins | sample HID1973M_E11MG_FD_108267 | JGI IMG/M metagenome (GOLD analysis project Ga0160472, IMG submission 108267) | Enriched mosquito-associated microbial communities from UW Madison campus, WI, USA - HID1973M_E11 MG | ecosystem: Host-associated > Arthropoda: Insects > Digestive system > Unclassified ...
ATTTCTACGAGCACGGCGTGCTGCCGCAGCGCGGCCTGCGCATCGCCCGCATGATCGGCCACATCACTTACCTGAGCGACGACGTGATGAACGAGAAGTTCGGTCGCGCCTTGCGCAGCGCCGTGGAGGGCGTGGCCTCGGACGGCCACTATCGCTATTCGACGCAGGAAGTGGAATTCCAGATCGAGAGCTACCTGCGCTACCAGGGCGACAAGTTCAGCGAGTACTTCGACGCCAACACCTACCTCCTGATCACCCGGGCGCTCGATTACTTCGATCCGGCACGCGAGCACGGCGGCGACCTGACGGCGGCGCTGGCGCGCGCCAGCGCCAAGTTCCTGCTGGTGAGCTTCTCCACCGACTGGCGCTTTTCGCCGTCCCGCAGCCGTGAGATCGTCAAGGCGCTGCTCGACAACCGCCGCAGCGTGAGCTACGCGGAAATCGACGCGCCGCACGGCCACGACGCCTTCCTGCTCGACGACGCGCGCTACCTCGGTGTGGTGCGCGCCTACTTCGAGCGCATCGACGGCGAGAACGCGCCATGACCGACAACAACGCCCAACGCCTCATCGCCAGCTTGGTGCCACCGGGCGCCCGCGTGCTCGACCTGGGCTGCGGCGACGGTTCGCTGCTGGCCCTGCTGCAGCGCGAGCGCGGCTGCACCGGCTATGGCGTGGAAATCGCCGATGGCAATGTCCTGCAATGCGTGCAGCGCGGCGTCGACGTGATCCAGCTCAACCTCGACGAAGGGCTGGCGATGTTCGAGGACGCCTCCTTCGACGTGGTGCTGCAGATCGACACCCTGCAGCACTTGCGAAATGCCGAAGTGATGTTGCGCGAGACGGCCCGCGTCGGACGCATCGGCATCGTCTCCTTTCCCAACTTTGCCCACTGGCCGAACCGCGTGCGCGTGGCGCGCGGACGCATGCCCGTCACGCGCCGCCTGCCTTACCAGTGGTACGACACGCCAAACATCCGCGTCGGCACCTACAAGGACTTTGCCGCGCTGGCGCAGAAGAACGCCTTGCGCGTGCTCGATGCCTTCGGCCTGCAGGACGGACGCGAGGTGCGCTGGCTGCCGAACGCACGCGCATCGACCGCCGTCTTCAAGTTCGAACGCCAGTAGGGCAGGGCGCGGCGCGCAAAACGGCGATGGTGCGATAGGGCGCGAGCAGACCATGGCCTTCACGCTTGCCGCGCCGGTGCACAGCGAGCTGCTGATCAAAAAGAGCCGCTTCATCGGCTGCGTGCAGCCGGTGGCCGATCGCGCCGGCGCGATCGAGATCGTGGCGGCGCTGCGTGTGCAGCATCCGGGCGCGGCGCACGTGTGCTGGGCGCTGATGGCCGGCGGCCAGTCGGCCGCCAACGACGACGGCGAGCCCGGCGGCACGGCCGGCCGGCCGATGCTCGAAGTGCTGCGCCATCAACAACTCGATGGCGTGCTGGCCACGGTGGTGCGCTACTTCGGCGGCGTCAAGCTCGGCGCTGGCGGGCTGGTGCGCGCCTATACCGACGCGGTGGCGCAGGCCCTGCTCGACGCGCCGCGCGTGGAGCGCGTGGCGCAATGCACGCTGGCGTGCAGCACCGACTACGCGCTCGAAGGCCCGTTGCGGCGCGAACTGGCGCAGGCCCAGGCGCAACTCGACGAAGTGATGCACGGCGATGTGGTGCGCTGGCGCTTCAGCTTGCCCTGCACGCAGGCCGACGCGCTGGTCGCGCGCATCAACGACATCACGCAAGGGCGCGCTATATGGCATGACGCCGGCGCTGGCAACAGTCGTGGCGCGTGAACGCCGAGCGTGGGCGCAGGGGAAAGTTCTCCCGCGGCGCCACGGCGCGGTATTTCGTTACGTCTCTTGCGCAATGAAGTCAGGTGCGGATGCGATGCGTTCATACCATGTGCGTTTTGCAGGAGTTAAAAAATTGGCCTCACAGTCCCCCTTTTTCGGCAAGCGTGATCGCGACGCGGACTCGCTCACGTCCCGCCCCGCACCCCTCATGGGCGCGGCCACCAATCTCTCCGGCTCGCCGATCAATCCGTCTGTGAATCCTGTAGCTGCTGCCAACAACGCCGCGGCTGCCGCGGCCAAGGAAAGCGGCAGCAAGCTGACCGTCGGCCCGAACATCAAACTCAAGGGCGTCGAGATCACCGATTGCGACACCTTGGTGGTCGAGGGTCTGGTCGAGGCCACGATGGACTCCCGCGTGATCCAGATCGCGGAGCAGGGCGCCTTCAAGGGCTCGGCCGAGATCGATATCGCCGAGATCCGCGGCGTGTTCGACGGCAACCTGACCGTGCGCGAGAAGCTGGTGATCCACTCGACCGGCCGCGTCACCGGCAAGATCCGCTACGGCAAGGTGGTGATCGAGGAGGGTGGCCAACTCTCCGGCGAGATCAGCGTTGGCGCCTCCGGCGAAAAATCGGTCAAGTCGCCGCTGCAGGCGGCTGCATGATCGTGCGCTGACGGCGCATCGCTCGAATCCCTCGAGTCACTCAGTGGCGGGCGACCAGCCCAGCCGCTCGAGCAAGGCACCCGCTGCGGCCGGTGCCTTTTCTTTTGCCCCGTTGATGAAGTAGACGAAGGTCTCGCGCTGCGCCGCCCAGCCCTGCGCGCGCTGAGCCCAGTCGTCCAGCGCGCTGGGCGCGTAGCCGGCCTTGTATTGCGCGTGGGCCATCATCAGGCGCGCGTAGGCCACGCCGCCCTCGGGCTCATCGAAGGAGGGGAACTTGTCGGCGTCGGTGAACACCGTCGACACGCCGTGACGTTTGGCGAGTTGGCGATAGTCGTCGCAGATGAAGCTCGCATGGCGCACGTCCATCACGTGCCGCAGCGTGTGGCTGCCTTCCTTCTTCGGCAGCAGCGCCAGGAAGCCTTCGAAATCCTCCGCATCGAAGACCTTGGTCGGCATGAACTGCCACACCACCGGCCCCAGCCGGCTGCCCAGCTCCGTGATGCCGCTGTCGATGAAGCGCCGGATCGAGTCACCGGCCTCGGCCAGCCGCTTGCGGTTGGTGGCGAAGCGCGAGGCCTTGAGGCTGAACACGAAGCCTTCGGGCGTCTCGCCGGCCCACTTGCGAAAGTGCTCCGGCTTGAAGGTGCTGTAGTAGGTGCCGTTGATCTCGATGGCGCTCAGTTGCCGGCTGGCAAAGGCCAGCTCGCGCGCGTGCGCCAGGCCCTTGGGATAGAAGTTGTCGCGCCACGGCTCGAAGGTCCAGCCACCGACGCCGACGTGTATCGCCTGCTTGCCCATGTGCATCTCCGCATTGAGGGAGCGGACTCTACCCGCAGCGCGCGGCAGGCGCAAAATGGCGGGCTTTCGAACCCCACGCGGAGATATGCCATGAATGCACCCCTGCATCGCGAAATGCCGGCGGGCTTGCTCGACGCGCAGCGCGCCCTGAACGACGTCAGCCAGCAATGGGACCAGGACATCGTCCGGCAACTGACCGACTACATCCAGGTGCCCGCCAAGTCGCCGGGCTTCGACAAGGACTGGCAGGCCAAGGGCTACCTCGAGACGGTGCTGCGCAGTGCGGCGCAATGGGTCGGAGCACAAAAGGTCGAAGGGCTGAAGCTGGAAATCGTTCGGCTCGAAGGCCGCACGCCGGTGCTGTTTTTCGAACTGCCCGCCAGCGGCACCGACATGCGCGAAACCGTGCTGATGTACGGCCACCTGGACAAGCAGCCCGAATTCACCGGCTGGCGCAACGACCTCGGCCCCTGGACGCCCAAGTACGAAAACGGCCTGTTGTACGGTCGCGGCGGCGCCGACGACGGCTACGCCATCTACGCCAGCGTGGCGGCCGTGCAGGCGCTCAAGGCGCAGGGCGCGGCGCATCCGCGCATCGTCGGCCTGATCGAGACCTGCGAGGAATCGGGCTCGTACGACCTGCTGCCCTACGTCGACGCCCTGCGCCCCCGCCTGGGCGAAGTGTCGCTGGTGGTGTGCCTGGATTCGGGTGCCGGCAACTACGACCAGCTGTGGCTCACGACCTCGCTGCGCGGCCTGGCCGGCGGCACGCTGAAGGTCGAGGTGCTGACCGAAGGCATTCACTCGGGCGACGCCTCGGGCCTGGTGCCTTCCAGCTTTCGCGTGATGCGCCAGGTGCTCGACCGGCTCGAGGACAGCAAGACCGGCCGCCTGCTGCCGGCCAGCTTCCACTGTGAAGTGCCGGCCGAACGCATGGCGCAGGCGCGCGCCACGGCCGCCATCCTGGGCGAGGAAATCTACAAGCGCTTTCCGTGGGCCCACTACGACTGCGGCGGCTCGAGCGCCTTTGCGCTGCCGACCACCACCGATCCGGTCGAGGCGCTGCTCAACCGCACCTGGAAACCGACGCTGTCGGTCACCGGCGCCGAGGGTTTTCCGGCGCTCAAGGACGCCGGCAACGTGCTGCGCCCCTACACCGCCTTCAAGCTGTCGCTGCGCCTGCCGCCGCTGGTCGACGCGGGCGAAGCGACGCAGCAACTCAAGGCGCTGCTCGAGGACAACGCGCCCTACCAGGCGAAGGTGACTTTCGAGGCCGGCGGCAGCGCCACCGGCTGGAACGCGCCGGCCATGGTGCCGTGGTTCGACAGCGCCCTGAATGCCGCCAGCCAGGCGCATTTCGGCGCGCCCTGCGGGTACATCGGCCAGGGCGGCACCATTCCGCTGATGAACATGCTCAGCGCCGGCTTCCCGAGCGCGCAGATGATGGTCTGCGGCGTGCTTGGCCCAAAGAGCAATGCGCACGGGCCGAACGAGTTCCTGCACGTGCCCTATGCCAAGAAGCTGACCGCGGCGGTCGCCGAGGTCATCGCCGCGATGCCGGCGACCCACGCGGCGCAGACGGCGGAAGCGGCCACGGCTTGAGCACGCTGGGCGAGTTCGCCACGCCGGGCGGACACCAGCTGGCGATGCGTGAGTGGGCCGCCGAAGGCCGCCCGCACGCCGTCGTGCAGCTGGTGCACGGATTGGGCGAACACGCCAATCGCTATGCGCACGTGGCGCGGCGCCTCAACGCGCTGGGCTTCATCGTGCGCGGCCACGATCATTTTGGCCACGGCGCCTCCAGCGGCGCGCGCGGCGACCTGCCCGAGGGGCTGCGCCTGGTGGAGGATCTGGGGCGCATGGTCGATGAGACGCGCCGCCTGCATCCGGGCCTGCCGCTGGTACTGCTCGGCCACAGCCTGGGTGGCTTGGTGGCCGCCAGTTTCGTGGCCCGCGCGATGCGTCCGGTCGAGGCGCTGGTGCTGTCGTCGCCCGCGCTCGACCCGGGCTTGTCGCGGCTGCAGCGCGGACTCATCGCCATGCTGTCGCAACTGGCGCCCGGGCTGCGCGTGGGCAACGGCCTGAATGTCCGCTACCTCTCGCACGATCCGCTGGTCGTGCAGGCCTACCAGGGCGATCCGCTGACGCACGACCGCATCGGCGCGCGGCTGGCGCGCTACCTGGCCGACGAAGGTGCGGTGGTGCTGGCTGCGGCGCCGCGCTGGCGCGTGCCGACCCTGCTGCTGTTCGCTGGCGACGACCGGCTGGTGAACCCCGAAGGCAGCCGCCGCTTTGCCGCCGCGGCGACCGATGCGGTGCACGCGGTGTGCTTCGAGACGCTCTATCACGAGCTGTTCAACGAACGCGAGGCGCAGCCGGTCTTTGCGCAGCTCGAAGGCTGGCTGGCCGCGCGCTTTGGCGTCGCCACGCCGCTGGCCGCGGGTTAGCTGCCGTCGTGCTACGCCGGCTTTGGCGCGGCGCGGCGCACGCGCAGCAGCCACAGCATGGCGGCGCCCGTCAGCAGCACCGGCACCAGCGAACCGAGGTTGAGCAACTGCCAGCCTTGCGAGGTCACCAGCACGCCGGACGCCAGCGAGGTGACGGCCAGCGTGGCGAACATGCAGAAATTGAGCGCGCCCTGCGCCCGATCTTTCTCGTGCGCCGAGTAGGCCGACAGCGACAGCGTGGTGCTGCCGGTGAACAGGAAGTTCCAGCCGACGCCCAGCATGAACAGCGCCGTAACGAAGTGGTGCAATTCCACGCCCGACAGCGCGACGCCGATGCAGGCGAAGTACAGCAGCAGGCCGACCGCCATCACGGGCAGGGTGCCGAAGCGCCGGATCAGGTGGCCGGTGAAGAAGCCCGGTGCGAACATGCCGATCACGTGCCATTCGAGCACCAGCGCCGTCTGCTCGAAAGGCAGGCTGCAGATCTGCATGGCGATCGGCGTGGCCGCCATCAGCAGGTTCATCACGCCGTAGCTCAACGCGCCGGTGGCGGCGGCCACGATGAAGATCGGCTGGCGCATGATTTCACCCAGCGGCCGGCCTTGCGTGCCGGCCTGCTTCACCGGCGTCGGCGGGAAGCTGATGAAATGCATCATCGCCATCGCCACCACGGCCACCAGCGCCAGCGCGATGTAAGCGCCGGCAAAGGGCACGGCAAACCAGCCGCGCGTGAGGGCCGCCAGGTTGGGCCCGATCACGGCGCCGATGAGGCCGCCGGCCATCACCAGCGACACGGCTTTCTCGCGCCAGTCGGGCGCGGCCAGTTCGGCCGCGGCAAAGCGATAGAGGGTGGCATTGGCGCTGTAGAAGCCGGCGACCACGGTCGCCGCGCACAGCAGCCAGAAATTGGCCGCCACGACGGCGCCCGCGCAGACCAGCGCCGACAGCAAGGCCACTGCCAGCCCGATCTGGAAGGAGACGCGCCGGCCGAAGCGCTGCTGTGCCCGCGCAACGAGCGCGGTGGACAGTGCGCCGCCGACGACATAGCCCATTACCGGCAGCGTGGCCATCCAGCTCTGTGGCGCCAGCGAGAACCCGACCAGCCCGTTGATGGCGATGAAAGTGACGTTGTTGGTCAGGAACAAGCCCTGACAGAGGGTGAGCAACCAGAGGTTTCGATTCATCGGGCGGGCAGGGCGGGGCAGGCGGGGCGGATGGCGGGGATCAGCCCTTGGGCAGCATGTTGCTCAGCGAGGCGAGCACGTCGTCCTGGTTGCCGACGCCTTGCGCCGGCACTTCGCCCTTGGGCGTGAAGTGGTTGATCAGCATCGGCAGCGCGGCCGCCAGCAGGGGCAGCAGCGTGCTGGCGTTGATGCCCAACTTGGAAGACAGGTCGCCGACCACGTCCGAGCCCAGGGCCCGGTTCACCTGGTCGGGCGATACCTGCTGGTTGTCGCCGGTGCCGACCCATGAATCGGCCGCTTCGCCCAAACCGGCCTGCTGGAACTTGCCGAGCACGCCGCCCAGCCCACCGGCCGGGCCGTCGTTGGCGAGCAGGCTGCCCAGCACGCCGCCCAGGCCACCCAGGCCCGCGCCCCCGGCCGCCCCTTGGCCGCCGCTCATGCTGGCCACCAGCGCGCCGAGGTCGCCCAGGCCACCCAAACCGCCCGGGCCACCCGTGCCGGGCTGCTGGGGCTGATTCTGCGCGCCACTGGCGAGCACTTGTCCCAATACCGAATCCAGAAGTCCCATGGTGATCTCCTCAGCAGGTGAAGGTTGGTGGCGAATGCGGTGCGGACGCACGCGCAAGCCGGGAATCGCAGAGAACAGTGTGAGCGCCGGGGGCGCGGGGCGGGCCCGATGGCCGGTGGCGCTGCGACGCCACCCGGATCATTCTGCGCGTGTTTTCAGGCGCTGACGAGTCGCACCAGCGCGGCCATCGCGGCGGTTTCGGCACGCAGCACGCGCGCACCGAGCGAGACCGGTGCAAAGCCGCGTGCCCGCGCCAGCGCTTCCTCGTCGCCGCTGAGGCCGCCTTCGGGACCGCTGAGCACCCAGGCCGGCGCGCTGGCGCCGGACGTTTCGGCCGCCGCCAAGGGGCGCGTGCCGTCGGCCAGGCTCAGCATCAAGCGGCGTGAAGGCTGGGCGTCGCCAGCGGGCAGGGCGTCGAGCCACCTGGCCAGCGGCTGCACGGGCCACAGCATCGGGACCCGGTTGCGGCCGCATTGCTCGCAGGCCGACACCGCAATGGCCTGCCAGTGCGCCTGCTTCTTCTCGGCGCGCTCGCCCGAGAGGCGCAGCACGCCGTGCGCCGTGACGAGGGGCTGGATGCTGGCGACACCCAACTCGGTCGCCTTCTCGACCAGCCAGTCCATGCGCTCGTTGGCCGGCATGCCGACCGCCAGGTGCACCTCGCCTGCCGCCTCGCGTTCGAATGCGTTGTGGGAACCGACATGCACGGAAACGTCGCTGCGCCCCATGCGCTCGACCGTGGCCGCAAACTCGCCGCCGCGGCCGTCGAACAGCGTCAGCGCATCGCCCGGTTGCAAGCGCAGCACCTGCACATGGCGCGCGGCGCCGGCGTCGAGCAGCACGCTGCTGTCGGCAGCCAGCGGGACGGACGTATGGAAACGCGGCATTCGGGCTTGCGGCTAGACGCGCCCGAAGGCGTAGCCGCCCTCGCTCTGGATGCCTTCGATCTCGTCGATCAGGCGCAGCAGCGGCTTGAGCTCGCGGTAGCGCGCGGCCGTCGCGCGGATGTAGCCGATGAAGCGCGGCGTATCCGCCAGATAGCGCGGCTTGCCGTCGCGCAGGGTCAGGCGGGCGAAGATGCCGGCCACCTTCAGGTGGCGCTGCAGGCCCATCCATTCCACGGCGCGGTAGAAGGCGCCGAAGTCTTCATCGACCGGCAGGCCGGCCTTGCGCGCGGCCTGCCAGTAGCGCACCGTCATGTCGATGACGAAGCTCTCGTCCCAGCTGAGGAAGGCGTCGCGCATCAGGCTGGCCACGTCGTAGGTGATCGGGCCGTACACCGCGTCCTGGAAGTCGAGCACGCCCAGCGCACCTTGCTGCACCATCAAATTGCGCGGCATGTAGTCGCGGTGCACGAAGACGCGTGGCGCGGCCAGGTTGGTCTGCACGATCTGCGCGAAGGTGCTTTCCAGCGTCTGTGCATGCTTGCCCTCGAGCACGGCGCCGCGGTGGCGGCTGAGGTACCAGTCGGGAAAGAGCTGCAGTTCGCGCTGCAGCAGGGCGGCGTCGTAGGGCGGCAGCACGTCCGGCCGGGAGGCCAGTTGCCAGCGGATGAGGTTCTCGATGGCCTGCTCGAACAGCGGCCGCGCAGCGTCTTCGTTGGCCCTGTCGACCACGTCCAGCATCGTCTGGTGGCCCAGGTCGTCGAGCAGCATGAAGCCGCCCGCGCGGTCCCATTCAAGCACCTTCGGCGCCCGCACGCCGGCATCGGCCATGCGTTGCGCGATCTGCACGAAGGGGGCGCTGTCTTCCTTGTCGGGCGGCGCATCCATGATGATGCGGGTGGCCGCCTCGCCGCCGGCGTCGATGCGGAAGTAGCGCCGGAAACTGGCGTCGGCCGAGGCCAGGCGCAGCGATTCGGGCAGCAGCGCGTGGCGTGGGGTGGCCTGTGCCAGCCACTGCGCGAAGGCGGCGGCGCGTTGCGGGTCGGCCCAGGCAATGGCGGGCGCGAGAGGGGAGGCGGCGCCGGAGGCCGGGGACGGAGTGGCTGTCATGGATAATCGATTCTACAAATCCGTCCGGCAGCAGCCGCCTCGTCCCTGACGAGAACGACGCCTGCCCCTGTGCAACCCCGCCTGCGCCGCTGCGCTGCCACGCAACCCGAACGTCCATCCGCTTGCCGATGCCTCACCAGTCCCGTGCCACCTGGCGCCGGAGCCGACCGCCCCTGCCGCTGGCACTGCTGTCGGCCGCATTGCTGCACGTGCAGTTCGCCAAGGCGCAGGACGCCCCGGCGGAGCCGCCGCTGGTGCTCAAGGCCACGCCCCAATTGCCCGAGACGCTGCCGCGCGGCACGCTGGGCGAACTGCCCAGCCTGCTGACCGGCGACCACGTCTACGGCCGTACCGATCTGGAGACGGTGGTCGAGGGCAATGCCGCGCTGCGCAAGGGCGAGACCGCGTTGCGTGCCGACCGCCTGAGCTACGACCAGCCGACCGACACCGTCACCGCCACCGGCAACGTGCACGTCAACCAGGCCGGCAACACCTACGACGGCCCGAAGCTGCAACTCAAGGTCGAGAGCTTCGAGGGTTTCTTCGACAACGTCAGCTACCGCTTCCTGGCCAACGGCGGCCACGGCGACGCCGACCGCATCGATTTTCTCGACCAGACCCGCTCGGTCGCCCACCAGGCCACCTACACCACCTGCCGCCGCGAGGACTACCCCGGCTGGATGCCGGCCTGGATGCTCAGCGCCAAATCGATCGAGACCGACAGCGAGGAAGACGTGGGTATCGCCCACGGCGCCAGCGTGCAGTTCATGGGCGTCAGCACGCCGGCCTTTCCGAGCATGAGCTTCCCGCTCACCGGTGCGCGCAAGAGCGGCCTGCTGCCGCCGGTGATCGGCCTGGACAACACCAACGGCTTCGAATACACGCAGCCCTACTACTGGAACATCGCGCCGAACCGCGACGCGACCATCGTGCCGACGATCATGAGCAAGCGCGGCGTGAATATCGGCACCGAATTCCGCTACCTCGAGGACACGTACCACGGTGAAGCGCGGATCGACTACATGCCGACCGACGACTTGCGCAACCGCGATCGCTGGGGCATCTGGACGCAGCACAGCCAGACCTTCGATGGCAAGTGGCTGGGGCTGGACGCGCTGTCGGGCTACGTCAACATCAACCGCGTCAGCGACGACGACTACTGGCGCGACTTCCAGCGCACGCCCTCGCTGACGGGGCGCCTGCTGCAAAGCGACGCCGCCCTGAACTGGGCCAAGGGCGACTGGAGCGGGCAGGTGCGCGCGCTGTCCTACCAGACGCTGCAGTACGCCGAGTCGCCGATCGTTCCGCCGTACGACCGCCTGCCGCAGATCACCGCCGACTACCAGAAGTACGACATCGGTGGCGGTTTCGACTTCTCCTTCACCGCCGCCTACTCGCGCTGTCATTGCGTTCCCACGCTGCAGCCCCTGATCAACGGCAAGCCCCAGCCCGACGGCGAGCGCCTGTTCGGCATCGCCGCCCTGAGCCGCCCCTTCCTGACGCCGGGCACCTTCGTCATTCCGAAGGTGATGCTCAACGCCACCAGCTACCAG
>Ga0160472_100945_pt1 | contig 10993 bp, 8 predicted proteins | sample HID1973M_E11MG_FD_108267 | JGI IMG/M metagenome (GOLD analysis project Ga0160472, IMG submission 108267) | Enriched mosquito-associated microbial communities from UW Madison campus, WI, USA - HID1973M_E11 MG | ecosystem: Host-associated > Arthropoda: Insects > Digestive system > Unclassified ...
CGTTGGGAGTGCAAAGGTAAGAATCTTTTTTTAAATCGCAAATAAAATAATTTTTTATTTTTCTTCGCTCCTCTAATCCTTAAACCCAGCTTTTCAATCGTTTTCCGCTCCTTCCGAACCGGGTTGCAAAGGTAATAACTTTTTTATAACCCGAAAGAAATATTTTAAAATATTTCCGCAACCCTTAAACCCCCTTAATCAACCTCTCTCCCCTTCCTCCGAAGCGGGTTGCAAAAGTAGAAAAAAATCCACAACCAACAAATCAAATCAACAAATTAATTCTACAGTTTACCTTAACTTATTTATTATCAATAAGAAAAAATTAAACAAATTAACCAACTTTTTAAATGGTTATGTGTTTAAGCGGCGTTATCTGATGAAAAGCGTTGATGTAGTCGTTAATAAACATGTTTGATTTGAATATACTATTGATATAGGCGCTGGTTCGGATGCATTTTGAGACACACAAATTTGAAGAACTGCATGGTGTAAGCTAAACCCGACCGAAATGGAAAACCCGCAAGGCGAAGCATGAGTCGAGGATTTGAAATGGAGGGCGGGACTACTTATTTAATAGCAGCAAAAGCCTTGCTTTTCTAATACCTATTGTATATTATATATGTTTATTCATATATGTTAAATATTGTTAACTCCTATTTAGTACTGAATTGCTTTCCATAGCTTAGCGCCCAATTGTTTTTATTGATGTTATCGTATTATTAATTATCTTTGCAGAATGTTTAAAGTTAAACACTTAATTATTTTAGTATTTGTAGCCGCTATTGGTATGGCGGGTTGTAAAAGCCGTTTTGAAAAATTAAGGGCAAGTAATGATGTAAAAAAGAAATATCAGGAAGGTATTAGATTATACAATAGCAGAAGTTACAGTAAGGCATTGGTACTTTTCGAAGATTTATCGCAAAAATATCGTGGTAGAGAGGAAGCAGAAGGCTTGAACTTTTATTACGCAAATACACTATATAAGTTACAGGATTATACTACGGCAAGATATCAGTTTAAAAGCTTTGCGGATACTTACCCGGCGAGTAAGGATGCAGAAGAAGCCCGCTACATGGCTGCTTATTGTTATTATTTAGAATCGCCTGTTTTTTCTTTAGATCAGGAGAATACATACAAAGCTATTGATGCCTTGCAACTATTTATAAACTTATACCCAACCAGCGAACGTGCAGCTGCAGCGGCGAAGTATATTGGCGTATTAAGAGGCAAACTTGAAGATAAGGTTTTTGAAAATGCTAAAATGTATTTAACTACCGGTCCAAGTAATGCAGATAACTACCGTGCAGCGGTTATTGCATTGAAAAATGCACAAAGGGATTTCCCTGATATTAAGTATGCGGAAGAGATGGATTTCCTGATGATAAAGTCTCAGTATATGTATGCTAAAAATAGTATCCCCGTTCGCCAGGAAGACAGGTATAATGAAGCAACTGATTTATATAATGAGTTTACCGAAAATTACCCTAAAAGTAAATTTACAGATGATGCAAAAAGACTAAAATCTGATATTGACGCGGGGATAGCATTTAATAAGCAGGAAATGGCTACTTTTGCAGCCGACCAAGCGAAGTATATGGAAATGCTTAAGAGAACGGGCAAAATAAAAGATACTACAAAAGTTAATAACACCACAGATATTAAAAACAAATAACAGATGAATAATAACAAACCTGCTGTACCAAATACTACGGTTACCAGAAATGTACACGATTTAGATAAAACTACAGATAACTTATATGAATCGTTAGTTGTTATTGCAAAGAGAGCAAACCAAATTTCTAATAACATGAAAGAAGAGTTGCATGGTAAACTTGCAGAATTTGCATCGAGCAATGACAATTTGGAGGAAATCTTTGAAAATCGTGAGCAAATTGAAATCAGCAAACATTATGAACGCATGCCTAAGCCGGTTTTAGTTGCGATTGATGAGTTTTTGAACGAAAAAATTTATCATAGAAATCCTGCTAAAGAGCAAAAATAATTAGCATAGGGCACAAACCATGCTCAAAAATAAAAATATAATCCTTGGCGTTTGTGGCAGCATCGCAGCTTACAAGTCGGCTTTTTTAGTTAGACTTTTGGTTAAGGCCGGTGCAAACGTTAAGGTTATTCTTACCCCCGATGGCGCAAATTTCATTACGCCACTAACCCTTGCCACGCTTTCTAAAAACCCTGTTTACACGCAATATTTCGAAGAAGAAACCGGAGTATGGAGTAATCATGTAGAGCTTGGTCTGTGGGCTGATTTAATTCTTATAGCCCCTATCAGCGCAAATACATTAGCCAAATTAGCTACAGGAATTTGCGACAATCTTTTGACTGCAGTTTATCTTTCTGCTAAATGCCCTGTATATGTTGCTCCGGCAATGGATTTAGATATGTGGAAGCATGAAACTACCCAATTCAATATAGAGCGCATCTCAAGTTTTGGAAATGTTGTAATTGCACCTGGAAGTGGTGAATTGGCAAGTGGATTATTTGGAGAAGGCCGAATGGCTGAACCTGAAGAGATTGTGTTTTTTCTGGAAAATTCTATCCGGAAATCGATGCCCTTCTTTGGAAAGAAAATAATGGTTACTGCCGGTCCGACTTTCGAAGCTATAGATCCGGTTCGCTTTATTGGAAATCATTCATCAGGAAAAATGGGATTTGCAATTGCAGATGAACTTGTAAAGTTGGGTGGAGCAGTTACTTTAATTGCCGGACCAACTGCTCAAAAAACAAATGAGACTTTAAAAAGAATTGATGTTATTAGTGCAGAGGATATGTTTGTAGCTTGCAATGAGATTTTTGAAGAGACTGACATAACTATTATGTGTGCTGCAGTAGCCGATTATAAGCCAATAGTTGTCGCCAATCAAAAAATAAAAAAACAAGTTAATGGCTTAGTACTTGAATTAGAAAAAACTAAAGATATTTTAGCATCATTAGGAAAAAGAAAAAGAGATAAACAAATTTTAGTTGGCTTTGCATTAGAAACCAATGATGAAGAAAATTATGCAAAAGGCAAACTAGAGCAGAAGAACCTCGATTTGGTTATTTTGAATTCCTTAAATGATAAAGGCGCAGGTTTTAAATTAGATACAAATAAAATTACTATTTTTAACAAAGCCTTAGAAAAAACCGTTTTCGATACGAAATCGAAAACAGATGTTGCCAAAGACATTTGCGAGGCAATTTTAAAAATTATAAAATGATAAAAAGAATTGTTTGTTTACTATTGGTATTAAGTTTTAGCAAATTAAAGGCACAAGAGCTTAATGCAAGAGTACAGTTATTGGCACCACAAGTATCCAATATTAGTAAGCCAACAATTGATGCCTTACAGAAAACAATTCGCGATTTTTTAAACAATAATAAGTTTACAAACGAAACTTATAAACCGCAGGAGCGTATAGATTGCAACTTCGTGATTACCATTAACTCCTGGGATGGTGGCTCTGGTTACACGGCCGAAGCACAGATTCAAAGCAGCCGGCCGGTATATAACAGCTCGTACAACAGCACTTTGCTAAACATGAGTGATAAGAATTTTGATTTCGCGTTTAATGATGGCTCGGTTATCGATTTCTCAGAGCAGAATTACATTTCAAATATCAGCGCACTACTCACTTATTATGCCTACACAATTATTGGCTTAGATAAAGATAGTTTTAGCAAAATGGGTGGAACGCCGTATTTTAAAAAAGCTCAAAACATCATTAATTTAGCCCAGGCATCGGGAAACGCAGGTTGGAAAGCTGCAGATGGACTTCGCAACCGATTTTGGTTTAACGAAAATGCGCTGAACCCTATTTTTGGAGAATTGAGAAGGTTTATTTATAGCTATCATTTTAGCGGTTTAGACCAGCTAACTGACAACGACAAAGGGTTAATGCCGATTGTTAATGCTATTACAGAGTTACAACAGATGGACAAACAGAAACTTGGCTCTATTTTCCCAAATGTTTACTTCGCTTCGAAGGCGGAAGAAATAACCAATGTATTATCGAAATTAAATATGCAGGAACGTATGAAAGCTTATAATCTTTTATCTGAAATTGATCCCGCAAACATTGGTAAGTATGAAGGCTTAAAACGTAACTAATTCTATCTTCGTGGATTAAATTCCAGAATAAAAATTCCCATACCCCTTCTTTCTCTTTTTAATAATGATGCAACATCTGTTTAAAAAGCTTGTCTATTCACCAAAAGGTAACTTTGGTTAAAAAATTGTTAAAATATTTTGATAATACGAATATCTTCGTACATTTGAATACGAAATAATTCGTACAACTGTAACATATGAGTAATAGCAACATCAAACCAACAGAAGGTGAGCTGGAAATTTTAAAAGTGCTTTGGCAAAAAGGGCTTTGTACGGTACGCGAAGTTCATGAGGCGTTAGACAAAAAAGACTCGGGATACACCACGACGCTAAAATTAATGCAGATTATGCATGAGAAAGGTATGGTTGAAAGAGATACTAATCAAAAAACACATATCTATAAAGCAATTGTAAATCAGGATAAAACAGAAAAACAGTTGGTAAATAAAATGATTGATAATGTTTTTAATGGATCGGCCGCAAGGTTGGTCATGCAGGCTTTGGGTAATCATACAGCCAGTGCGGATGAGATAGAGGAGATTAAAAAGTATTTGGAAAAATTAGAAAAAGATAACTAATATGGAAACTTTAGTACAACCACTTATCAAAGCCTTTGGATGGAGTATTATTAATTCTTTATGGCAAAGCGCACTTATTTATGGCGTTTTATTCCTGGTCTTAATCTCCTTACCAAGATTAGCAGCAAGGTTTAAACATAACCTGGCTTTCGGTTCAATCCTATTAATGTTTGGGTGCTTTATATATAATTTCTGTAACCATTTTTTAAAGCATGTTTCTATAAAAAATGATGGAGTTAACCCAGGAAACTTAGATGCTTATCTATACTTTAACAATGTTCCGCAAAGCTTAAGCAGTAAAATTGAACAGTATTTTCCATTGGTCGTAACGTTTTACGCTATTGGAATTGTACTACAAATATTTGTAATTGTAAAGGGTTACAATCAACTTTCTAAATTAAAACAAAATAGCCTAAGCACTATACCAGATGTTTGGAAAGCAATTTTCGATAATGTTACTGCTAATCTAAAAATTAAAAAGAAGATTAAATTTCATCTATCAGAACTTGTAAATGTTCCATTAGTAATTGGCTATTTGAAGCCAGTTGTATTGTTTCCGTTGGCATTGGTAAACCAGTTAGATAACGACCAGGTGGAAGCGATATTAATCCACGAACTATCGCACATTAGAAGAAACGATTTCCTTTTAAACCTGATTAAAACCGCTATTGAAACATTCCTTTTCTACAATCCATTTGTTTGGATGGCAGGAAGATTCATCCATATTGAACGGGAACATGCCTGTGATGATTTAGTACTTAAAGTTACCGGAAAGCCACTAAATTATGCACATGCCTTATTAAAATTAGAATTACTTAAAGATAAAACAAGCCCGGCTTATGCATTGGCTGCTACCGGAAAGACTCAAAACCTGTATCAACGCATTAAAAGAATAACAAACATGAAAACTAATTATTTAAATGCAAAGCAACAAATGGCAGCCTTAACTTTAGGTGTAGCCTGCTTATTTTCTATCGCCTGGATAAGCCCTACTCAAAAGAAATGGACCAAAAAAATTTATTAACCGAACAGCGTTTGAAACTTAATGCTTTATCGATAAAAAATCCAGACATATATCTGGACACGACTAAAAAGCATAAAATCAAGATTGTAACGATTGATGCCAATGGCAAAAAAACAGAATACAATTCAATCAAGGAGCTGCCAGATAGCTTAAGAAATGACCTTTACAATGATAATTTTTTCATTGGAAAACAGGCTTTCCTTTTGAAATCGGATACGGCATTTAAGTTTAGGGATTCACTGTTCAGAACAAAAATATATCGAGAATTCAACAGTCCTGAAGCTCAATTAAAATGGAAAAAATATGGTGAAGATATAGCTAGAGAATATACGTCTCCCGAAGCTCAGGCGAAATGGAAAAAGTTTGGTGAAAATATCGCAAAAGAATACAGTTCGCCAGAAGCTCAGGCAAAGTGGAAAAAGTTTGGTGAAGATGTTGCAAAAGAATTCAGTTCGCCAGAAGCTCAGGCAAAATGGAAAAAATTTGGCGAAGATGTTGCAAAAGAATATAATTCACCAGAAGCTCAGGCAAAATGGAAGAAGTTTGGCGAAGACATTGAAAAAGAATACAATTCACCAGAAGCTCAGGCAAAATGGAGAAAGTTAGGAGAAGATATGTCGAAAAAATTTAACTCCGTTGAAGAACAGAAAAAGTGGAGAAACATTGGTGAACTTACTGCCAATTTGCCTGGCCTTGATAAATTGGATGATGAAATTAAACTTAGAATTCTTTCATCAAACAATATAAAAAAAATTAAGTCTGATTTTGCCCGTAGAGCTGCAGATACAGCCTTTAATAATAATAGAGAGGTGTATTCAGTGCGGTCAGGGAAAGATAACTTCTTATATATCGAAGGAAAAAGTAAAGTAAAAAACACCGAAGAATACAAAAGATTAAAAGAAAAATTTGAAAAGCAGGTTAAAGAGCTAGAAGAAAAGATGGAGAAAAAGGAAAAGCCCGAAAGAAGAGAGCAACCCGAAAAACCAGAACAGTAAAACCAGGCAAGTTATATATAAACGGTGAAGATTAATCTTCACCGTTTTGTTTTTGTGGCTCATCTTAAAATAACTTTTTAGTATTTTTGCTTAGCTATGCTACAAAAACTATCTATTCGTAATTATGCATTAATTGATAGCCTTGACATTGAATTTGATAAAGGCTTGAATATTATAACCGGTGAAACCGGCGCAGGTAAATCAATCATTTTAGGCGCTCTGTCATTAATTTTAGGGCAACGGGCTGAAAGCAAATACTTTTTCAACCAGGATAAAAAGTGCGTTATCGAAGGTACGTTCTTATTAGCCGATGAAAATTTGCGTATACTTTTTGAAGAAAACGACCTCGATTTTTTTAATGAAAGTATTTTACGTAGAGAAATTTCTATAGATGGTAAATCGCGATCGTTTATAAATGATACGCCAGTTAATTTATCACTATTAAAGCAAATTGGCGAAAAGTTAATCGATATCCATTCCCAACATGCCACGCAGGAAATCAATGATACTGATTTTCAACTGTTGATTGTTGATTCGCTTTCAAATCATAATGCAATCCTATCTGCATATCGAAACGGGTTTAAAAAGCTAAGAGCTGAAACAACGCGTTTGAAAAAGTTAATTGCTGATGCAGATGAAGCAAGAAGTAAACAAGATTACGAGCAATTTTTATTTAATGAATTAGAGCAGGCTAGCCTGAAAGTTGGAGAGCAGGAAGAACTGGAGTTAGAAATTGAAAAATTAACGCATGCAGAAACTATAAAACGAGCATTATTAACGGCATCCGGATTGTTAACAGAAAGCGAACCTTCTGCAATGCAAATGTTAAAAGAAGCCCAGGTACAATTACAGGGCATTGAAAAATTCGATCCGGAAATTAATATTCTATTTGAAAGATTACGCTCTTCAATAATAGAGATAAAAGATATTGCGGCCGAAACTTCTGTTATCGAGCAAAACACTTTACACAGTGGCGAGCGCATGGATATTGTAAACCAACGATTAGATTTGTTTTATTCCTTGCAACAGAAGCATCGGGTAGCTAATAATACCGATTTAATTAACGTAAGGGAGCAGTTGGAAACTAATCTCAATCAGTTATTATCATCAGATGAAAATATCGAAAAACTCCAAAAAGAAATTGAGCAGCTAAAAACTGAACTCATAAAACAGGCGAAATCACTTAGTGACAACCGTTCAAAAGCAATAAAATCTGTTGAAAATCAAACCGCTCAAACGTTGCGAAAAGTAGGAATGCCTAATGCGAGATTGGTTTTATCTCAAAATAGCACAAACGATTTAAACAAAGATGGTTTAGATGAAATAAATTTGCTCTTCAGCGCCAATGCAGGACAGGCGCCAGCTCCGGTAAACAAGGTAGCCTCTGGCGGCGAATTATCAAGACTTATGCTAGCCATTAAAGCACTGTTAGCAAAACATACCTCACTCCCAACTATTATTTTTGATGAAATTGACACTGGAATTTCAGGAGAAACAGCTTTAAAGGTTGGAGAAGTAATCTCTGATTTAGGAAATGATATGCAGGTTATCTCCATTACACATTTGCCCCAAATAGCCGCCAAAGGCCTTTCTCACTATTTTGTACATAAAAATGAAGATGGTGGAAAAACCACCACCGGAATACGCAAATTAAAGCAAGAGGAAAGAGTTACTGTCATCGCAGAAATGTTGAGTGGTAAAAACCCTGGAAACTCAGCATTAGAAAATGCAAAAGAACTTTTAGCATAGCTACATTTTTAATAAACTAATAATTTAGTTTATATTTGAGTATGAAACAGACAATATTGTTTTGCCTCTTTTTTTGTATTTATAGTAATTCATTTTCGCAACAAAGTTTTACACTATCAGGTGTTGTGCGAGATAAGCGAGGCGAAACCTTGCCTGGTGCAGGAATTTATGTAAGTGGTTACAAAATAGCAACAGTAGCAGATAATGATGGCAAATACAGCTTAACCCTGAAGCCAGGAAATTACGATATTCTTGTTCAGCTAATTGGTTATAAAGCATTTAACCAAAACGTAATCATAAGCGATAAAAATTTAAATGCAAGCTTTACATTAGAGCAAGACGCTGTACAGCTAAATGAGGTTACCATAAAGCCCGACCCAAATCGCGAGGGATACATTAGAATGTTTACCGATTTTTTTGTCGGCACTACCCCTAATTCTGCACAATGTAAAATCATTAATCCAAACGTTTTAATTATTGATTACAGCAACGATGATTCAAAATTAACGGTAAAAACAAATCAATTTTTAATTATACAAAACCAGGCTCTGGGTTATCGCATTAAATATCAACTCAACAACTTCGAATATGACAATAAAAGTAAAATAATTTATTACGAAGGATATCCCTATTTCGAAGATTTAAAAGGGTCTAAAGGAAAAATGAAGCGTTGGGCAGCTAAACGATTTATGGCGTACAATGGATCTACACAACATTTTTTCGAAAGTCTATATGCTGGTAAGTCAAAACAGGAAGGTTTTATAATTTACAAATTAATTAAGCAAATTGATAAAACCCGACCATCCGATAGTTTAATAAATGCTAAAATAAGGCCCCTGCGAAATTTAGCGCAGCATTCTTCCGGGAATTTAGTCTTATCTATCGGCGGCAGCGATTCCCTAAATTATTGGATAAAACAAAAGAACAAACCAAAGGAAATTTCTATCCTTAACCGCCAGGAAATTCTGCCAGATACATTGGTGAAGAAGTATAATGAAGATATTAAGGGAATTAACTTCACCGATATTTTGTATGTAATTTATACAAAAGAAAAGGAAGATTCTAGCTATGCTAACCAAATCGGTTTATCAATTTCACGGCCTTTAGATATGCCGGATTATCAGGTTTCACTTATTAATTTATTAGTTGCACCAGTATATTTTTACCAGAATGGCGGCACCTACAATCCACGATCAATGTTGTATCAAGGTTACTGGAGCTGGGAAAAAATGGCAGATAGCGTTCCGTTAGATTATATTCCACCGCCGCAAAAACCATAATAGGATCCAGATTAAAATGTTAAAATTGTTAAAATCAAAAGTTAACACCAATAAATATTGAGCCATTTGGTTACATTCGCTCTCATGATTAAAAGCGCCAGTCTGTTTCTACTGTTTCTACTATTAGGCTGCAATGTATTTAGTCAGAATACCTTTACTATAAGTGGAAAAGTTAGAGATGACAAAGGCGGATTACCTGGTGCAGGTGTTTATTTAAGTGGCTATAAAATTGCCACAGTTGCCGATAATGATGGGAATTTCAAATTGCCAAACCTTAAACCAGGCAGTTATGATTTACTTGTACAGATGATTGGATACCTGCCCTACTCAAAAAGCGTAATCATTTCTGATAAATCAGTTCAGGTAGATTTGTTTTTAAAAGAAAATACAGTACAGCTGAATGAGGTAACAATACGTGCTGACCCAAACAGGGCCAAATATATTAAGCAGTTTACAGAATATTTTATAGGGACAACCCCAAATTCCAAACAATGTAAAATCTTAAATCCGCAGGTTTTAAATGTAGATTTCGATGTTACAAAAAGTTTGCTCACCGTTAAAACTACTGAGTTTTTAATTGTAGAGAACAAGGCATTGGGCTACAGGCTGAAGTACATGCTCGATTATTTTGAGTATAACAGCCGCACCAGGATAATATATTTTTCTGGTCATCCATTTTTTGAAGAATTAAAATCGTCCGCAGCGAAGAAGAAAAAATATATTGAAGCCAGAGAAACTGCTTACTATGGATCATCGCAACATTTTTTCAGATCGCTTTACGAAAACAAAAGTAAAGAAGAGGGGTTTTTAATCAATAAAATCATCAAAATCCCTAACCCAAACCGATATCCGGAAAGTGTCATCAACGAAAATTTAATTAAGGTTAAAACCATCCCTGACAAAACCGGAATAAGAAAAGTTGCAGGAAAAATAGACCCTGGTCTGTTAGAATTTTGGACAAAACAGAAGGAGATGCCCAGATTTATTGATAAATTTAGCCGGGCAGAAGTAAATACAGATACACTTGTTCATAATTACAATGATAATTTAAAGTGGATAAATTATACTGATGCGCTCTGTATTCAGTATACGAAAGAAAAAGAAACGCTGGCGTATTCGAACACAGGTTTTTGGGTTTACCGCCCATTAGACATCCCCGAAAACGAAATATCTATTGCAAATCACACCACACAAGATCCAATCCGTTTCTACGCAAATGGCGGCATTTACGATTCTCGCTCAATGCTTTACGAAGGTTA
>Ga0160472_100946_pt1 | contig 10973 bp, 12 predicted proteins | sample HID1973M_E11MG_FD_108267 | JGI IMG/M metagenome (GOLD analysis project Ga0160472, IMG submission 108267) | Enriched mosquito-associated microbial communities from UW Madison campus, WI, USA - HID1973M_E11 MG | ecosystem: Host-associated > Arthropoda: Insects > Digestive system > Unclassified ...
CAAGCGCCCCGACCTGGTCGACCGCATTCCGCAAAAGCAACTGGCCTCGCACCTGAACCTGTCGCCCGAAACCCTGAGCCGCCTGCGGCACAGCGGGAAGATCTGAGCGGCGGCGGCGCGGTGCCGCCTACTGCACCTTCAGCGTCAGCACTTCGCCGTTCCTGTTGCGGCGATACAGCAGGTTCTCGCCGACGATGCGGACCTGGTTGCAGGTCTTGCCGTTGACGGGATCGTCCACGCACAGGTTGCCGTCCTCGGTGCGCCAGGTCCCGAACTCCTTGGCCTGCGGAAAGATGACGTCGAACTTGCCGTCGCCGCGGTAGTTGAACTGGGCCGTGAGGCCGTCCTGGCGCGTGCCGAGGAAGGTCTTGTCCTTGATGAAGCCGGTGAACTCCCTCGAGCGGGGATCTCGCCGGCATGACGCCGCGCCGGGCCTGGGCGATTGCGGCGCAGCCGCGCTGGCGGCACCATTCGCCGGCAACGAAAGGACTGTCATGGCCACGTCGAACATCGAACAGCGTCTCGCGCAACTCGGCCTGACGCTGCCCGCCCCACTGCAGATGCCGCCCGGCGCGGTGCTGCCATTTCCCTGGGTGCGCGTGGCGGGCCGACGGGTCTTCATTTCCGGGCACGGCCCCACGGAAGCCGACGGCGCGCTGGCGCGGCCGCTGGGCAAGGTGGGCGCCGAGGTCAGCGCCGAGCAGGCCTGCGCCGCTGCGCGCCTGACCGGCCTGGCCATCCTGGGCAGCCTGCAGCGCGCGCTGGGCGACCTGGACCGAATCGACTGCTGGCTCAAGGTGTTCGGCATGGTCAATTCGGCGCCGGGCTTCAACCGCCAGCCGGCCGTCATCAACGGCTTCTCCGACCTGATCCTGGACGTCTTCGGGCCGGAGCGAGGCGCGCATGCCCGCAGTGCGGTCGGCATGGCGGCCCTGCCCTTCGACATTCCGGTCGAGATCGAGGGCGAGCTGCTGCTGGTGGCGTGACGGCCGGCGCTGGGCGGCCTACAGCGTCAGTTTGTAGCCCGCGTGGCTGGCCACGAAGCCGAGTCGTTCGTAGAAGCGGTGCGCGTCGGTGCGGCGCTTGTCGGTGGTGAGCTGGACCACGCTGCAGCCGCGCGCGCGGCATTCGGCGAGCGCCCATTCGAGCATCTGCCGGCCGGCGCCCGAACCGCGCAAAGGGGCGGCGATGCGGACCGATTCGATCTGGCCGCGCCAGGCGCCGGTGTGCGCGATGCCGGGGATGAAGGACAGCTGCAAGGTGCCGACCACCGCGTCGCCGTCCACGGCCACCATGAGTCGCTGGTTCGCGTCCGCCTCGATCGCCGCGAAGGCCGCCACGTAGCGTTCGTCCAGCTGGGCGCCGGTGGCCTCCCGGCGGCGGCCCAGTTCGTCGTCGGCCAACAGGGCCACGATGGCAGGCAGGTCGGCCAGCGCGGCGGTGCGAAAGGTGAGGGGGGTCATGGTCTGGCGACGCGTTGCGAAGGGGTATGGATTCGATGCGCCTATCCGAAGCGGATGACGGCATAGATGAAGAATGCGCACAGGCCCATCGCGAGCAAGCCCTCCGTGGCCAGCGCCGAGCGCAACGTCCATCGGGGCACCGCGCTGGCCAGGTTGCGCAGGCGGTCGGCGAGCGGATGACCGTGCGGCAGCAAGGCGGCGGTCACCAGCAGGCCGCCGATCAGCAGCAGGCCCAGGCCGAACAGGGCGGCGATGCACACCGCGAGCATGATCAGCAAAGTCATGCGTGCAAGGTTAGCGGAACACGGCCAACGAGGGGCCGGTGCGCATGGTGCGGGCGCTTCATGCGCGTCACGGCATCAACCGGTACCCCACCGCCGTCTCCGTCAGCAGGTGCCGCGGCTGCGCCGGGCTGTGCTCCAGCTTCTGGCGCAGGTTGCCCATGTAGACGCGCAGGTAGTGGTTGTCCTGCGCATGCGCCGGGCCCCACACGGCGTTGAGCAGCTGGCGGTGCGTCAGCACCTTGCCGGCGTTGGCGATCAGGTGCGTCAGCAGGCGGTATTCGATGGGCGTGAGGTGCACGCCCTGGCCGGCGCGCAGCACGCGGCGCGCGGCCTGGTCGACCTCGATCTCGCCGAAGCGGAAGGTGCTCGAGGCGGCCGCGCCGCCGGCGCCGGCCTGGCTGCGCCGCAGCGCTACGCGCACGCGCGCCATCAGTTCGCCCACGCCGAAGGGCTTGGTCAGGTAGTCGTCGGCGCCGGCGTCGAGCGCGGCGATCTTGTCCAGCTCGTCGCGCCGCGCGGAGAGCACGATCACCGGCACGCCGGACCAGCCGCGCAGGTCCTTCAGGTAGGCCACGCCGTCGCCGTCGGGCAGGCCCAGGTCGAGGATGACGAGGTCCGGGCGCCGGGTGCCGGCATCGATCAGGCCCTGGCGCGAGGTCTCGGCCTCGGCCACCTGCCAGCCTTCGGCTTCGAGCGCCATGCGCACGAAGCGGCGGATGCTGGGTTCGTCCTCGACGATCAGGGCAACGGGGTCAGACATGGCGCATGCGGCTTACGCGAGTTCCTCGGGTTCTTCGGGCTCCGGCGGGCGGGGCGGCGTGCCGAGCGGAAAGCTCAGCACGAACACGGCCCCGCCGGCGGGGCCGCGCTCGGCCCAGATGCGGCCTTGATGGGCCTGCATGATGGCACGGCAGATGGCCAGCCCGAGACCGACGCCCGGCGTCGTCGATTCGCTGCCGGCGCGCGCGAATTTCTCGAACAGCGCTTCCTCGCGCCCGGGCGGCAGGCCGGGCCCGTCGTCGGCCACGCGCAGTTGCAGCGCATCGCTGTGCAGCGCCGCGCCGATGCGGATGGCGCTGCCCGCCGGCGTGTACTTGGCGGCGTTCTCCAGCAGGTTGCACAGCACGCGCTCGATCAGCACGGCGTCCAGGTCGAGCAGCGGCAGGTCGGCGGGCAGCGCGGTCTGCACCGGGTGCGCGAGCAGGGCCGGGCGCATGGCCTGCAGCGCGCTGCCCACCACTTCTTCGATCGGCTGCCATTGGCGGCGCAGTTGCACCGCGCCGCTTTGCAGGCGTGCCATGTCCAGCAGGTTGTTCACCATCGCGTTGATGCGCTGCGATTCGCGCTGCAGCGCCTGCGCCGCCTCGTGCCCGGCGGCCGGCATGGCCGGCAGCGTGGCCAGCGTGTCGGCCAGCCCGTAGACCACCGCCAGCGGCGTGCGCAAGTCGTGCGACAAGGCCGACAGCAGCGAGTTGCGCAGCCGCTCCGATTCGATGTGCACCAGCGCGTCGCGCGCCACGTCGACGTAGTGCACGCGCTCCAGCGCCTGGCCGATGATGCTGGCGCAGGTGTCGAGCTGGGCGCGGCGCTCGGGCTGGATCACGCTGGCGAGATCGCGCGGGCGCAGCGCCAGCACGCCGCGCGCGCGCATCGGCGCCTGCAGCGGCAGGTAGAACCAGGCGCTGCCGGGCAGGGTGTCGGTGGCCAGGCCGGCAGCCTGCCCGTGGTCGAGCGCCCAGCGCGCGGTGCCCAGGTCGGGCGCGTCGTCGACGCCGGGCGGCAGTTGCAGCGCTTCGTCCGCATCGAGCACCAGCACCAGCGCCGGTCCGTGCCATTCGCGCGACAGGTTGGTCTGGGCGATCTCCACCACCTGTTCGCCCTGCAGTGCGCCGGCGAGGTCGCGCGTGAGCTCGAACAGCGCGCGCGAGCGCGCCTCGCGCTCGGCCGCCACCTGCGCCTGGTAGCGCAGGTGGGCGGTCAGCTGGCCGGTGATGAGGCCCACCACCAGCATCACGACGAAGGTCAGGATGTACTGCACGTCGGACACCGCCAGGCTCATCTGCGGCTGCACGAAGAAGAAGTCGAACAGCCCGACGCTCAGGAAGCTCGCCAGCACCGACGGCCCGCGCCCCCAGCGCAGCGCCACGCCGAGCACGGCCAGCAGGAACAGCATGACGATGTTGCTGCGGTCGAACCAGGCATGCAGCGGCCAGCACACGAACGTGGTGAGCACGCACACCGCGGCCGCGCCGAGGTAGGGCGGCCAGCGCCGCGACCAGCGTGTGTTGGCCGCCTCGACCGCGCCGGCCGGCGGCTCGGTGCGGGCGGTGCGCGGCGCGCCCACCTCGATCAGGTCGATGTCCGCCGCGCTGTGCGACAGCCTGGCGTGCAGGCCGCCGCCGGCCACGCCGCCCAGCCAGCGCCGCCAGCCCGGGCGCGCCGGCGCACGGCCGAGCATCAGCTGCGACAGGTTGTTCTCGCGCGCATGCGTCACCAGCGCGGGCGCCACGTCCTGCGCCTGCAGCACGGCGGCGGTGGCGCCCAGGTCGTGCGCCAGCCGCACCACGCGCAGGATGCGCTCGCGCTGCCCATCGGGCAGGCGCTGCAGCAGCGCCGTCTCCACATACACCGCGTGCCAGCTCACGTTGAGCTGCTGCGCCAGCCGCGCCGCGCTGCGCACCACGTGCTCGGCGCGCGGCGTCGGCCCAATCGCGCACAGGATCGCCGCCTCGGTCTTCCACACCTGGCGGATCGCCTTGTGGCTGCGCCAGGCCTGCACGTCGTCTTCCACCCGGTCGGCGGTGCGGCGCAGCGCCAGCTCGCGCAAGGCCATCAGGTTGCCCTTGCGGAAGAAGTTGCGCGCCGCCCGCTCGGCCTGCGCGCCGGGGTAGACCTTGCCGGCGTGCAGCCGGGCCAGCAGTTCGTCGGCCGGCGTGTCGACGATCACCACCTCGTCGGCGGTGTCGAAGAAGGTGTCGGGCAGCGTCTCCTGCACGCGCACGCCGGTGATGCCGCCGACCACGTCGTTCAGGCTCTCCAGGTGCTGCACGTTGAGCGTGGTGTAGACGTCGATGCCGTTGGCCAGCAGCTCGGCCACGTCCTGCCAGCGCTTGGGGTGGCGCGAGCCGGCGACGTTGGTGTGGGCCAGTTCGTCGACCAGGATCAGCGGCGGGTGGCGCTGCAGCGCGGCGTCGAGGTCGAACTCCGCCAGCGCCTTGCCGCGATGTTCCAGCGCGCGCGCCGGCAGCACCTCCAGCCCCTCGGCCAGCGCCGCCGTTTCGCTGCGCCCGTGCGACTCCACCAGCCCGACCAGCACCGCCACGCCCTGCGCCTGCAGCCCGTGCGCCGCCTGCAGCATGGCGCAGGTCTTGCCGACGCCGGCGGAGGCGCCGAAGTAGATGCGCAGGCGCCCCCGCGTGGCGCGCTGCGCGTCCTCGCGCATCTGCTCCAGCAGTTGTTCAGGATCGGGGCGGGAGGCGTCCATCGGGCGATTGTCGAGCGTGCGGGGCGCCCGGCGGGCGCGGGTGGTCAGCGCGACGCGCCGTCGAGCGCCAGGTTGAGCTGCAGCACGTTGACGCGCGGCTCGCCGAACAGGCCCCAGCCGCGCGGCGTCGTGTGGGTAGCGATCAGGCGCTCGACCTCGGCCGCCGGCAAGTCCCGTGCGCGCGCCACGCGCGCCGCCTGAAAGTGCGCGGCGGCGGGCGAGATGTCGGGGTCGAGGCCGCTCGCCGACGCCGTCACCAGGTCGGCTGGAATCGGCGCCGTGTTGGCGGGGTCGGCCGCGCGCAGCGCGGCGATGCGGGCCTTCACCGCCTCCGTCAGCGCCGGGTTGAGCGGCCCCTGGTTGGCGCCGCCCGAAGCGGCGGCGTTGTTGGCCATCGGCGTGGTGGCCGACGGGCGCGGCCAGAAGTAGTTCGGCGCCTCGAAGTGCTGGCCGATCAGCGCGGAGCCGAGCAACTGGCCATCGCGCTCGATCAGGCTGCCGGCGGCCTGCCGCGGAAACAATGTGCCGCCCACGCCGGTGACGGCGGCCGGGTAGAGCAGGCCGGTGAGGGCGCTGAGCAGCGCGAAGAGCACGAGCGCGGGGCGCAGGAATGCGAAGAGATCGGTCATGGCCGCGTCTTTCAAACGAGGTGGGTGGCGACCAGGGCGAGGTCGATCGCCTTGATGCCGATGAAGGGAACGACCAGGCCGCCCAGGCCGAACACGGCCAGGTTGCGGCGCAGCAGCGCGGCGGCGCCGATGGCGCGGTAGCGCACGCCGCGCAAGGCCAGCGGAATCAGCACCACGATGATCAGCGCGTTGAAGATCACCGCCGACAGGATGGCCGAGCTCGGGCTGTGCAGGCCCATCACGTTCAGCGCCGCCAGCTGCGGGTACACGCCGACGAACATCGCCGGGATGATCGCGAAGTACTTGGCCACGTCGTTGGCGATGGAGAAGGTGGTGAGCGAGCCGCGCGTCATCAGCAGCTGCTTGCCGGTCTCCACCACTTCGAGCAGCTTGGTCGGGTTGGAGTCGAGGTCGACCATGTTGCCGGCCTCCTTCGCGGCTTGCGTGCCGCTGTTCATCGCCACCGCCACGTCGGCCTGCGCCAGCGCCGGCGCGTCGTTGGTGCCGTCGCCGGTCATCGCCACCAGCCGGCCTTCGCGCTGGTAGTCGCGGATCAGCTGGAGCTTGGTCTCGGGCGTGGCCTCGGCCAGGAAGTCGTCGACGCCGGCTTCGGCCGCAATGGCGGCGGCCGTCAGGCGGTTGTCGCCGGTCACCATCACCGTGCGGATACCCATGCGGCGCAGCTGCGCGAAGCGCTCACGGATGCCGCCCTTGACGATGTCCTTGAGCTCCACCGCGCCCAGCACGCGCGCGCCGTCGCTCACCACCAGCGGCGTGCTGCCGCGCCGCGCGATCTCCTCGATCGCCTGCGTCACGCCGGCCGGGAACTCGCCGCCCAGCGCCTCGACATGGCGCCGCACCGCATCGCCCGCGCCCTTGCGGATCAGGCGCGTGCCGTCCGTCAGGTCGATGCCGCTCATGCGCGTCTGCGCCGTGAAGGGCACGAAGTGCGCGCCCAGTCCGGCCAGTTCGCGCTCGCGCAGGCCGAAGCGGGTCTTGGCCAGCACCACGATGCTGCGGCCTTCGGGCGTCTCGTCGGCCAGCGAGGCCAGTTGCGCCGCATCGGCCAGCTGCTGCTCGGTCACGCCCGCCGCCGGCACGAAGGCGCTGGCCTGTCGGTTGCCCAGCGTGATGGTGCCGGTCTTGTCGAGCAGCAGCACGTCCACGTCGCCCGCCGCTTCCACCGCGCGGCCCGAGGTGGCGATCACGTTGACCTGCATCATGCGGCTCATGCCGGCCACGCCGATGGCCGACAGCAGGCCGCCGATGGTGGTCGGGATCAGGCAGACCAGCAGCGCGACCAGCGCGGTGAGCGAGACCACCGTGCCGGTGCCCGCGGCCGCCACGCTGAACAGCGAGAAGGGCAGCAGCGTTACGCAGACCACCAGGAACACCAGCGTCAGCGCCACCAGCAAAATCGTCAGCGCCACTTCGTTGGGCGTCTTCTGGCGCTTGGCGCCCTCGACCATGGCGATCATGCGGTCCAGGAAGGCCTCGCCCGGGTTGACGCCGATGCGCACCACCAGCCAGTCGGACAGCACGCGCGTGCCGCCCGTCACCGATGAAAAGTCGCCGCCCGATTCGCGGATCACCGGCGCCGATTCGCCGGTGATGGCGCTCTCGTCGACCGAGGCCACGCCCTCGATCACCTCGCCGTCCAGCGCGATCATGTCGCCGTGCTCGACCAGCACCACGTCGCCCTTGCGCAACTCGTCGGATTGCGCCGGCAGCCACGGCGCGCCGTGCTGCGGCGCCTGCAGCTTCTTGGCCCAGCTGCGCGCCTTCAGGCCGCGCAGCGAAGCCGCCTGCGCCTTGCTGCGCCCTTCGGCCAGCGCCTCGGCGAAATTGGCGAACAGCACGGTGAACCACAGCCACAGCGCAATCGCCAGCGTGAAGCCGGCGCCTTCGCCGCCGAGCAGTGCCGGCGTGTGCAAGCCGGCCGCCCACAGCGCGCTGGTGAGCAGGCTGCCGATGTAGACCACGAACATCACCGGGTTGCGCCATTGCACGCGCGGGTCGAGCTTGGTGAAGGCGGCGCCGATGGCCGGGCCGAGCAGCGCCGGGTCGAGCAGGGAAAGTTTCTTTGCAGCGTTCGTCATGAGCGATCAGGCTCCCCAGAGCATCAGGTGTTCGACCATCGGCCCCAGCGCCAGCGCCGGGACGTAGTTCAGCAGGCCGACCAGCAGCACCGTGCCGATCAGCAGCACGATGAACAGCGGGCCGTGCGTGGGCATCGAGCCCGCGCCCTGCGGCAAGCGCTTCTTCGCACCCAGGCTGCCGGCCAGCGCCAGCACCGGCACGATCACGCCGAAGCGGCCCAGCCACATCACCACGCCCAGCAGCGTGTTGTAGAAGGGCGTGTTGGCCGACAGGCCGGCGAAGGCCGAGCCGTTGTTGTTGCCGGCCGAAGTCAGCGCGTACAGCACCTCGGAAAAGCCGTGTGCACCGGGGTTGGCGATGCCGGCCCGGCCGGCGGCCGACTGCACCGCGATGGCGGTGCCCAGCAGCACCAGCAGCGGCGTCACCAGGATGGCGATGGCGACCATCTTCATCTCGAAGGATTCGATCTTCTTGCCCAGGTATTCGGGCGTGCGGCCGATCATCAGGCCGGCGATGAAGACCGCCAGGATCGCGAACACCAGCATCCCGTACAGGCCGGTGCCGACGCCGCCGAACACCACTTCGCCCAGCTGCATCATCACCAGCGGCACCATGCCCCCGAGCGGTGTCATCGAATCGTGCATGGCGTTGACGGCGCCGCACGAGGCGGCAGTGGTGACCACCGCGAACAGGCTGCTGGCGTTCACCCCGAAGCGCGTTTCCTTGCCTTCCATGTTGCCCGCCGCCGCGTCCACGCCGAGCGCGTGCAGGGCCGGGTTGCCGGCCTGCTCGGCGCTGGTGGCGGCCACCACCGCGAGCACGAAGACCAGGCTCATCGCCGCCAGGATGGCGACGCCCTGGCGCGTGTCGCCCACCTTGCGCCCGAACACGCCGCACAGCGCCGCCGGAATCAGGAAGATCGCCAGCATCTGCGCGAAGTTGGCCAGCGGCGTCGGGTTCTCGTAGGGATGGGCGGAGTTGGCGTTGAAGAAGCCGCCGCCGTTGGTGCCCAGCATCTTGATGGCCTCCTGGCTGGCGACCGGGCCCATGGCGAGCTGCTGCGTGGTGCTGCTGGCTTGCTGCATCACGGGCTGGCCGCCGGCATCCACAACGGCTTGGCCACTGGCGTCCAGCCGCGGCGTGGTGTAGGTCGTGGCTTCCAGCGTCTGCGCCGTCTTGTAGCCGTCGAAGTTCTGCAGCACGCCCTGGCCGACCAGGAACAGTGCGAACACGAAGGACAGCGGCAGCAGCAGCCAGAGGGTGATGCGCACGAGGTCGGCCCAGAAGTTGCCGATGTGTTCCTGCAGCTTGCCGGCAAAGCCGCGCATCAGCGCGAACACCACGGCGATGCCGGTGGCGGCCGAGAGGAAGTTCTGCACCGTCAGCGCGAGCATCTGCGTCAGGTAGCTCATCGCGGTCTCACCGCCATAGCCTTGCCAGTTGGTGTTGCTGACGAAGCTGATGGCGGTGTTGAAGGCCGAGTCCGGCGTGATCGCCGCCATGCTCTGCGGGTTCAGCGGCAGCACGGCCTGCAGGCGTTGCAGCGCATAGACGGCCAGCAGGCCGATGAAGTTGAACAGCAGCAGCGCCAGCGCGTAGCGCTTCCAGTGCATGCCCGCGTCGGCATCGATACCGGCAGCGCGGTAGAAGAGTGCTTCGGTCGCGCGCATCCAGCGCGGCAGCGTGCCGTCTGCGATGCGGTGCATCCAGCGCGCCAACGGCCAGGCGGCCAGCAGCAGCACGGCCATGAACACGGCGAGGTTGAGCCAGGCGAGGCGGTCCATGTCAGAACACCTCGGCACGCAGCATGGCGTACAGCAGGTAGACGAACAGCCCGGCCGCCAGCAGGCCGACGGCCCCGTATAGCGCGCTCATCGCTTGACGCCCTCGAGCCAGCCGCTGGCCTGCACCAGCGCAACGACCAGGCCCAGCAGCACGCCGCCAAGCCCCAGGTAGATCCAATCCATAGCGTTTTCGTCCATCGAAAAGTGATGGCGAAAGCTTAGGAAGGGGCGCGTCAAAAGCGCGTAGAAGCTGGGGGGTGCGGTATCAAGAATGCATAAAGAAGGAACGCCGCGTGCGATCGCACGTCAAGCGCGAATGGGGCCCGCTACTGGATCGGGCGCACGCCTCGACATGCAGGAAACTGGACGCAACCCCAGAATTCGCCTCCCGCGTTCTGCCCCTTCCTTGCGGTTCGCTTGACCATCGTCGTAGCGCAGGTGGGGCAGAGCGGGGTCGCCACGGCGCCGTGGGGCGCGGAGGCTGGCTGGCTGTTGCCCGGCCGCGGTCGAGGCGCGGTCGGCTGCACGGCGAGCGCGTCCCTGGCCTGACGGATGAGCGCGAACAGCTGGGCGCCGTCCACCAGCTTGACATTGCGGCCTTGGGCGAAGTCCCGCGCATCGCGGCTGAAGACGCCCGAGGTCACGACGAAACCGCCGGTGGCGCCCCGTGCGGCCATGACGCCATAGAGTTCACGCACGACTTCCACGCCGACCTTGTAGGCCTTCCATTGCTTGCACTGGACCAGGAATTTCTCGCCGCCTCGGCTCAGCACCAGGTCGACCCCACCATCGGCGCCGCCGCCACCGGACTCCAGCACACGGAAGCCCTGCAGCCGGAACGCCTCGCCCACCAGCAGTTCGAATTCGCGCCACGTCATGCCGTCGAGCGCGTCGGCCCCCTTGGCCTGCGCAACGTTGCTCACCAGCGTCCGGCGGATGCGTCGCCGCCAGGCGGACATGCCGGCGCCGACCAGGCACAGCACGGGGACGCCGTACTGGGCGTAGCCGGCCAGTGAAGCGCCGACGGACCGGACGGCCGCCGTCGCCATGGCGCCCGGCTGGAAAGTCGACACCGGCACGGGCTGTGCCAGGCGGTGCAGGAACACATAGGCCGCCACGGCCAGGAGAACCCCCGCCCACCACGGCAGCAGCGCAACGACCTCCAGGAAATCTTCCAGCGGGCTCGACTTTCTTCTTTTGGCCAAGGTGGTCTTTCTCTAGCAATGGAG